>JACCDT011756450.1_pt1 | contig 12605 bp, 9 predicted proteins | sample 7446291 | NCBI WGS metagenome assembly JACCDT01 (sample SAMN15323446, study PRJNA562643) | freshwater metagenome | isolation source: river surface water | place: USA:Blue River Watershed | collected 2017-08-17
GACGCAGGAACTCAACCGAGACCAGTGGCTGTCGGTGCGCCAAGGCGGCATCGGCAGCTCGGATGCCGCCGCTGCAGTGGGTCTGAACCCCTACCGCTCTGCGCTGGAACTCTGGATGGACAAGACCGGACGCGGTGACGCCTTGCCCCAGGTCGATCCGAACGATGAATCGTCTCCGATGTACTGGGGGACGTTGCTGGAGCCGATTGTGGCAGCCCACTACACCAAGCGCACAGGACGCAAGGTGCGCAAGGTCAACGCGGTGCTGCAACACCCGGACCACCCCTGGATGCTGGCCAACCTGGACCGGGAGGTGCTGGGAGACCCCTCGGTGCAGATCCTGGAGTGCAAGACGGCGGGCTTCAACGGGGCCCGGCTGTGGAAGGACGGGGTGCCGGAGTACGTGCAACTGCAGGTGATGCACCAGTTGGCGGTCACCGGCAAGCAGGCCGCCGACGTGGCGGTGCTGATATGCGGCCAGGAGTTGCAGATCCACCGCATTGAACGGGACGAGGCCATGATCGCCCAGCTCATGGCCTTGGAGCAGCGCTTCTGGGCGTTTGTAGAGTCCGACACCCCGCCACCGGCCGATGGGTCGGATTCGGCGGACCTGGCGCTGCGCTGTCTGTATCCGCGTGACGCGGGCACGGTGCTGGACTGGACGCAGGACCTGGAGATGTCGTCGGTGTTCTCGGACTTACTGGCGGTGCGCCAGGTGCTGGATCGGCACGAGACCCTGGAAGCGCAGTTGAAGCAGCGCATTCAGCAACGCATGGGGGAAGCCTCACGGGTGCTGTTCGAGACCGGGGAGATCCGCTGGAAGCGCAGCAAGGACGCGCAGACGGTGGATGCGCTGCGGTTGCAGAAGGAACGCCCGGAGGTCTGGAGCGACTACCTGATGACCAAACCCGGCTCACGGCGGTTTCTGGTGCAGAGCCGGAACACGGAGGGAGCGGATGGGACTGAAGGTTGAAAGACGTCATTTCCCCCATCCACATCAACCCGACATTGATCTCACCCACACCGGCCCCTGGACACCCAGGGGCCTTTTGTTTTTTGTTCAACCGAGATGAAAGAAAGGAGCACACCATGCTCAAAGGACTGGCACTGACGCCCCCGGTGGTGGGGCGCATCTCCATCGGCAAGGTGGTGGAGAAGAACGGCAAGCGTTTGCCGGAGAAGGACGATGAATTCACCCTGACCTCGCAGGTGCAGTCGCGCGGCGCCTGGGTGTTGCACCCGATGGACGAGACTTTGCGGCAAGCGGCGTCAGCAGCAGGAACGACAACGGGATCGGGCACCGGCAGCGCCAAGCTGCGCAGCATCCCGGTGAAGTTGCTGTTCGACGATCCGGACCTGAACCTGCGGGTGGGCTACACCCTGTTTGACCGGCAGACAGGCAGACCGCTGTGTGTCGGAAACGGGCAAACCTGCAAGCGGGTGGGGGCTGGTGCGATGGAGGGAGGTGTGGGGCTCGGTGGTCGCGCTGAAGCCTCTACCCTGCCCTGTGACGGGCCGGACTTCTGTGCCTATGCCCAGGGCCAGTGCAAGGCGTTTGGACGGTTGAACGTGCGGGTGGGGGACGAGGACGAGTTGGGCACCTTCGTGTTTCGCACGACGGGGTTCAACAGCATCCGCACGCTGGCCACGCGTCAACGCTACCTGCATGCGGTCTCGGGGGGCTTGTTGTCCAACCTGCCGCTGGAACTGCGATTGCGTGGCAAGTCGACCACGATGTCGCACCGGGCGCCGATCTACTACGTGGACCTGACCTTGCGTAGCGGGATCACACTCGCTGAAGCGATGCTGCAGGCCCGCTCGGAAAGGCAAGCACGGACGGAATCGGGCTGGGACCAGGCCGCGCTGGACCAGGCCGCCCGAGACGGCTTTGCCTGCGGCGTGTTCGAGGAATCGGAAGAAGACGGCGTCGCCGTGCTGGAGGAGTTCTATCCCGATGACACGGTAGAGGATGCCCCCAGCGATCCGGTCGAGACCGATGTGCCATCGATTCCTGCGCCTTCCCAACGCAGAGGGTTGCGTCACAAGCTGGCTCAAAGAGCAGCGGGTCTGGGTGCTGGTCTCGGTTCGGGTCTGGATCAAGGGACAGTTGCCCATCGGGGGTTCCCCCCACCTCAGCCGATGTTCCCACCGATGGAGTGATTCGGCGATGGCGGGGAACCGTTGGGAAACCGTGGACCTCAGGCCCCGGCATGGATGTCGTACTTGCTCAGGGTCATGACCTCGTCCACGAAGGCGTGCGGGTCGGCATCCAGGGCCTTGAGGATGTCCACCCGGCGGTGATGCTCGCATTCGTTTCGAGGATCGCTTCATATTTGGCGTAGCGTAGACGCTGAAATCCTCGTCCGACCGTATCCCTCGCGGTCCCTGACCGAAGGGCAGTTGCTCGATCTCTGCTGAATCTTGATCGTCAGCGATGCTGTACTTGTGCAGCGCCGCACAGCGTGCCAACGTCTCGTTGTCCTCGTGCACCTGACCCAGGTCCACCGGCAAACCCCGATGATCCTTGCGATACACCACCACATTCCACGTTCTCATACTGGTCTCCATTCATGAATCGATTGGCAGCGGTTGACGCCTTCGATCACCTTGGCCGTCCTGCCTCCGCTTGCGCCACCACCACTTGATGCTCACCACCAGCACGGCAAACACGATCATCAGAGGCAGTGAGAGGCGTTGCACCACCATCCAGCCCATCTCTTCACCGATTCCTTGGTCGATCAGCCAGGTCAGCACCATGCGAAACAGCATGAAGAGGGCGCCCCACTGCGCGAGGAACAACAGCATCGCCTTGCGCCTGCGCACATAAGCCTCAGGCGTTGAACTGACTTTGCGCATCACCCCCAACACCACCCCCAGACCCATCAGGCCGGCCCCGCCACAGGCCAGGCCAGCACCGAGGCACACCACCAGGCAAAAGCAGGCCAGCCCACACGGTTCACCCGCAAAGCCTGCATGTCCCAGGCAATCGCTCCCGCCACCACAAGGGCTCCGCAGAGCCAGATCAGGATGTTCAACATCATTTACTCCAAGATTAACAGATGCGCATATGGGATATATGAATGCGCATTTAGAATTTTTGAAATGCCAGCCCCCATCCATGACCCTCGCCACAAAGTCATCGCGCAGAAGCTGATGCAACTGCGCAAGGACCGGGGTTTGCTGCAGATTGACATCGCCCAGCGCCTGCACCGGCCGCAGACCTTTGTCTCGAAAGTCGAGAGCGGTCACTTTGGTACGGGGCCGGGCTCGTTTTATCGATGCCCACACGATCGAGGTTTCGCAAGCGGGTGCCGCTGCACAGCGGCTCATAGCCGATCGGGTCTTGATCGCGACCGGGCGCTCCCCCATCGTTCCAGGATTGCCGGGCCTGTCTGCGACCCCGTACTGGACATCGACCACAGCGCTGCTCGCCGATCGGACGCCCGAGCACCTGGTGGTCTACGGAGCCTCGGTTGTTGCGCTCGAACTTGCGCAGGCATTTTTGCGCCTCGGGTCCAAAGTCACGCTCATTGCACGCTCGACGCTGTTGTCAAAGGAGGATCCGGCGATCAGTGCCGGACTTCAGTCGGCTCTGGAAGTAGAAGGCATGCGGATTCTGACCTGCACGCAGATTCAAACTGTGAGCCACGACGGCACCGATTTCCACATCGACACCGGCACCGAGAAGCTCAAGGGCGATCGCTTGCTGATAGCGACGGGCCGGCAAGCCAATACAGCGAACCTGGGGTTGGAGCTTGCGGGCGTTGCCGTGGATAGCTCTGGCGCTGTCGTGATCGACGAACATATGCGCACCTCGGTCTCCCATATCTTTGCCGCCGGGGATTGCACTAACCAGCCGCAATACGTCTACGTTGCGGCCGCCGCAGGAACACGTGCGGCACGCAACATGATGGGGGGCAATGCGGTGCTGGACCTGACGGCCATGCCGACAGTCGTCTTCACCGATCCGCAGGTGGCAACCGTGGGCTTGAGCGAAGACCAAGCAAGAGCCGAAGGCTTCGAGGTTGACAGCCGGACCCTGGCGCTGGAGAACGTACCGCGCGCGCTAGCGAATTTCGACACCACCGGCTTCGTCAAGCTGGTGTCCGACAAGACGACCGGACGCCTGATCGGCGCCCAAATCCTGTCGGCCGAAGCGGGCGAGATGATTCAGACGGCGGTGCTCGCCATTCGCAACCGGATGACGGTGCAGGAACTGGGCGATCAGATGTTTCCCTATTTGACGATGGTGGAAGGCCTGAAGCTGTGTGCCCAAACATTTTTCAAAGACGTGAAGCAGTTGTCGTGCTGCGCTGGGTGAATGCACATGACCACCAACAATTTCAGTTTGAGGATGCAGGGCTTCGTTGATCGCTGAAGCATGGAAAAGCACCCCATTGAAGATTCGTGGCTGCGTCGCATGGGACCTTTGCATTTTGTCCATATCGACTTCCGGGGTGTGTTCCGCTTTTCCATCGCGCGCTACGCCAGAGCACTTTTGCGACTCCCCAGTCATCGCGAAAGACCGGCTGATCCTCGACCAACAAACCAAATCCATCAGAAGAGGCTCAGAGTCGTTTGCCCAAGCCCATCCGCCCTTCAAAAGACGTTTGGGCGCTTGGGGACGCGCGCGGATCAGCGACGACCAAAAGCGATGCCGTTTAAATGACAGAACTGTAATCATTTGGTCAGAGTGCTGACGGCATCTTCTGCACACAATCCACCACACCGAAAAAGCGAACCGTTGGTGCCCCAAAACCTGAGAGCGGTGACACCGTGAGATTGAAGAGAAAGAAGCCCACCGCCACGCTCCACAATCTGGACATCTTGGGCAGTAGCTGCTGCTAGTCTGGAACGTGTCCCGACTAGCAAGCAATGGGGCTCTCACTCTGATCTTCAATCGACGTAAAGACATCCTTAGCCCAGCGCCGTTTCTTCAACTGAGAACCCATCGTGCAAGCGTTCGCCCCCGTCATTCGCGAAGTCACTCACGTCTGCGGCGTCACGTCGAGGACCGCCCTTTTGCGCGGCCGCCTTTCTGGGCTAAGGCGATGAGGCTATTCTGCTCGCTGCGGCGTCCAGTCATCCGCTCGATGATTGGCGTCTTGATGTTTGCTCAAATGGCCATCGCGGCGTACGCGTGCCCAAACCTACCCAAAGCAACACTTGCGGGCGCAGGCGCGGACACGCAATCGCAAGTGCAAGAGGTCATGCCCGCCGACGCCAATCACTTGATCCAGACCAGCCCGGCCATGGGGGCAGCCGACGCTGCGCACTCCATGCCAGTGGACTGTGAAGAGGTTGATGTAGAGGCTCCCAACCTCTGTGCTGAATATTGCAAACAAGGTCAGCAAAGCGCCGACCACACTCCGAATTCGACGATTGCACCGGTAATTTTCGCTGCGCTTTACAGCGTGATGCAAAGCACGGCGGCGCCTATGGCCGAGGCTGCCTATTACGCATCTGGGATGCTTTTGCAGGCTGAGGGCCCTCCGCACGCGATAGAGCACTGCTGCCTTCGAACCTGATCTCCCCCAAATAGCGAGCTAAGCATGGCCCTGCGGCCTATGCTTGTCGCGCCGGTTCGGCCCTTCGACGCTTGCCTTTGGCAAGGCGCCAGATGGCCGAAGAACGACGCCCCTCACCGTTTGGAGATTGGTCATGTGTTTTACTCAAGCTATTTGTCGACAGCGGAGCCTGTCGGCCATCCGCAGTTCGTTGCTGGGCGCCTTGCTCGGTATCGCCTTCAGTGCCGGCGCCTTCGGGCAAACGCCCGGTGCCGGTACTCTGTCGCTGCAAGACGCTTTGCAGCTGGCACGGGACCGTTCTCAGCAGTTGCCCGCCCAGGATGCCCTTGCCACGGCGTCGCGCGAAATGGCCGTCGCTGCGGCTCAGCGACCCGATCCCATTTTGCGAGCGGGCGTAAACAACCTACCGGTCAACGGCGAGGATCGTTTCAGCCTGACGCGAGACTTCATGACCATGCGTTCCGTGGGCTTGATGCAGGAACTCACACGGAGCGATAAGTTGAGGGCCCGGTCGTCACGCTACGAAAAGGAAGCCGAAGCGGCCGAGGCAGGTCGTTCCCTAGCGCTGACGAAGCTGCAGGCCGGCACCGCGTCCGCTTGGCTGGATCGGTATTTTCAGGAGCGCATGCGCGAGGTGCTGCTTCAGCAGCGCGACGAGGCCAAGCTCCAAATTGAAGCGGCAGATACCACCTACCGCGGGGGCAAGGGCAATCAGGCGGACGTCTTCGCGGCCCGCTCGGCGGTGGCGCAAATTGAGGATCGCATCGTCCAGGTGGATCGACAGATCGCAACGGCCACCACCGCGCTCGTGCGCTGGATCGGAACGCCGGCGGCGGCTTCCCTCGGGTCCCTGCCGAAGTTAGATCGGGTCGCACTGACCCCACAGGATCTGGAGACTCGCCTGGGTCACCACCCGCAGCTTCAGTTGATGCTCAAACAAGAAGAATCGGCGCAAGCCGAAGCAGAGATCGCCCGTGCCAACAAGAAGTCGGACTGGACGGTGGAGGTGATGTACAACCAGCGCGGCCCCGCCTTCTCCAACATGGTGTCGGTGAACGTTTCTGTGCCGCTGCAGTGGGATCAGAAGAGCCGGCAAGACCGAGAGCTGGCATCCAAGCTGGCCATGGTCGAGCGCATGCGCGCTGAACGCGAGGAAGCGACCCGCAGCCATGTGTCCGAAGCAATGGCAATGCTGCAAGAGTGGCAAAGCGATCGCGAACGCTTGGTCCGTTACGACAACTCGCTCATTCCGTTGGCGGCCGAGCGCACGCGGGCTGCGATCGCCAGCTACCGGGGAGGCGGCGGCGCCCTTTCTGGGGTGCTGGAGGCGCGTCGCGACGAAATTGATGTCCGAGTGGAGCGCATCCGCCTCGAGATGGATGCCGCGCGCCTGTGGGCACAGCTGAACTACCTGATCCCCGAAGGTCATGCAGCGAGCGCAACGAGCCCTTGAAGACCTGAACACCGGAGAAATTTTCATGAAACTCAAACTCCTCGTCCTTGGACTCGTCACCACCGGTGTGCTCGTTGCAAGTGGCTACGGGCTGTACTCGCTTGGCAAACGCCAGGGCAGCGATGGTTCGGCCTCACCGACGCCAGCGGTCTCCAATGCACCTGGTGACAAGATGGACCCCTCTTCAGAAAAGAAGGTGCTGTATTGGCATGACCCGATGGTGCCGACCCAAAAGTTCGACAAGCCGGGCAAATCGCCATTTATGGATATGCAATTGGTACCGGTCTACGCAGGTGAATCCGGTGACGAAGGAACGGTTTCCGTAAGCCCTCGCGTTCAGCAGAATTTGGGAATCCGCACCGCCGAGGTGACGCGTGGCGAAATGACGTCGCGCGTGGAAGCTGCAGGCAGCATCGCATTCAATGAGCGAGACCAGACGTTTGTGCAAGCAAGATCGACAGGCTTCGTCGAAAAACTGTTTGTTCGTGCGACTCTTGACCCTGTCAAGAAGGGGCAGCCCCTCGCTGAGCTGTACGTCCCGGACTGGGTCGCTGCGCAGGAAGAGTTTCTCTCTGTGCGCCGCATGCAGGGAACAGATCTGGCGGTGCTCGTTGACGGCGCACGCCAGCGCATGCGACTGGCGGGTATGACGGACGACCAGATCAAGCTGGTTGAGCGCGCTGGCCGGGTTCAACCCCGTATCATTTTGGTCGCGCCCACCAGTGGCGTGATCGTCGAGCTGACGGCGCGTGAGGGCATGACCGTCATGCCGGGTTCACCGCTGTTTCGCATCAACGGCCTGTCGACGGTGTGGGCTATCGCGGATGTGCCAGAGAGCCAGTCGGCGCTGTTGCGTCCAGGGACGGTTGTGGAAGCTCGTTCGCCGGCACTACCGGACACGGTGTTCAAGGGCAAGATCCAAGCAGTCCTACCGGAAGTCAACCAGGGCACACGCACGATCAAGGCCCGGATCGAACTGGCGAACCCCCAAGGGCGGCTTGCCCCGGGCATGTTCGTGAGTGTCGCTCTGAACGCAAAGCCTGAGCAAGGGCTGATGGTCCCGACCGAGGCGATCATCCAGACCGGACGCAGGCTGGTGGTCATGATCGCGGAAGGTGATGGCAAGTTCAGGTCGGTGGACGTAGAGATAGGCAACGAATCCAACGGTCAGACCGAAATCAAGCGGGGCTTGCAGGCTGGCCAGATGGTGGTGACCTCCGGCCAGTTCCTAATCGACTCCGAGGCCAGCCTCCGGGGTACGACCACGCGCATGGAAGGCACAGGCCAGCCTTCTGGTGGTGAGGCTGCAGGTAGCGCCGCCGCATCCAGCGAGCACAGCGGCAAGGCCAAGATCGAATCCATCGAGAAGGACGCTGTCACGCTATCGCATGATCCGATCCCTTCTATGAAGTGGAGTGCCATGACGATGGACTTCGGCAAGCCGGCTGGCGGCATTCCTGATGGCCTCAGACCTGGCCAGACCGTTGACTTCGCGTTCACGATGAACAAGGAAGGCCTCCCGGTGCTGACGCGGATAGAACCCGCTGGTGCAGGCGCAATGTCCATGCCCAGTTCGGGCACCAAGGACACGATACCGATGGGCGCAATGGGACAAAAGCAATGATCGCCAAATTGATTCGCTGGTCGATCGTCAACCGGTTCATGGTGTTGCTGGCAACAGTGATGATCAGCGCCTGGGGCGTGTATTCGGTGATGCGCACTCCGCTGGATGCGCTGCCCGATCTCTCGGATGTGCAGGTCATCATCCGAACCAGTTACCCGGGGCAGGCGCCTCAGATCGTCGAGAACCAGATCACCTATCCGATGACCACAACGATGCTCTCGGTCCCCGGGGCAAAGACGGTGCGTGGTTTCTCGTTCTTTGGCGACTCGTTCGTCTATGTTCTGTTTGAAGACGGCACAGATCTGTATTGGGCCCGCTCTCGGGTGCTCGAATATTTGAACCAGGTTCAATCCCGCCTTCCACCCAGCGCGAAGGCGTCGCTTGGCCCCGATGCAACAGGAGTGGGCTGGATCTACTCCTATGCGCTGGTGGACCGAAGCGGCAAACACGACTTGGCGCAACTCCGCGCTCTTCAGGACTGGTTTCTTAAATACGAACTGAAGACCGTTGCCAACGTCGCAGAAGTGGCCTCGATCGGCGGTATGGTCAAGCAGTATCAGGTGGTGCTCGATCCGGATCGGCTGCGCGGCTACAAACTGACGCACAGCGAAGTGGTGGAGGCAATTCAAAAATCCAACCAGGAAAGCGGAGGCTCGGTCCTCGAGTTGGGTGAGGCCGAGTACATGGTCCGCGCCTCGGGCTATCTCAAAACCCTTGAGGACTTTCGCAAGATACCGCTTTCGACCACCGACGCCGGCGTATCCGTGCGTCTGGGCGATGTGGCCCGAATTCAAGTCGGTCCAGAAATGCGGCGTGGCATCGCTGAGCTCGACGGCGAAGGCGAAGTTGCTGGCGGCGTCATCGTGATGCGCTCGGGGAAAAATGCGCTGGAGACAATTCAGGCGGTGAAAGACAAGCTTACAAGCCTGCAGTCCAGCCTGCCAAAAGGCGTAGAGATCGTGCCGACCTACGACCGCTCTACCCTGATCGATTCAGCAATCCAAAACCTTTCGTTCAAACTGATCGAGGAGTTCCTCGTTGTCGCGGTGGTGTGTTTCATCTTCCTGTTTCACCTGCGTTCGGCCTTCGTTGCCATCGTGTCGCTGCCCATCGGCATCCTGGTCGCTTTCATCGTTATGCGGTATCAAGGCGTGAATGCCAACATCATGTCCCTGGGTGGCATTGCAATTGCCATCGGTGCCATGGTCGACGCGGCGGTCGTGATGATCGAGAACGCCCACAAGCATATTGAGAAGTGGCATCACGAGCACCCCGAGCAAAAGCTCCAAGGGGAGACGCATTGGCGCGTGATCGGTGATTCAGCCGCTGAGGTCGGACCGGCACTGTTCTTCTCACTGTTGATCATCACGCTGTCGTTTATTCCCGTTTTCACGCTGGAGGCGCAGGAAGGCCGACTGTTCGCGCCGTTGGCCTTCACGAAGACCTACGCGATGGCGGCCGCCGCAGGGTTGTCGGCGACGCTGATCCCAGTCCTCATGGGCTATTTGATTCGGGGAAAGATTCCCGACGAGAACAAGAACCCGCTCAATCGCTTCCTGATTGCGGTCTACCGCCCGCTTCTCGATGCGGTGCTCAAGGCGCCGAAGCTGACGATCGGCGTGGCGGGGGTGCTTCTGGTGGCCAGCCTCTGGCCGCTGCAGCACATCGGCGGCGAGTTTATGCCTGCGCTGGACGAGGGCGATCTTCTTTACATGCCCTCGGCACTGCCCGGACTCTCGGCGGGCAAGGCGTCTCAGTTGCTGCAGCAGACCGATCGCCTGATCAAGACCGTCCCGGAAGTGGCCACGGTGTTTGGAAAGGCAGGGCGGGCCGAGTCCGCGACCGACCCCGCGCCGATGGAAATGTTCGAGACCACCATCCAGTTCAAACCGCGCGATCAGTGGCGTGCTGGCATGACCCAGGACAAGCTGGTGGAAGAACTGGATCGCATTGTCAAGGTTCCGGGCCTGTCCAACATCTGGGTGCCGCCGATCCGTAATCGAATCGACATGCTCGCCACAGGTATCAAGAGCCCGGTGGGCGTCAAGGTTGCGGGGGCCGACTTGGCTGAGATCGATCGGGTGACCGCACAGATCGAAGCCGTCGTGAAGAACGTGCCCGGAGTATCGTCCGCGCTCGCTGAGCGTCTGTCTGGTGGCCGGTACGTCGACATCAACATTGATCGTGATGCTGCGGCTCGGTTCGGAATGAACGTGGCGGATGTGCAATCCATCATCGCATCTGCAATCGGTGGCGAAAACATAGGCGAGACGGTCGAAGGCTTGTCCCGCTTCCCGATCAATGTGCGGTATCCCCGCGAGTACCGAGACTCGGTTGAGCGGGTGCGGCAGCTGCCGATCGTGACCAAACGCGGTGCCAGCATCTTGCTGTCGGACATCGCGAAGATCGAGGTGGTCGATGGCCCGCCGATGCTCAAGAGCGAGAACTCACGCCTTTCGGGCTGGATTTACGTCGACATTCGCGGTCGTGACCTGCGTTCGGCCGTGAAGGACATGCAGCGTGCCGTGGCCGAACAGGTGACGGTGCCTGCGGGCTACTCGGTCTCCTGGTCCGGGCAGTTCGAGTTCCTCGAACGCGCCACTGCCAAGCTGAAGATCGTGGTGCCATTCACGTTGCTCATCATCTTTGTGCTGCTGTACCTGACCTTCAAGCGTTTTGATGAGGCAGCTCTGATCATGGCCACGTTGCCTTTTGCGCTCGTGGGCGGTATTTGGCTGCTTTACCTGCTGAGCTACAACCTGTCGGTGGCGGGTGCGGTCGGCTTCATAGCCCTGGCAGGCGTGTCTGCTGAGTTCGGCGTGATCATGCTGCTGTACCTCAGGCAAGCGTGGGATGAGCGAATTGCTAAGGGTACGACGAGCAACGATGACCTCCTGGATGCGATTCGCGAAGGTGCAGTCCTGCGCGTGCGCCCCAAGGCAATGACCGTCGCCGTAATTCTGGCTGGGCTGTTCCCGATCATGTGGGGATCGGGCACGGGCTCGGAGGTGATGCAGCGGATCGCTGCCCCCATGGTCGGCGGGATGATCACAGCGCCCCTGCTGTCCATGTTCGTGATTCCGGCGGTCTATTTTCTGATGCGCAAGAAGCGGGAGAAGCGGGAGAAGAGGGAGAAGCGCGCGGCGAAGACTGGATTTTGGAGGCGCAGCGGTGCTGAGGCGTGAATCTCGCAGGACTTGTTCCACCTGCTTGGCTGCTGGGGTATCTCTGTTCCTGGTCTTACTCTCAGGTACGCGTCAGGCATTCCAATCGCGCGCTGTTGAGGTGCGGACGATGGCTGAGACAGCGCCCTGATGGCCACCCAAATTCCCCCGGCCATGGCCACCTCAAACTCCCCCACCTGAGTTGATCGGGGACAAGGGTTAAACGCTGGCGTGGCTGGCACCTGTCGGCAGGACATTTGTCCGGTCTTCCCCGAGGGAAGGCCAAGGAGTGAATGTCTTGAACCGAGCGGCAACGGGACTGGTTGTTCAAGCGTACCGAAGTGACTGAAGTTTGGGGGGTGGGGCCACGGATCGGCAAGCAACTTAAATCCCACGGGATTAACAACGTGTTGGACTTGAAGCGGCTGGACCCGGCCACGGCCAAGCGCAACTGGTCGGTGGTGCTGGAGCGCACGGTGCGTGAACTCAATGGCATTGCCTGCTTCACGCTGGACAACTGCCCGGCACCGAAACAGCAGATTGCATGCACCCGCTCGTTCGGGCAGAAGGTCACCACACTGCCCGAACTCAAAGAGGCGGTGACGGAATTTGCCAGCCGGGCGGCGCAGAAGCTGCGGGGCCAGCGCAGCCAGGCCAACGCGGTGCTGGTGTTCATTCATACCAGTCGGCACCGTAAACAGTCGGCAATGATCACCGGCGTGCGCCGTGTCTGCAACACAGCCATGAGATAGGCCATGTCGTCGTTGGCCAGCGCCACGCAACCCTCGGTGGCGTACGGGCTGCGCGAGTAGGTGGCGCGTGGCACACCATGCAGC
>JACCDT011042432.1_pt1 | contig 12604 bp, 18 predicted proteins | sample 7446291 | NCBI WGS metagenome assembly JACCDT01 (sample SAMN15323446, study PRJNA562643) | freshwater metagenome | isolation source: river surface water | place: USA:Blue River Watershed | collected 2017-08-17
ACTTTTCATATGCCATAATAGGCTTATTATCATACATCATAAAATACCAATTAGATATTTGCCTTTCTGCTTCCAGGATTGCTTTTAAAAATCTAGCACCTTTAACTTTGTAATTATTCACATACTCCTCTCCGATAGTCTCATCCGGAATCTGTTCTTCAAAATGTTTTTTAGAAATTTTTTTAAAAGAATTTTGTTCTTTAAAATATTTAAAGAAAAAAATCATTTCTTCTCCTTTAATGGAGTGAAAAGGAGCATTCATATTTTCTATTTCAATAGTCTCCTCATCAACATAACAACCATTTTCATCTAGGTCTTCAGCCTTGAAATAATACTCTTCTAAATAAGTGTTGTATTTACCCATTAAATGAAGTACAAGCATTAAAACCTGCTTTTCTGTAATTTCGTTTTGTTTCCACATTTTATTAATTTGGAGAACATCCTCTGATAATTCAGGATATTTTTGAATTGCATATTCTATTTTAGAATCAAAACGTATACTATGCTCATAAATATGAATTCTGAGCAAGTCCATTTTTTTTAAAGTGTTTTTAATGGTTAAAATAGTTATTTTTTTATCGCCTTCCATTAAACATAAATAGTTAATAATTTATAACAACGATAAATTTTAAAAACCTAAAAATCAAGAGATGTTTAATTTTTTTAAACATATTTATGTCTAAATCACATAGTTCATAAATATGAAAAAAGTAATTAAGGTAACACCAAAACAATTGCAAAAATTAATTCAAGAGGAAGCAATAAGACAAAAAAGAATACTTGATTTAAAAAGCAAAAGAGAAGATATAATAAATCAACTCAACGAAATGTATGAGAATGATGACTATATGGACGAAGGAATCAAAGACTTCTTTTTAGGAAGTAGAGATAAATGGAAACAAAAATATATTGATTGGGTAATTAAAATGCAATCAATTCATGGAGAAGAAGCAATTCAAATGCCACAAGGTCAGGATTTAGAAGATGCTGTTACAGCAGCACAAAAGTATGGTGATGTTCGTGTTGTTAAAAGAGGTGACCGTTGGCTTCCAACACATCATGTTTCAAGTGGAGTAGGAAATGCAATGGATGGTTCATCTTAATCAATAGTAATATAAAAACAAAGGGGTCTCAATGAGTCCCCTTTTTTGTGCATTATATATTTTAATTAGAAATATTTAATAAATTGTTTTTCCTCATTAGTGACATTAAATGAACTTGATTGTTGAAGCATTAATGCAATTGCCCGGTTAAATCTATAATCAAAAATATGATTCTTGAGAAAATAAATTAATAGAATTATCATAGAAAAAAACCATATTGAAACAAATATCATACACATGATACTTGCCACTAAGAAAAGCAAATCCAGCAATAGATAATTTTTAGAAGTTTTCAAAGTTAAGAGTTGTTCTGAAAACATCTTTTTTTCCACATTCTGGTCTTTAGTAAGTCGGAACATATTAGTTGTTTGCATATTTAACGTAAATTTAATAAAAATGTTACAGAGACTAAAAAAACCCCCTAAAAGTAAGTCTTCCAAGGGGTTTTTAAAATTTAATTTAAATAGTTATTCTTGTACTTTTTTCGCTGTGTAATCCTTTAAGAATACTTGGATAAAGATGTTAATTCCTATCATAATCATGTTGATAGTTTGAGCATCTACTAAACCAGAATTACCCATTGCATTCATTAATTGCATTACTACACCAGCGATGTTAGTAACCCACATAACTGTCGTCCATCCTTTTACCATCTCTCCAGAAGGGAAGAATGTTGAAAGAACAACTGTTAATGCCATTGATGCAATACCTAACCAAGCCTGAACACCAGTGGTGAACATGCCTGCATAAGCACCAATAAGAAGAATAGCAACTGTAATAATTTGAACTGCTAAAGATTTTTTTTGTGTTAACATTTTTTTATTGTTTTTATTTCATATAAATAGTTTTGAAAAATTATTAATTCAAATTAGGTTCGGACAGTTTTTGATTTTTTTCTATATATTTAATTCAAACCTATTGTACATGAACGAATTAAAAGAAAAAATTTATGAAATTATTATTGACTTGGAAAACGAAGAATTAACGTTTGATAACTTGTCATATAATGTTCAAAAATGGCCTGAAATTTCCATTTATACAGAAGATGAAGAATTGGAATCTCAGATTTTAGGATTAGAAAATTGTTCAATAATTGAAATCAATGATGATTATATGGAACTTATTGCCGGTGATGACTACCAAAGCCCACATTTAGTAAGAATAGAACTTTGTTCTGGTGAATTAACTGCAACGTACTTTGAACCGTCTGAGAATATTATTGGCTTAGATTATGATGAAGTAATGGAATTACTTCAATCTTGATTTTCTAAAAGAGTTTGAAATTCTTCTAGTATTTTTTCATATTCTTCTTCCGTAGGCATTGTTATCTCCTGAACTTCAATTGTTTTTAACTCAGGAATAGGCAAGCATGACTCTACGTGTAATTCACATAAAGAATCTAATGAAATTGTTAAGCGATTTATTCCTTGCCATTCTCCACCAGCATCTAAAATTAATCTTTCCTCATTAAAATTGATAATTTCACAACAATCTAAACCTAGAATTTCTCCATCAGTTTTATCAATTTCCTCTCCGGGCTCCATACGTTTTGATTCAAAATTCGAACTACCATCATCAGAAGTAGAATATGAAATAGAAAATATTGGCCAATTTTTTATTGATTGGAGATTGTATAGATCAAAATAATCTGTTTCCTTATCTTGAATTAGTAGTTTTGATAACTTTTTTAAGAATAAACTTTTCATATTTAAATGTAATAATAAAAAACAAAAAATGCCAGTATTACTACTGGCACTTTGAAAACACTCAAGAAATAGCCTCCATTCTGTTTTTAAAACCATCATTTATCTCATGAATTTCTTCAAGCCCTTTTTACAGGGTGCCTCAACCCGATAGTCAATGCGCTGCTTTCCCACTATATCTGTTTGAGTTGCACAATATCCGTAGTAATATCGAGTTATACTCTCCTACGTCCAGCAGTGTGTGGAGAACTTCCTCTAAATGATTTCTCATCCAGCGATGGTTCCCTTAAGTGTTTTTTATCATATTTATTTAAAAACAAATTTATTAATGATAAACGAAAATTACAAAAAAAGGTTACAAAAATTAGCTGGTATTCAAGAGTCTGCTTCTGTAAGTCCCGGAGGAGACCTAAAAAACTTTTCTCCACATATTGGTTATATACCAGGGGATAAAGAATTTATTTATTCTATTACTTACCAAGAACTTGACCCTAACGAAGGTGGAGATGAGGGTAATGATGATTGGACTGACCAAGGATATGATATAGAAGATACTAAATCAAGATTAGGTTTTATCATTGATATAGCACAAAGTAATGGTATTTCTGAACCATCAAGTTCTCCTCCATCAGCCGGAATGTGGTGGAGTTCTACTGACCCGGAATATTCTAAGGATTTTATTGAAAGAGGAATTCAAAAATTTTATAGTTTACATATAAAGAATTTAAATGGTTCGCCATTATCACAAGATGAATCAGGATTTATTACTAAATTATTAAAATCCAGAAGAGTTTCTTGGGAAGATTGGGATAATACTGTTAAACCAGAATGGAAAGGTCTTGAAGAAATAGCCGGTATAGATGAAACGGCATCTGTAAATTCACAAGGAGAATTAAATAATTTTGATTTTAATGATGAAATAGAAATTATGGGTCCACCATTCATACCTATTACAATTCCTATATCTAATAAATCAGATATTAATCTTTTTTACACAGTAATAAACCAGGGAATAGATTCATCATTAGAAGGTTTCACTAAATCTAAATTTGGAGTTAAACATACAAGTTTAGGAAAAAGAATCGTTTTAAATTTTCATCAGGATGAACTACCTATTTTAATTAAAAGATTAGAAGCAATAGGAAGTAAAGAAGCAGAAATGTGGGCTAATGATTTAAGAGGAGGAAGTGAAGAATAAATAATTAATTAAATACTATTTATATTCAAAATTTTAAAAATGGCAAAAAACGATAAAAAAACAACTGTTACACAGTTTCATGAAAAATCAAGTTCAACAAGACCTGGAGTTCATTCTAAAAAAAAGAATTCTGTTTTAAAAACTTCTAAGAATTATAGGAAAAAATATGTCGGGCAAGGACGATAAAAAAAGGGACTAATTAAGTCCCTTTTCTTTTTATATTTTTTTTGTCTTTATTGATTTGTTCGATAATTCTTAGGCATAACTATATAACCTCTTCTTAGAGCAAGTTTTAATACGTTAGCATTAATTCTGGTAATTGAAGGTAGGTTGTAAAAATCAATACCTTGATTAATTACTGCCTGAACAGGTGTCCAAGAGAATGTGGTCATTGGAAATGTGTTTGGAGGATATGTTGTAGTATCTAAATAATTAGTAGTAAAACCAGAAGTGAATCCAGATGCTAATGTAGGAAGTTTATGAGGAGTAATTGCCATTTTTAATAATTTTTATTTAAAAATAAATAGTAATTTTTTTTAAAAAAATCAAATTTTTATGTAGATGAAATATAATATGTTATATATATTATCAATTCACTGTCATTTCCTCCTCCGGATGCAGTATCACCAGCCCCTAAATTAATATTTTCAATAATTCCTAATCTTAGAGTTTCGTTACTGCTAATTTTTTTCATAAAATGTCCTGTCCATTGCCTAGAATGATAACCATTTTGAAGTATATTAAATGCTATACTACTATCAATGGTGTATGATTGAGAATCGTCTTCCATATCAACAATATAAAATTCAGTTCCGTTTCTGTTATATGCCGTTCCTGTATATCGACTCTCAACATCCAAAACTTCAATAATACATTCAGAATTATTTACCGCCTGTATTTCACAAATTTCCAATGAATCATTTTCCATATTAGCAATATCTTCATTATTTAAAACTTTTTTTAAAGTATAAATTGTATTTAAAACATGAGGAAACGGTTCTGTTTCTGATGAACCGGCTCCTAATTCAACCCAAACATTCCCTCTAGGGGAAAGTGTTTGTTTATACTTTACTCCATTAAGTTTATTTTTATAAATTGTACCGGATGCTTTGATTTTAGATGGTATTCCTATTCCTTGTATCATGATTATTTTTCAATTAAATAGTATGTTAATGCAAAACTTGCCTTACTTGTTACATCTCCTCCAGAGGGTGCAGAATTTTCCCCTATTATACTAATTGTTAATCCAGCAGATGAATCAAACATGATTTTAGAAACAGAAATCAAATTAAATATTTTGGTGTCGAATTGATTAGTAGAAATCGCTGAATTACCCAACTGAACAAAATCTGAATTTAATACGCCGTTTGATAATTCAATGATAACTTGATCTCCTGTGGACACCATATCCGTACCAGTAAAAAAAACTTTTATATTTTTAATTACATAAAAAAAGCCATCTACTGCTGGCAATGTCCATAAGGTTTTTCTTACAAGAATATCAGAAATTTCAGATTCAAACATTTCTCTTTCTAAATAACAAATTTTGCTTTCAAAAACCCTTCCACTATTACCTGAAGACTCTGTACTAACTCCCATTAATAACCAATAATTTCCTTTTGGGAATTCTGTTTGATTATATCTTTTTCCACTATTAAGATCAATGTATTCTACTCCTGATTCACATATTTGATTTGGTTCTCCAACTCCGTATATTATTGCCATTTATTTATATTTTAGTATATCGTAAATAAATAGTTAATAAACTTTCTCCACTGCCACTATCTGGAACCGGGTCATCTCCTATTATTGTTAAAGGAACTAATATCAATGAACTAGTTCCTGGAAAACAAACAGTTTGATTTGGTTTTAACCATTCTACAAATGGTTCAAAAGGAGTTGTGGTATTTGCAATGTCTCCGTTGCTAACACCAAAATAATCCAAAGTCCTTAATGCCATTGATGTATTTGTAAAAGAATTTCCACTAAATGTAGAATAGACAGAAATGATATTTATTAAACCAGAAGGTCCGGAAGAATCAGAAATAGTAAATTGAGGATTAATAAAAAAGCCGGTACCCATTTGACTAATTTCTGAAAAATTATAAATCTGAGAAGTATTAAATATAGTAACTGCTGATATTACTGTTGGTGGCAATGTTATTGGAGTTTCACTTTGTGCAGTACTATTATTTTCTGATGAATCAATTATCTCCCAAACATTTCCATTAGGATATAATGTTTGTATATAATGAATACCATTCTGCTTATTTACATAAATTGTTCCAGAAGGTCTTTTTTTAGAAGGTGCTCCCACGCCAAATATCTGTCCCATAATACTAAATAGATACAAATTTGAGAGAGTAAAATATAATTAATAAAAATAGTGGGGGTGGTAAGGACTCGAACCTTACATATTAAACATTCACATTGTTTTTTCTATTTTTTGTTTGTGTATTCTAAGTAGTTGGGCACTACTATTTGTCCGTTTGAATACACCCCCATATAAATACCTACTAATAAAGAGTTGGAATCGAACCAACAACCTTCTGTTTTTAAGACAGATGCTCTACCAATTGAGCTATATAACCATAGCGGTTACAAATTTTTGTATTCTAAGTAGGTTTTGCGGGGGAGACAGGATTCGAACCTGTAATAACCATTTTGGTATTTTTTCTAAGAAGATAAATTTAGGACTCTTCTAAATATATCTCCCCCGTTTAACTATTTGCAAATATAAAAATAAAATTTTAAATATTCAAGTTTAATTTTAAATTTTTAATTGTATTAACTTTTATTATTCTATCATATCCTTCGGCATAAGTTGGAGGCTCATACCCATCAAACATTCGATCAAATACGGAATCCGGAATTGTTTTCTTAATTCCTTTTTTTAAATCATCCTGCCTTCTTTTAAATGATGCCTTCTTTACTATTTCTTTTGTTTGTGGGTCTGAAATATCAAACTCAACAGCAATGTATCTAAATTTTGATCTATTATTTACCTCCGAAAGAATATCCCGTCTTACTCTTATTGTCATGTTTGTCATATCAATCACAATATTATCATACTGTTTTTTATGAGATTCTTTATACAATAACTCCATCTCTTTGAATATTTCTTCATTTAAATTATGAATTTTTTCATAAGTTAATAAAGCATATTTTTTAGTATAAACATTAGTATTTTCTATGACTTTACCAAAATGCTCAAAACCATTTATATAAGTTCCTATTTTACTTTCTGGTGGAGGCGAAACAAATAAATCATCATAAGTTAATCCATATTTCGAAACTACTTGTTGACCTACATCATCTCTGCAAATAATAAGAGTTTTTCCTGGTAATGATTTAGTATAGGTAGTTTTACCTATTGCCGGTGGTCCAATTAAAAGATAAAAATTGGTTTTTTTTACTGTTGTTATTGGGTTTTTAAATTTTTTAAGTCTCTTAGATCGAAACATATAATTGGATTTTTATAACAAATTTAAGAAATTATTTTTAATAATCAACCGGTTCAGTAGGCACGACCTTAACCGAAATTGCTCTTGGGTACCGTTGCCAGCCCTCGGTAGTCTTCAATATGCCTTTGGACAGCTGTTAAAAGCGGTCGTGCATACCCGCTAATTCTACTACTGAACCTTACTATTAATATTTTTATGAAATTATAAAGCACCCCCAGAAGGATTCGAACCTTCAAGTCGCTTAGTTCGAAGCCAAGAATTTTATCCAGTTAAACTATGGAGGCATATTGCGATTTACTACACTAATGTAGTAGAACGCCAATGAAAATTAATATTTAGAATAATCTATTGCATCAGGTTCTACGTCATCATTATATTTAACTTGTTGATATGGTGCCATATTAATAATATTATATAATTGATGTCTAGAAATGAACCATGATTTTAAATATTCATATGATTCATTTCTGTTTGTAAAAAAGTATTTTTCAAATTTTTGCAACACCTTATCATTAACTTCAATAGAAGTTTTTTCATTTTCAATATCAAAATTAATTTTAAAAATTATATCATTGTTTGAAATTATAAAAGTACTCGTTCCAGTAGGTGTTTTATAAAAACTCCTTTCTATATTTTTCTCATTAAATTTGGAATCCAACCAATTAAAAATATGATTTTGTAATTCATCAACCTCTTCTTTAAGTAATTGACGAACAATTAAACGTAATTTATCTAAACTATTCATTTAGAATAAATAGATACGAATTTAGAAATTTATATTAGAAAGATATTTCAATAAACCAAATGCTTTAATTAACCAAACAATTAAATATTTTTTTTGATTGTTCCGTCCATTGGAATATAAGTATTGATTAACCATAAAATAATTCCTACAACTAATAAAGTGATTAAGATTGATAATAATGACATAATGTTTATTTTAAAATGTTAATCTTAACAATATATTATTAATTTAGTAAAGAAAAGAGTTAATAACTTAGATTTTTAAATTCAACAATGTTTTCTTTCAGAACATTATTAATAAAGTATAAAATAAATAATTAACCAAAGTGTATAATGTCTGGTCCGAAGACCAGACCTGGGATTCGAACCCAGTTAATATACATTCACAACCTCTAAGGAACTTTGGTTTTGTAACCCCTGTTGGCTTCGACCCAACCGCCTTTTGCATGTAAAACAAACGCTCTTCCGAATGAGCTAAGGGGCTATGTTAATTTTATTAATCATTCAATCAATTATATACGATTATATAAATCGAATTTAACATATAATACGTTATTTGCAACTATTTATATATGTTAGTTGAAATTCATATATTATAAAATGAAAAAGTTAAAATATTATATTATCGGTTTGTTATTTTTATTCACGCTTTCTTCGTGCCATCAATATGCTATATTTGGTATAATAGGCGATGGAAAAAGAAATTACTATACCAGAGGCTCAGATAATGCACCTGGGTCAACGTTCAATACTCATAAAAGATATTACAAAAAAAGAACTGTCAATCAAAATTATAAAAAAAATAAGTATAAAAAATATAAAGGAATAGACAGAGGATGTCCTTTTTAATTATAGGGAATACAAAAAGCAGTACCATATCCATTAGAATAAAATCTTGAAATTATTTTTTCTTTTGGATTATTATTTTCATCCTTATCAGATTGCCACTCCTTTAATAAATTAGAAATGTTTTTCTTACCTACATAATCTTCTTTGGAAACTCGTATTTGAAAATCATTATGACCAATAAAAAGTGAATCAAATTCAATATTTGGTTCATCTAATACTTTTTTTATTAGAACTAAACCATTTTCATGAATCTGTTTTAAATCTTCTTCTGTGTATGCAGTATTGCCGTTTCTGCAAGAATTAATTTTTAATTCTAATTCTTTGCAGTATTCTTGGTAAGTTTTCATAAAAAGATTTTGAATTTAAACGTTAAAAATTAATAAAAGTTACATTGTTGCCTCACCCAGACTCGAACTGGGAACCTTTTGCATGTCGAGCAAATATTCTTGCCTTTGAACTATGAAGCAGTGTTAGTACTCCCAGAAGAATTCGAATCTTCAACCTTCCGATTCGTAATCGGATGCGCTATCCAGTTGCGCCATGAGAGCATGTTTTTTCATAGTAATAGAGTCAGGATAAACCTGACTCACACACTACTATTCATAAAATTATCTATTATTTTCTAAAATACTGTTTCTTGAAGTATATAAAGTATTCCACATTAATTCCACTTGATCTTTGGTGAAAAACAAAGCACATTCATCATTGGTGTAATCCATAAAATTATTGAACATTATACCTGGATACTCTTTTGTATATCTATCCATTTTTGGAAAACCTGGACATCCTTTTGTAGATTCTTCCTGCCATGGAGTGTCATCACAAAAATCATTTTTATTCATATCTTTTTGATTACCCCAAAGATGATATAATCCTAACCAATGACCCACTTCATGAGTTGCAGTTCTTCCTAAATTTTTATATGTTGAATCTACTTGGTTTAATCTTCCGAAATACTGATAATTAATAATTACAGCATCAGTTTTTTTTGATAATCCCGGAAACTGGCTTTGACCTAACAATCCAACTAAATCACAAACATATATATTTAAATATTTATCCGGTTCAACAACATTTGAACCTCCTGTATGTGTGAACTTGAGTCTTTCAAAAAAAGGAAGATAAACAAATCCTTTTATATTGGTTTTAACATAACGTACTTCCTGAAGACAAAATTTTATATTAGCCGAAGCAATGTGCTTTTTAAATGGTTCAGGGACTTTGACTAAATCAACATTCTTAGCATTAAAGTCTTCGTTCAAAACATCAATTTGTGAATAAATATCATCCATAGAAACTTTTTCATCACTATTACGGTATACAATATGAAATACAATAGGAATTATAATTGAATCCCTTGGTATAAAAATATTTTGAGAATAACTTTTATCAACCGAAAATAATAAACTACAAATGAATAATAATATAACAAATATACGTTTCATAATACCTAATATCTATATAGATAAATAGGTATGGATTTCAACTAACGTTGGTTGAATTACACTATTAAAAATGTTATTCTAGGTCGTTTAATTTAGTTTCAATATAGCACTGCTCACAATATTCCCAAGGAAGGTAAAATTCGCCTGAGTGATATTGGCATTCAATAAGTTCTTCTGTCTGATTTGTTTCTGTGTTTCCTGTGTTTTCCATTTTAAGATTTATATATAAATAATGGAAAAAATAAGTCGTGCAGGTGGAACTCGAATCCACAGTGCTAAAGCAGTTCTTTATGAGGGAACCCCGATTCCATTTCCGGTCACAGCACGATATTTATATTCCCAAAAAATATTTACATTGCATTTTTTACATTTTTTCATTTAACCTATTTTATTATAAAAAGGTGGAAAAAATTAAAACCGAACTAAAACATCTTGGTGGAGGTGACGATAATCGAAATCGTCTCAACAATATTGCAAGTATTATTCGCCAGCCTTGGAACATGCACCCCCAATTACCAACTATTATAAGTCAAATTTGCATTTTGATGTCCCTATTGGAACTAGTTTTTAAATTCTAAGTTGGTTTGTTGTGCTACCCAGACTCGAACTGGGAACCTCCATCTTATCAGGATGGCTATCTCACCATTGATATATAGCACAATTAAATGAGGTTGCTATTATGCGTCAGACTGCTGCCTGTGATACATGTTATCAAAGATAACTCCACGCATTTTTTTCCTCTTCGAAGTTGTCTCAGACGGATGCGAACCGACATTTTCAATACCAATTACAAGTTCTCCATCTTATCAGGATGGGCTGTATATGAGACAATATTTGGTAGAGGTGACGGGACTTGAACCCGCATTTTCAATACCATTACAAGTTATCCAATTTATAAGATTGGTCTGTATACACCTCAATGGAGCACCCTGAGTTATTCATCCTCTTATAGCACGGGTGCAATGCATCGTTTACCAGAAAGGACATGAACCTTTACCGCTTCGGTCCCGAACTTATTGCGGCCACCCAACTCTGTTCTTTCACATTATGTTTATGTGATACACTTTGGAGTTTAACTGGTAAATATGTACTTTATAGAGATAATTATCTATTTTCAAAATTATAGATACATCTATCAGTACCAATTGCTACTTCAATTACTTTAAAGTTTTCTAAATCTTTTCTTTTACTCATTGAACAAACTTCCATTTCTGATTTAACACAAACAATATCCATTGTTTCCTCAGAATAACTAGGAATTCTATCACTAGGTTCAAGACGACATTCACCAATCATATTAGACATTGCCCTTACCACATCAGGATAAAGTTGTGCTGAATAATCATTAGAAGTAGAAGGTGAATAAATAACCTGGAACTCTAACTGATAAAATTCCTTTAATCTCATAAACTTTGTCGGTTGATCTTGTTCTCTTCTAAATGATTTACCATGTTGGAATATTACCACCGGTGGACGTTGTTTAATTTCATTATAACCAGACAGAATTTGTTTCGCACATTGAAATGAACCCATAGTGGTTTCTGGTCTCAATGCTAAATCTTCAAATTCATAAATGTCCTCACTAGTGTAGTTTGGATTAATAAATTCTCTTGGAGTTAAAATAGGTGCCTCTACTTGAATTATAGTAAAAGCAGCATTTTGTTTACGTAGACTTTTGATTATTTCTTGTGAGAAATATTCTTGGAACATTTGTCGTAATTTAATTTGTTGTTCCGTCCAAAACAACAAACCGTTTTTATTGTAAAAGTTTTCCATTTTATTTATTTTAAGGGTAAGTTGTAATTGTTGTGGAGAATATCGGACTTGAACCGACAACCTTTTGCATGCCATGCAAATTTGAGCTAATCCCCCCATGGATCGAGTGACAGGATTTTAACCTGCGTTGTGATTTTATCTTTCTTGCTTGGAAGGCAAGCGCAATCGGACACTATGCGACACTCGCTTATACTTGTTTGTATTTATCTGTAGTTATACTAATATCATAATATAAAAAATTTCCGTTTGAATCCGTTATAGGAAATACTTTTTTAGAAGTAAAATCAGTTAAATCTATATTTTCAGTTAATACATATTCAAT
>JACCDT010363216.1_pt1 | contig 12601 bp, 10 predicted proteins | sample 7446291 | NCBI WGS metagenome assembly JACCDT01 (sample SAMN15323446, study PRJNA562643) | freshwater metagenome | isolation source: river surface water | place: USA:Blue River Watershed | collected 2017-08-17
AGCACACCAAAAACTCGCGTAAAGCAGGGATTGTTCGCAAAAACACCTTTGACCATCTCAACCAAAGGAGGGCGAATGCCATCGTACTTTACATATTTGAACTCTTTGAGGCAGTCGCGCACAAGGTAGGCCATCCCCTGCTGAACCAAGAAGATCCGATCACTGGGCTCCATGATGTGATCGGCTTTCCGGCGCTTCATCATAGCGCGGATCTCAAACATCTCGTAGTAGGTCTTCTCAAGGAGTTTCTTGCAGGTCATAAAGAACGAACGAGACTCGTGAACCTCGTCTACCTCGAGATACTGATTCACCCGCTTCTCAAACTCCTTAGCAAAGTGCTCCTCGCGCTTCACCGTGTAGTAGATCAAGGCTCTCAAAACAAGAGATAGGCCAAAAACCAAGAACATGGTCGGCATGATGAAGGACTTAGTGAAGACAATGAGCTGCAATACAAACGGTTGAACCGCTTGGGCTGTGCTTTGCACCGCTTGCACTGCTTGAGTCGCTTGTTCGGCTTGGCTGGGATCCATAATGAATACTCCCTCAGTCCTTCATGTTAAATTTGACTACGACTTTTTGCGCCTTTCGGCAGTCGAACTTTTTGCAAAAATCTTCCTCATCCATTCCTTCCGGAATGTCTGACCCATCCTTGCCGTCTGGCAAGTACCCGCGGCCCACCACTTTCATAAGCGGCAAGAGCTTCTCTCGCTCGGACTTCGATAGTGTTTCATTGTTGAGAACGTGCTTAAAAATCGAGTTGGCACGCCCAAAGCTCAGTTTCAGATTGTACTCGATGGCTTGCTTGTCTTGGTTCTTGACGCTCTTGGGATTGACGTACTTGCCCTTGTAAGTAGAAGAAGCGTAACCCACGATCTCGACGTTCGCGATTTTGTCAGCGAGCTTAGGATCGTTAAAAAGACTCTTCGCATAGATGGGTATGAAACGGTCCAAGGTCAGGCGCATTTTTGGCTTAAGAGAAGTGCTTCCTGTTTCAAAATACTCTCCACCGAAGTCAAGCGTGACTTCTCCGGTCTTTCCGTCAACAGCGCCCTTGAGGCCTGCCTTGCCAAACTGAGCGGCGATCTGGGCCGCAAGCGTCTTTCTGGCGTTAGCGATCGCGCGAGTCTTCTCTAGATCATCTTGCAAGGACCCCACTGCGGCGAGCGCCCGAGTCTTTGCTGCCTGAGCGTTTGCAAGCTCCGACTGCGTGCCGCTCAAAGCATTCTTTGTCCCCGCAAGCTCTTTTTGCGTGCCAGCGAGCTGCTTCTGGGTTCCAGCAAGCTTTGCTTGAGCTGCTTCAAACTCAGCCTGCGCACCCTTGAGCTTACCATCAGTCTCTTGGATCTTGTCTCGCAAACCCGTAAGCTGACCCTCTAGCTCTCCCGCTTTTCTCTCCGCAGCGGCTGCGAACTGAGCAATGCGCTTCGCCCGCGCTGCAGCACCAAGCTTTTGCTTCTTCAGATTGGCCATAAAAGCCCTGCGCTCAGCAGCCATCCTAGCTTCATGCTCACCTTTGAGTCCCTCTAGCTCGGCGGCATAGCGTTGCTTGTCCGCGGTCAACTGCTTGGCAAGTCGGTTTCGCTCCTGTTCTTGCTGCTGGATCGTTAGGTCCTGCTTTTGAATAGTGCCGGCCGCCTCGTCGAGCTTAGCTTCTGTGTGCTCAAGCTTGACCTCCGTGTTCACCAATGCGCTACGCACCTGATTGAGTTCAATAGCGATGGTTTGTTTTTTCTGTTCGATCGCCCGCACTTGAGTCTCCGTCTCTTGGCGAAGGGCGGCGATTCTCTTCTCCAACACTTCCTTGGAGGACTTCGACCGTTGCTGCTCCGAACGCAACGCTTCGATTCGATTCGCGAGCTGCGCGTTGATCACCTTGATCTGCTGCTCGTTCTGAGCAACCGTGCGCTCCATTTCGACGATCTTGGCCTTCTTCTCCTCGATCGTGGCGTCTTTAGTCACGATCAGCTCATCGCGATGATGAATCTGCTTCTTGGCAAGGATATTGGCACTGATGATGTTCTTGACCAACTGCTGATACTGATTCAAGGCAAATTCTTTCTCTTCGTTCTCTTGGGCTTTGCGCCTGAGAGCGTTCTTCTCGTCGCGAGCCTCTTCCTGCAAGAGGCTCAACTTATCCATGAGCTTTCCGTAAACTGCCTGTTCGGCTTCCGTAGACTTTTCGCGCAACGCCTCATCTTTGAGGGTGTTATAGACCTTGATCTGCTGCTCGAGTCCCGCCGCCTTCTGCGCCAGCTTCTTATTCTCGACCTGCTGCTGAAACCCAGCGCTACCGCTCCGAAGAGACGAGGCGACGTACATCAGCAAGAACACAAGCGAAAGCATCATGAACAAGTCAGCATAGGAGGTCCACCACGATGAGTGTTCTCCGTCTTTGGCCGCAATTTTGTCGTAATCGAAACTCACACTTCCTTTTCGTCTTTAGTGCTGAGGTCTTGAAGCAAACTTGAAATAAAAGCATTGCTAGCATGTCAAGTCACTGACGATGCTTTCTCAACTTATGGTCTTCTGAGTAAACGGCTGATCTTCTTACAAATGCTTCAAGAGCTGCCCTCTCTACCGATTCAACGGGACGTGCATTTTTAAAGCCTCCCATGCTAGATTCACGTCTCCCATGAAGACCGATCTTCTGTCGATTCATCGGCGCATTGCGAGTTGTGAGGCCTGTCCGAGACTGAGAAAGCACTGTCTCGAGGTCGCCCGCATCAAACGCAAGTCCTATGCGTCAGAGACCTACCACGGCAAACCCATTGCCGGATTTGGCGATCCACGAGCCGAACTCGTCATCGTGGGTCTTGCTCCCGCTGCTCACGGAGCCAACCGGACGGGCCGCATCTTCACGGGCGATCGCTCAGGGGATTGGCTATACCGTGCCCTTCACAAAGCTGATTTTGCCAATCAACCTACCTCAAAGCACGCCAGTGATGGCCTCGAACTCAAGAACGCCTACATCACCTGTGTGGTCAAATGCGCTCCGCCCGACAACAAACCCAATCCTGCCGAACTCAAACGCTGCAGCTCGACCCATCTCGCAGCTGAGCTCAAGGAGTTCGCTGCACGCAAGCGAGTGTACCTCGCACTCGGGCAGATCGCGCTTCAAGGCCTATGGGCTTTGCTTGAAACCGAGAAGATGCCCCGGCCTAAGTTCGGCCACGGAGTCTGCACTTTACTTCCCAACAATCAGGGTTGGCTGTTGATGTCCTATCACCCCAGCCAGCAGAATACGTTTACTGGCCGACTGACCGAACCGATGTTCGACGCTATTTTCACCCAGGCTCGAAACCTGCTCAGCTCGAGAGCTCCGATAGAATCTTGAGAATACGCGCCCGGTTCGCATAAATCGAATGCCCAAAGGGATTGTAGCGCCACCTGATAAACTGCCACTTACTCGGAGCAAATCCGTTGCCCAGCAGATAAGTAAAAACTGCACGAAGATCTGACGTGCTGGAGAGGCATTTGCCACGCTTGCAGGTCACCTCTTTAAGCGATCGCTGAAACACTGGAAACGCCGCATGGGCTTCATTGATGTCTAGGTAGCCCGATTGATCCTTGTCAAAACGAGCAAAGACTACCTCTACGTACTGAGTCAGACTTGCAAACCCCTCTGAGTCGCTTGAATTCATCAGGGCTGGGCTAAACCCGCTCTTGCGCGCACCCATTTCTAAAGAGCGCTTAAAGTTGCCTAAAACTGGCTCTTTAAGACCATCAAAGTCCTCCAGAAGCCTCGGAAGGCGCTTCCAGTACAATGGAGCATTCGCAAAAAACACCTCTCGATAGCAAACTGGCTCGATGGTTACGTAATCGAACGGATCCACGGGACCCTGAGCGCACTGACCTGCAATGTCCTCATGCATCTGATTTGAGAGCCTCTTGGCAGAAATCATCAGCGCAACAAGCTGAGCTGCTTCACGCACCGAAAGAAAGGCGTCCCCATCCGAGGCAAACGTAAACAGCGACCCTTCTCGGAAACGCTTCTCAGCAAGAAGCCTATCTCCTCGATCCAGGTACTTCACATCGGCTCCGATCGCTCGAATCGCCTCTACAAAGCGACTCAACTCTTCTTGAGAAACCTTTAATGCGAAATCGTCCCGAGCGCTGGCTCGCGCAGCTTCCTCGGCCCATCCGCGAGCGAAGAGACGAGCCAACTGGTGGTAAAAATTCATGGTCGAGAGCTCAGCCAAAGAGTGACGGGCTCCCGCCTTGCTGCCCGCGACGGTTACGATCGTATCGCTCTCCACAAAAAGCGGAGGTTCAGTGCGATAGATGCCCTGAAGCCTCTCGACCGCATCCTTATAAATCCCAGCCGTCTCTGTGCTTTCGACACTAAAACGAAACTGCAAGACCTCCGAATAGTGGTCGAGCTCAGCGGGGAGCAGTCCCTTGGTCTCAGCCGATCCCCCCGCCTCTAAAAAAAGAGCCTCGATGTAGCGCTGCCCCTGGTGCCAATGCTCAATCGATTGCCAAAGGCGTTCGAGTGCCGCCCGAGTCAACCCAGAAGCCGCTCTTCCCTGCGGTCCAAAAACATTCCCCCCCATGACCCTTTGAATGAGTGGCCGCAAAAACTGCTGCGCATGAATGACAGGGACCGGTCGATTCGCCGAAATCATGATCTTGCCGCTGGAGAACAACTGCTCCAGCAAGCGATCCAGGTTTTCGAACGGAATGATCATCTGCGGATATCGCTCAAGCACTTCTTCCAGAAGATCAAAACCCTCTCTTCCAAGCGATTTGAGCTCATCTCTGCCTGGCGCCCTCTCCCAGCTATAGCCTGGGTTCTGATTCCAAGCCGAATATCGCGCGTAAATGTCAAATAGCCTGAGAGCCGAGTCAATCAGTACAGGCCACTCACGTGCATCTAGGTTTTCCGGAGACGAAGCCATCCAAAAGGCTTTGATCGCGCGCCCCTGCCGCAACCACTCTTTTACTTCGCTTACCTGCAAAGGTCGCGTGTCCGAGATCTCAATCGACCCAGAGGGAAACAAACGGGTCACTACCTGATCCAGAGCATCTACTGACAACTGAGCACGCGAGTGTCTTGCGATCACATCTCCAAAAAACACCAATCCATCTCGAGCAAGTTCTCTGAGCTCGTCCTTGCCGGGCGCGACGTGCCAGCGATGCGCAGGATGACTTCTCCAAGCAGCGAGGCGCGCGACAAGGCCGTAAGCCTTAGCTCCAGCCTCGAACACCCTCGGCCACTCGGTACTTGCGATCTGGGACTCCTGGGTGGCGAACCAAAATCCTTTAAGGGCTTGGATCCTCGGCAGCTCTTTTCTTAGGCGAACAATCAATGCTGAAGCCTCAGCTCCATCTTGACTCTGAAATGCCTGCGCTTCGTTCAGCAGCGCCTCTATTCTCGCAAAAGGATAGTCGCTCTGGGATTTTCCCAAACGATTGCCGATCACCCCTGCGGAGGCCTGAAGCGCTCTCGAAGCGCCTTCGATCCAAGCCTTGTCTTTCTTCTCAAGATCCGCAAGCCCCAAAGGCATCCACGGTCGAAGCCTCAAGCTCTCGGCCTTGAGAACCGCGAACCAGTCTCGAATCTTTTCGATCTCAGCAAGCGTGAGTTCATTGCTCTGCCCTCCCAGGAGCAGACGCTTGGCCTCCATCGCCTCGCCCATCAACGCATCAGAGATCTTAAGGTCGGCTCTGTGAGGTGGGGCATCCGCAGGCGCTTTCAAAAAATAGGTCTCAAGAAACACGCGAAGCTCGCCTGGCAGATAGAGTCCCGGCTTCTCCCCCCGCGTTCTTCTGACAAAAAGCTGCAGCGCTCGGTCCGCGCAGTCCCAAACTCCTGCGATTTCAGCGTCCGTTGCTCGGCCCTCAAGATACCTAGGCAAGATCTCTCCTGCGCGATTGAGGCATCCCGTCTCTTCCGAGCTCATCTCCAGATTCGCAGCAGGCCTCGGCACTGCCTTGGGACTACATCCCCCCAGCACTGCCAAGGAGGCCCCTCCAAAAAGGAGCGCAATCATCCTGGTGCTAAAATACATAGGTCACCCCCGCGTGAACCCGGTCATTGGCTCGATACCGACTCACCCAATCCACAGCGTCCGAACTATCCGGATTTGAGGAGCTCAGCAAGTCAACTCCCGCTGCAAACATCCAGTTGGATCGAGTTTGATACTTCATCTCGGTCGACCAAATGCCACCATCATGCCCCACGTCGTAAATCAACTTGGTGGTTCCGGACAATGCCCCCCAGATCGGAGTACTGAGCCCCAGCGACACAGCGTTCTGAAACGGATAGCGCGCTTCAAAAATACTACCTGCGACTGCCAGCGCTCCTTGATCAGGCGCATTACCTCCCCACTGAAGCAACTCGCTCAGACTAACGAGGGTCGGCCTGGATACCGTGCCCGCCACGCGAACATCGATCCCCGCAGAAAGAGCCTGCGAAGGCCTCACTTCCTGCGTGGTCCAATCTGCAGGCGTGTTATCTCGAATCGGCTGCTCATCCAAGAAAGACGCCCAACCACTCAGACCGTCGCTTTCATACCCCACATCTACCGAGGCCACGCGATGATAGGCCACTCGCGGATAAATCGTCACATCCGCGTAAATCGGCCGATTGGCTGAGAGAGAAGCGAATCCATCATCTGCCAAAAGCAGTTGATTCATCGGCTTGACTGCATACCCACCAGAAGCCCACAAACCCTTAGAGCCCCCCACCCTGAGCTGAGCGCTTGCGCCCGGATTGAACACGATCTCTTGAAGCGGAGGCGTCGCTAGCGAATACCGAATCGGAGTGCGTTGACCAAAGATGCCGACATGCGAAGGCGGCGAAATGAACCAACGCGAGCGAGAAGGAAAGCTCCCATCATCAACGCTGATCGGAACGCCACGCTCAGGCACAAAAACGGGAGTAGCCATCAAAACTAAACGCGCCAATGAGTGTTGAGCGGTAAAAAACACACCCGTCAAGCCCACCTGCTCAGGATGGACGTAGTCCCATCTAAATCGAGGCTGCCAGATGCCAAGCTTCCATTTCTCGTCCAGTTGGTTCCAATGCTCGAGGCGGCGACCAAAAGTGAGCGAGAGCGGAGCTAGCTTGCGGGAAGTCCCAATATAAGCTTCAGGAAACTCAAGGTAGGGAATCACAGAGCCATTTTGAAAGTTTGAAAAAACGAGCAATCCGTCTGCCTGAAATCCAGCCTCAACCCAAGAATCTTGGATATACAGATTCGCTTTGCCCACGAGCTGAGAGATCAATGAATGTTGAAACGCATCAGGGGCCGTATCTGAAACATGCAGATAATCAACCGCACTCAAGCCAATAGACGACTCAATGGGAAGCGTACCAGCCCACGTCGCATGAGAAAGAATCACGAACGCAATCACACTGCGCGCGAACAATCCCGCCGCGTGAATGCATGCACTCAAATGAAGACGGTCCTCATTGGACAGTCGAATCAATCTCCCCTCCCCATTTCTCTCGAGAAGAGGACCTAGCATCTATTAAATGCAGTGCGCAACGACTATAAGGATGAGTAAAACCTTCAGGAAACTGGAAGATTTATGAGTTATTTAAAGGACTTAATAGAATATAAACGACCTATTCAAACCAGAATAAGCCCTATCCAACCATCCAAATCATCCGAGTGATTAAGACGAGCGTCGTTTCAAAGAGAGTGTCAGCGTGAATTGCGCTACGGGCTCCTCGCCCAAGAGCGAAGGCACTGTCGCGGTCACCTGCACCGGCATGCTGACCCGTTCGCCCGAATCAATCGCCCGACGTACCAAATCTCCTACGTCCTTGCCCTGCGTGCACGTAAAGTGAACATCGCCTTCAGCACGTTTTAAGAAGTCGGCTTTGAAGTCTTTGAAAATTAAATTGACCTGACCCTTACCTTCCGTATGGATGAGGCGCATCGCTATCAGACCGCCAGCACAATCCGCACCGGCTGCAAGCGCTCCAAAATACATCGAGTTTAGATGATTGGAGGAACGACGAGAAAGCGGGACTTTCACCACACATTTCTCATCGCTCAATTCCAAAACAGTCGGTGAAATGAAGAAAAGCATTGGGATCTTGGTGAGACCAAACGCTCGCAAGAAAAACGTCTCACGAAGCGTTTTGGGAATAGAATCCACCACAGGCTGCGCGGACTTCACGACAAAGTCCTTGAGCATGCCCCCCGCTTCGAGAAGCTGAGATTGCATCTTCTTCCTAGCTTTCACAGTAAAAGGGACCTTAGCCCTGATTACTTCTTCTTGCTTTTCTTCTTACGGAAAGCCGACTTCTTATCGTTAGCGCGCTTGGAGCGAGCTTCGAAGAAGGTCTTTGCGAAAGCTTTGTCAGCTTGGAGCTTAAGTGCGCGCTTTTTGCGACCTGCTGCCTTGAGACGGCGGCGAAGCGCGCGTTTTTTGATGAGCTCGGCGCCGGACAGAACAGTCTTAGGTGCCTTGGTCTTCGCGCCTTCGGTCGCTTGAGTTTCAGCCATTACTTTGATCTCCTCAACATCGGATAAATGGGTAATCTTTGGAAAGGGTAAAAACCCTAACATTTAATGAGCCTAGACCCCTATCATATCCAATACACGATGCCCATCCTCAAATTTCCAGATCCGCGCAGTACTGGGCCAGAAGGACTTGTCGCTCTTGGAGCAGATCTGAGCCCCGAAACTCTGATCTTGGCCTATCGGCAAGGCATTTTTCCTTGGCCAGTTGAGGGCGTGCCCACCCTAACGTGGTTTTGTCCTCCCAAACGGGGCGTGCTGATTTTCTCAGAATTACACCTACCTAGAAGCCTTAAATCAGCAAAAAACAAGACACCCTACCTCCTGACATTGAACCAGGCTTTTGCAGAGGTGATCTGCGAGTGCCAAAAGGCCTACCGCCCCGGACAGCCCGGCACTTGGATCACCGACGAGATGAAAGAAGCCTACATCAGGCTTCATGAACTCAAAATCGCACATAGCGCTGAAGCTTGGCAAAGGCAGCCGGATGGATCCCTGCGATTGGTCGGCGGTCTCTATGGGGTCGAGATCGATGGCGCCTTTGCCGGCGAGAGCATGTTCTACCTCGAGCCCAACGCCTCCAAACTCGCGCTCCTACATCTCATCGACACTCTCAAGACCCGGGGCATCGAGTGGATGGACATTCAGATGACCACGCCCCATATGGAGCGACTTGGGGCCCGAGAGATCAGTCGTGATGATTTCCTGGAGAAACTGTCTCAGACGCATCGGAGGTGGCTCGCCCGCCATCGCCGTCCACGCCAGCCTTAATTGGTTTAGCAACGATATCGAAAGCCAGCTCGCCGTCCTTTACGCGCACATGGACTTCGCCACCGCCCTCGAGCTTGCCAAAGAGGATCTCTTCGGCCAAAGGCTTCTTGATCTTATCCTGGATGAGGCGAGCCATCGGGCGAGCCCCCATCTGGCGGTCATAACCTTTCTGCGCCAGCCACTCGCGCGCCTCCACGCCGACATCGATCTCAACATGCTTAGCAAGAAGCTGCGATTCGAGCTCGACAAGCTGCTTGCCCACAACCTGACCCACAGTAAGCGGGTCGAGCGGATTGAAATAAACGATCGAGTCGAGGCGATTGCGGAACTCGGGACTAAACGTCTGTTCGACGGCCTTTTGGGCACCCGTACCTTTCGCATCACCCGGGACCAAGCCGAGTCCACGACGCTCGAGATCTCGAGAGCCCACGTTCGAAGTCATGATGATGATCGTGTTGCGGAAGTCAGCCTTGCGGCCATTATTATCGGTAAGCACGCCGTGATCCATCACTTGAAGCAGTATGTTCCAGATGTCTGCGTGCGCTTTCTCGATTTCGTCAAGAAGCACTACAGAGTGAGGGTTCTTCAAAACAGCGTCTGTAAGAAGCCCTGCTTGCTCAAACCCCACATATCCGGGAGGTGCGCCGATCAATCGGGAGATCGTGTGCTTCTCTCCATACTCGCTCATATCAAAGCGAAGAAAAGGGACTCCCAGGCAATGCCCAAGCTGCTTGCTGAGCTCTGTCTTGCCCACGCCCGTTGGCCCGCAAAACAAAAAAGAACCCACAGGGCGATCACCTGACCGCAAGCCCGAGCGCGCAAGCCGGATCGATACGACGAGAGCTTCAATCGCGTGATCCTGGCCAAAAATACTGAGCTTGAGATCACGCTCAAGGTTCTTAAGCCGCGTCTTCTGCCCCGTGCTCACGGAACGGGCAGGGATCCTCGCAATTTGGGCGATGATCTCTTCGATAGACTCTTGACCAATCGTCTTCTCCGGTAGGCCCTTGAGACGGGCTTTGGCACCCGCCTCATCAATGACGTCGATGGCTTTGTCAGGAAGAAAACGCTCGGTGATGTGCTTGCTCGAAAGCTCTACGGCCGCTCTCACTGCTTCGTTCGTGTACTGAATCCCATGATGCTCTTCAAACTTGCTCTTGAGGCCGCTCACGATCTGAACAGCTTCTTCTACCGTGGGCTCCGTCACGTCGATTTTTTGAAACCTACGAACCAAAGCATGGTCTTTTTCGAAGACGTTCCTAAACTCGGCGTAAGTAGTCGATCCGATGCAACGAATCTCACCTTGAGCCAAAAGCGGCTTAAGAAGATTAGCAGCATCCAGCGCTCCGCCACTCACCGCGCCTGCACCAATGATGGTGTGAATCTCGTCGATCAGTAGCACGGGTTGCTGACCCTGTTCACGTTTTCGATCCAAGGCCTGCAGGACTTTCTTCAGCCTTTGCTCAAAATCACCCCGAAATTTTGCACCCGCAAGAAGTGAACCCATATCGAGCGCATAGACGACCGCGTTTGCCAAAAGATCTGGGATGTTCTTCTCAATAATTCTGAGTGCCAACCCCTCAGCGAGGGCGGTCTTACCGACTCCGGCCTCACCGACAAGCAGAGGGTTGTTCTTTCTCCTGCGACAAAGCGTTTGGATCATTCGCTCCAGCTCGTTCTGCCGGCCGACCAGCGGATCGATCTTGCCCTGTTTCGCTCGCTCATTCAGGTTCATGCAGTACAGAGCCAGAGGATCGTCAGAGCCTTGACTCGCTTTTCGATCTGAGCCTTTGGCCCGCCCCGAAGGCCTAAATCCAGGAGGCACAAAGCCTGGATCATCCGAGTCTTTTTCCGACGGACCCAATTCTTCATCAGAGATCTCATCACGGCCCGAATCCTTGGAGAGATCTGGATCCTTACCTTCGCCATGGCTGACAAATCTCAACACATCCAAACGCTCGATGCCCTGGCGCCCAAGCAAAAGGAGCGCATGAGAATCCTTGGCTTGAAAAAGCGCAACAAACAGGTCGATGGGCTGAATCTCTTCTTTACCGGCTGATTGCACTTGAAAAAGGGCCCGTTGAATCAACCGCTGAATACTCAGAGTAGCAACCGGATGCTCTGCATCACCCTCGTCTTCATCTTTTTCGTCACTCTTTCCTTTATCACCCTTTCGAGCGATTTCGCTATTGGGCGGGCGACGAGGAGCCTTGGGAATCTCACTCTCAAGATAGTTCTCAAGCTCGCGCCTGATTCCAGAAGCTTCTGCTCCGCAGGCACGAACTGTTTCGATAATGGTAGTCTCTGCGAGCAAACTCCAGAGCACATGCTCGAGCGTAAAATACTCATGCTCATGCTCAACAGCGTAACGAACGGCACGATTGAGAACGGTCTCCGCTTTGCGGCCAATCATGTTTCGCCCTCCTGATTGCACATGGCAACAAAGAGCCCGCGCTTCCGGCGCGCATTTTTATACGGTTCGTGCAGTAGCACTAAAACGCCTTTCATTTTCCCTTTAGGTATAAGCGGTATCAAAAGAAGTCCAGGCGGATTCGAACCCCCTGCCTCTCTGTCATACCCCTTTCTCGCGCCGCACAACACTACGCACAGCATTACACAGGCTCACAAGTACATTTGAGTGGAAAGTTGCGACTCTGAGCTTCCTCTGTCACCTGCGCCACCTTAGTTTCGGCAATCTCGTAGCTATAAATACCTGCAACACCACGCCCCTCTTGATGAACCTTAAGCATGATCTGGGCCGCTTCAGGAGCGGACTTATGAAAATAGCGCAGCAAGATCTCAACGACGAACTCCATCGTCGTGTAGTCATCGTTATGAAGAAGCACCGCGTATTTGGGCGGCTCCTTGAGTTTTGGGCGGCCCTCTTGACCAGCTACGCCTGAATCTGAATCTTCGTCGGACTCTCGCTGACTCATAAAATCAATTTAAGCACATCAACCGGCATCACGCTTGTGCGTAATGTGGACTTGACCCAGCCGAGCGCTTCTTTCAATATGCGACGACGACCAGACTGAAGGAGAATGCAGTGCCTGATTCAACACCGCCCAGTATCCCCCCTAGCTCCCCTATGTCCCTCAAACGCCAGCTCGAACTCACTCGATTCGAGCATGCGCGCGAGGTAGCAGAGAGCCTGGCTGAACATCGAGCCCTCCTCACGACTTCTGAGCTCGCGCGACTCAACAATATTCTTACTGGCAAACCCGTGGGAGATATGGGGCGCCCATGGCGTAAAGGAACCGTGACGATCACCTTGCCCTCAGGCAAGACCGAGACGCTTGCTCTGATCGCAGACCCAATCATCACTGCTCGCGAAAAACTTCACCGATCTACTG
>JACCDT010250741.1_pt1 | contig 12599 bp, 10 predicted proteins | sample 7446291 | NCBI WGS metagenome assembly JACCDT01 (sample SAMN15323446, study PRJNA562643) | freshwater metagenome | isolation source: river surface water | place: USA:Blue River Watershed | collected 2017-08-17
AGGGCGTCTTGAACTTGGCGGGCCGCGGGTCCCAGGCTTCAGCCGAAGTCACCAGCGCGCGGTAGACGGTGGGCAGGTCGCCGTCGCTGCGCAGGTAGGCATCCTGGAGACGCTGTACCAGCGCGGGCGGCGGCTCGTCGGCGACGAAATGCCGGGCGAGCTTGGTCGCGATGTGTCGCGCGGTGGATGGGGCGAGTGCCAGGTCGTGCAGGATGGCCAGGGCCTGCCCTTCGCCGAAACCCGTGTAGCTGCGGCCCCGGACCTGCCGGGTGCCGGGCTCATGGAGCGCGGGGACGAAGCGGAAGCTGGCGCCCGCGGACCTGTCGAAGAAACCGGGCTGGTCGTCGGGCAGGGTCCAGCCGGTCAGTGCGCGGGCCAGCTCGGTGACGTCGTCCTGGGTGTAGCCGCCGCGCACGCCCAGGGTGTGCAGCTCCAGGATCTCGCGGGCCAGGTTCTCGTTCAGGCCGCGGACACCCCGGCGGATCCTGCGGCCTGCCTGGCTGTTGGGGCCGATGGACTGCGCCTGGTCCAGGTACAGGAGCATGGCCGGGTGGCGGATCGCCGCCAGCAGCAGGTCCTCGAAGCGCCCCATCACATGAGGGCGGATTGCATCGGCCTCGAAGGCGCCGGCCAGGCCGACCACGATCAGCTTGTCCACCGAAACCGCGAAGTGGTTGGCCCAGAAATGCACCAGGCGCTCGGCGAAGGGCGTGGGCGTCTGCAGCGCGCTGTCGACGCGGGCGCCGACAGCGGCCAGGTAGTCCTCGCGGCCGCGCCGCAGGTAGGCCTCGCGGATGCCTGCGCGCTCGCCCTCGGGGGCCTGCCGGAAGGCCCGCTGCTGTGCGAGCCAGGCCTCGGTCAGCGCAGGGGTGCCCGGCAGCGGCTGCCAGGGCGCGGGGCGGACGGCGTGCGCTTCGAGCTGCGGCAGCACCCACTCGCGCGCGTCGCGGGCAATCGCGTCGCCGGGCCTGGGGCCGAGGCCGAAGCGGTGGAGGGCGATGGCGGCATCACGCATGCCTTGCATCGTAGCGGCAGCTCTGCAGGTCTGATGTCCTGCGGGCGGTGTGCGTGCAACGATCGCGTGGGCACGGGCTTCGCGCCGTGTGTTGCCTCACTCTTCGCGGTAGAACCCCAGAGCCCTCATCACCGGTGCATCGCTCACCGCCACCACCGTCGCCGCCGAGGCCGCGGCCAGGTGCAGGGTCGTCCAGGTGGGCACGGCGATCACGTCGCCGCGTGACCAGTGGAAGGTCGAGTCGCCGGCCTGCGCAGTCCCGTGGCCGGAGGTGACCAGCAGCAGCCGGTTGGCGGTGCTGCGCGGCGGCGCGTGGCTGGCGCCTGCGGCGAGGGACAGGGCGTTCACCGCCATGGTGGGGATGTGCGGCTGCACCTGCAGCGGCGCCTGCCGCAGGCCCTCGTGCGCGGCGGCGGTGGCCAGCGCCGAATCGATCTGGGGCGCCGGGAAGTAGAAGGGATGCGTCGCCGGCTCGCTCGACACCGCCTGCGTGCCGTCGGGGTGCTCGTCGAGGAACATCGGCTCCAGCAGGTGCACCAGGGGCACGTCGAGGATGTCGATCCAGTAGGCGTTGGCATCGCCCTCGTTGTAGTGGCTGTGCCAGCTGCCCCCGGGCGTGAGCAGGAAGTCGCCGCTGCGCATCGGCAGCTTGACGCCGTCGACCACGGTGAAGCAGCCCGGGCCCGCATCCAGGACAAGCCGCATGGCGTTGGGCGAGTGCCGGTGCGCGCGCGCGTGCTCGCCGGGCTTGATCATCTGGAAGGCCACGACCATGGTGCGCACCGTGTCGTAGTCGTTGTCGCCCACCGGGTTGAACAGCAGGAAGTTGCGCCGTTCGGCGAGCTCGGTGCCGATCCACTGGCCGGCCTGGTCCAGGGCAAGACGGCCGAGGTCATAGCGCCAGTGCAGCGGCTGGAACGGGGTGCGGGGCTGCTTCCACAGCGAGGGGCGCTTCTTGTGCCAGCCCGGGGTCATGCGCAGCGAGTCCAGCACCGGATAGAGCGCATCGAGGCTGCCGGTGGCGCGCACCTGCGCGATGAGGGGGTCAGTCATGGGCGGTTCTCCTGCTGGTGGCGTGGGTGGATGGGGCGGGCACGGCGTCCTGCGCGGTGGGGTGGCGTCCGCCCAGGCCGGTCGTGATCTGGCGTGCGGCCCGCAGCACCTCGGGGCCGTAGTCGGGCGAGAAGCGGTTGGCGGGCATGGTGAGCGTGACAGCGCCGGCAAGTTCGCCCGAGGCGCCGAACACCGGGGCCGAGATGCCCGCCAGGTCGGGCACCCGGTCGCCCACCAGCAGGGCGATGCCATCGCGGCGGATCTGCGCGTACTTCTCGCCCTCGGCCCCCGAGAACGCCGTGAGCACCTGCCCGCCTGCGCCGCGGTCGAGGGGCAGCAGGTCGCCCTCGCGGATGTGGTCACGCACCGGCTGTGGCGAATCGACCCGGTACAGGCAGACCCGGTGCGTGCCCTGGCGGACATGGAAGGCCGCGCTCTCGCCGGTGCGCTCCACCAGCTCCCGCAGCACCGGCAGCACCACGCCTTCCATCGAGAACGAGGTGGCGTAGATGCCGTAGAGGCGCGCGACCTCCGGCCCCAGCCGGTAGCGGCCGGAGGGCAGCCGCTGCACCAGCTGCGCATGCACCAGCGAGGCGAGCAGCCGCAGCACCGTGCTCTTGTAGAGGCCGCTGCGCTCGGCCAGGTCGGGCAGGCCCAGGTCCTTGTCTCCGGCGCGGAAGGCGGAGAGCAGGCTCAGCGCCCGGTCAACGGCCGCCGCGCCTCCGGGCGCGGCCTGTAGGTCGGCCTGTGAGTCCTGCTTGGCTTTGCGTGGCATGCGGGTAAACCCTATTGGTGTTGGAGGGGATGATCCATAATATTCTATCTATCAGTATCGTATTCTGCAAGACAGAATATTTTGAGTGTTTGAACGCTTTGGACGCAGCTGCCGATGAAACTTGTTCGATTCAATGAAGGACGCCTGGGTGTGGTCGAAGGCGACCAGATCCTCGACCTGACCTCCGCCCTGGGCCATGACCTGCAGGAGTGGCCGCCGGTCGCCGCGACGCGCCTGATCGCGCAGCTGTCCGAGAACCCCGCCCGCCTCGACGCGCTGCTCGCCGGCTGCCCCCGGGTGCCGCTGGCGTCCGCCAAGCTGCTCACGCCGGTGCCCTGGCCCAACAAGGTGATCGCCTTCCCGGTCAACTACCACGACCACGGCCGCGAGATGCAGGCCAACTACCGCGCCAACCACCAGGGCTTCTTCCTCAAGCCCAACTCCTCGCTCTCGGGCGCGGGCGAGCCGATCGTGCTGCCCAACGTCCCGAACCGCGAGGTGCACCACGAGTGCGAGCTGGGCATCATCATCGGCAAGGGCGGGCGCGACATCCCGCGCGAGAAGTGGCGCGAGCATGTGTTCGGCTACAGCTGCCTGCTGGACATGGTGGTGCGTGGCCGCGAGGAGCGCGTGTTCCGCAAGGCCTATGACACCTTCTGCCCGGTCGGCCCCTGGATCGCCACCGCCGACGAGGTGGGCGATCCGACCAACCTCGACATGAAGCTCTGGGTGAACGACGAGGTGCGCCAGCAGGCCAACACCCGCGACCTGGTGCTGGACATCCCCGGCATGATCGAGATGGCCTCGGCCGTCATGACCCTGTACCCCGGCGACGTGATCGCCAGCGGCACGCCGGCCGGCGTCGGCCCGGTCAAGGCCGGCGACCTGGTGCGTATCCGCATCGAGCGCGTGGGCGAGATGACGGTGCGCGTCGAGCAGGGCCTGGGCGGCGGCACCGAGGTCTTCGCCGCCCCGTACGTGCCGGACATCAAGAAGCAGTCATGAGCGCCTCCCTCGACAGCCTGGACGCGCTGTACCGCGCCTTCGACGGCCTGAGCATGGAAGGCGGCTGGCACCGCCGCAGCCCCGCGCTGTGGCCCGAGCCGCGCAAGAACTTCCTGCCTCACCGCTGGCGCTTCGCCGACGTCAAGCCCATCCTCGATGCCGCCGGCCGCCTGGTGGACACGAAGATGGCCGAGCGCCGCAACCTCACCATGACCAACCCGGTCGAGGGCAACATCTACCCCACGGTGCGCACCCTGGTGGCGGCCTACCAGCTGATCCTGCCGGGCGAGACCGCGGGCTGCCACCGGCACACGCCCAACGCGCTGCGCATCATCCTCGAGGGCCACGGCACCTACACCGTGGTCGATGGCACCCGGGTCGAGATGCGCCCGGGCGACGTGCTGCTCACGCCCAGCTGGTGCTGGCACTCGCACGAGAACGTCGGCAAGGACGACTGCTACTGGGTCGACATCCTCGACGTGCCCCTGGTGCACCTGCTCGAGCCCATGTTCTTCGAGCGCCACCCGCAGGAGCTCGAACCCGATCCGGTCAATGCCGCCGAGTCGCCGATCGCCTTCCGCTGGGAGGACTCGCTGGCCCGCCTCGCCCGCGCGGCTGCGCCTGCGCACGGCATGGCCAGCCGCGAGATCGAGCTGGGCGCGCCGGCCATGGTCACGACCGGCCTGCACGTGCAGCGCCTGGATGCGGGCTTTGCCTCCCGCACCGCGCGCACCACCGCCAACGCGGTCTTCACTGTCGTCCAGGGGCGGGGCCGCACCATCGTCGACGGCGAGGTGCTGGACTGGGCCCAGGGCGACGTGATCGCGGTGCCGGCCTGGCGACCCTACCGGCACGAGGCCGTCGACGAATCCCACCTGGTGCGCGCCAGCGACGAGCCCCTGATGCGTGCGCTCGGCCTGCTGCGGACCGAAGACGTCCAGGCCGCCGGCTGAATGAGCCGCGCACAGGCGCCAACCGAACCCCATCCCGAGGAGACCCCATGACCAAGAAGCTGCTTCACTGGGCCTGCGTCGCGGCGCTGACCGTGGCCGCCAGTGCCTCCTTCGCGCAGGGCAGTACCCTGCGCATCCTGGTGCCCTATGACCCGGGCAGCGCGGTCGATGTGACCAGCCGCCTGATCGCCGACGGCCTGGCCAAGCGCACCGGGCGCACCGTGATCGTCGAGAACCGCGCGGGCGGCATGGGCATGATCGCGATGAACGCCATGCTGGCCGCGCCGGCCGACGGCAACACCCTGCTCGCCGACACACCGGCCACCGCGATCAACCCCAGCCTGTTCAAGGACCAGGTCAAGTACGACCCGGTCAAGGACCTGGCCCCCGTGGCCCAGATGATGTCGCTGCCTTTCATGCTGGGCGTGCATCCCTCGGTCAAGGCGAACAACCTGCGCGAGTTCACCGCCCTGGTCAAGGCCAACCCGAGCAAGTTCAACGCCGCGGCGGCGGGCACCTCCACCCGTCTGGTGGGCGAGCTCTACACCCTCAAGACCGGCGCCGCGATGCAGCAGGTGCCGTACAAGGGCGCGTCGCCGGCGATGACGGCCGTGCTCAAGGACGAGGCCCAGGCCATCTTCATGGACGCGGCCAACCTGCGCCCGCATGTCGAGGCCGGCAAGATGCGCGCGCTGTTCGTCACCGGCGACCGGCGCTGGTCCGCGCTGCCCGACGTGCCCACCGCCGCCGAGGCAGGCCTGCCCGACTACAACCTCAGCACCTGGTTCGGCCTGTTCGCCCGCAGCGGCACGCCGTCGGCCACCGTCAACAAGCTCAATGAGGACATTCGCGCCGTGATGAGCAGCCCGGAGTTCCTCAAGTACCTGGAGGCGCGCGGCTCGCGCGTGTCGACCATGACCGCGCCGGAATTCACCCGGTTCTTCCAGGACGAGGTCAAGCTCTGGGCCCATGTGGTCTCCAGCGCCAACATCAAGATCGAGTGACGCCCCTCGGGCGTACGCAATACACAAAGGGGAATCCATCCATGAAGGTCATCATCGCGGGCGGTGGCATCGGCGGCATGTCGGCTGCACTGGCCCTGCTCCAGCGCGGCATCGACGTCGAGATCTACGAGCAGGCCACCGAGATCAAGGAAGTTGGCGCGGGTATCCAGATCAGCCCCAACGGCAACCGGGTGCTCGACGAGTTCGGCGTCTTCGAGACGCTGCGCAAGCTGTCCTGCGACCCCGAGCGCAAGGAGTTCCGCCTGTGGAACACCGGCCGCCCCTGGCCCATGTTCGACCTGGGCAAGCAGGCGGTCGAGCGCTATGGCTACCCCTACCTGACCGTCTACCGGCCTGACCTGCTGGACACGCTGGCCAACGCGGTGCGCGCGCTCAAGCCCGACGCGATCCACCTGGCCTCGCGCTGCGCCGGCGTGGCCCAGGACAGCGAAGGCGCCGAACTGCTGCTGCAGGACGGCCGGCGCGCGCGCGGCGACGTGCTGATCGGCGCCGATGGCGTGCGCTCGGTGGTGCGCGGCGCGCTGTGGGGTGAGTGCTCGCCGCAGTTCACCGGCATGGTGGCCTGGCGCGGCCTGATCCCCATGGAGCAACTGCCCAAGCACATGCAGGCCATGGTCGGCTCCACCTGGATCGGCCCGGGCGGCCACGCCGTGAGCTACCCGCTGCACCGCGGCGAGATCATGAACTTCGTCGCCACGATCGAGGGCAAGCAGTGGACCGCCCCAGGCGCCAGCGAGCCCGGCACCCATGAGGAGTGCCACCAGGACTTCGCCGGCTGGCACGAGGACGTGCAGACCATGATCCGGCTCTCCCCCCGCCTGCTCAAGTGGTCGCTGGCTGCGCGCGACCCGATCCCGAACTGGACCCAGGGCCGCATCAGCCTGCTGGGCGATGCCTGCCACGCCACGCTGCCTTTCCTGGCCCAGGGCGCGGTGCACTCGATCGAGGACGGCCTGGTGCTGGCCCGCTGCCTGCAGAAGTACGGCGCCGACCCGGCGCAGGCGCTCGAGAAGTATGAATCGGCGCGCAAGGAGCGCACCAGCCGCATGGTGCGCGGCGCCACCGCCAACACCGGCCGTTTCCACAGCCCGGAGCTGGCCGAGGAGGCGTCCGCCGAACGCTACCTGCAGCGCGAGTGGAGCACCGAGCCGATCGCCGACCGCTACGACTGGCTCTACGCCTACGACGCACGGACGGTGGAGGTATGAGCGGATCCTGGTCCGAAGGCCGGGTGCTGGTCAGCGAGGTCGGCCCGCGCGACGGCCTCCAGAGCGTGGCCCGCACCATGCCCACGGCGGACAAGGTGCGGTGGGTCAGCGCGCTGCATGAGGCCGGCGTGCAGGAGATCGAGGTGGGGTCCTTCGTGCCGCCCTCGCTGCTGCCGCAGATGGCCGACACGGCCCAGGTGGTGGCGCACGCGCTCACGCTGCCGGGGCTGAAGGTCGCCGCGCTGGCGCCCAACCTGCGGGGCGCGCAGGCGGCCTTCGAGGCGGGCGTCCACAAGCTCACCATCCCGGTCTCGGTCACCGAGGCGCACTCCCTGGCCAATGTGCGCAAGACCCACGCCCAGATCCTCGAGGAGCTGCGCCGCATCATCGAGTTGCGCGATGCCTCGTTCCCCGGGGTCGAGGTCGAGGCAGGCCTGTCGGTCGCCTTCGGCTGCACCCTGGCTGGCGCGGTCAGCGACGACGAGACCATCGGCATGGCCGTCCGCGCGGCGGCCTGCGGCGTCGACGAAGTCGGCCTGTCCGACACCAGCGGCTACGCGCAGCCGCGCCAGGTGAAGCGGCTGTTCGAGCGGCTGCATCGCGAGCTGGGTGACCGCGCCGGCGGCGCGCATTTCCACAACACCCGCGGCCAGGGGCTGGCGAACGTGGTCGCCGCGCTCGACGTGGGCGTGACCACGTTCGACGCCAGCCAGGGCGGCATCGGCGGCTGCCCCTACGCCCCCGGCGCCAGCGGCAACATCGTCACCGAGGACCTGGTGTTCCTGCTCGAATCGATGGGTCTGGACACCGGCATCGACATCGACCGCCTCGTGCAGGCGCGCCGCATCCTGCAGGAGGGCCTGCCCGGCGAGGCGCTGTACGGCCTCGTCCCCGACGCCGGCCTGCCCAAGGGATTCCATTACGCGCGCTCTGGCGCGGGGGCGGTGGCGGCATGACGAACGCACCGGCAAGCGGCGCCCAGGCAAGCGAAACCCAGGAGCTACCCCTGGCGGGTACCCGCGTCGTCGAGTTCACCCACATGGTGATGGGACCGACCTGCGGGATGATCCTGGGCGACCTCGGGGCCGAGGTGATCAAGGTCGAGCCGATCACCGGCGACAACACCCGCAAGCTGCTCGGGTCGGGCGCGAGCTTCTACCCGATGTTCAACCGGAACAAGAAGAGCATCGCGGTCGACACGAAGGACCCGCGCGGGCGCGAGATCGTCCTGCGGCTGGTGGCCCAGGCGGACATCTTCAGCGAGAACTTCAAGTCCGGCGCCATGGCGCGCATCGGCCTGGATCCTGCGTCGCTCAAGCCGCTGAACCCGCGCCTGATCTACGTGAGCCACAAGGGCTTCCTGCCCGGCCCCTACGAGAACCGCACTGCGCTCGACGAGGTGGTGCAGATGATGGGCGGCCTGGCCTACATGACCGGCCGGCCCGGCGACCCGCTGCGCGCCGGCACCAGCGTCAACGACATCATGGGTGGCATGTTCGGCGCGATCGGCGCACTGGCCGCCCTGGCCGCGCGCGAGCGCACCGGTCGCGGGCAGGAGGTGCAGTCGGCCCTGTTCGAGAACAACATCCTGCTGGTGGCGCAGCACATGATGCAGTACGCCATCACCGGCAAGCCGGCGGCGCCGATGCCCGCGCGCATCTCGGCCTGGGGCATCTACGACGTCTTCACCGTCCAGGACGGCGCGCAGATCTTCCTGGCGGTGGTCTCCGACACGCAGTGGGCGATCTTCTGCGACGCCTTCGGCTTCCATGACCTGAAGGCGGACGACCGGCTGGCCACCAACAACCAGCGGGTGACCGCGCGGGAGTGGCTGATGCCCGAGCTGCGCGAGCGGCTCAAAGGGCGTTCGGCCCACGAGGTGAGCGAGATCTTCGAGGCCCGGGGCTTGCCCTTCGCGCCCATCATGGCCCCGCACGAGTTGCTCGACGACCCGCACCTGCGCCAGACCGGCGGCCTGGCGGATGTGGCGCTGCCCGACGGCCGCCCGGCGCGGGCGCCGCTGCTGCCGATCACGCTCGATGGCCAGCGCCTGCCGGTGCGCGCGTCGGCGCCTGCGCTTGGCGCGGACACCGAGGCGGTGATGAAGTCCCTGGGGTATGCGCCTGCCGAGATCGAGGCGCTGCGCGCCGCTGCCGTGATCGCCTGAGCGGTGAGGCGCGGGCGCTGTGCCCTGCGTCCGCTCAGGCGGGCATCACGGCCGCCAGCTCGCGGCTGTCGGGGCCGAGGCCGCGGATCGCCAGTTTCAGCAGCTTGCGCAGGCCCTGCACGCCCTTGTCCAGCTGCGGGTTGGGGTCCATCAGCCAGTTGTGCAGGTGCTGGTTGTAGATGGCCCACCACATCTCGGCGACCAGCTCCGGCGAGGCCTGCGCATCGAGGTGGCCCGCCTGCTGCTTGGCGGCGACCAGCTGGGCCAGCTGACTCAGGAGGCGGGGTTTCCAGCCGGCGAAGCGCATCGCCTCCGGGCCGGCTGCCTTGCCCAGGAGCACCACGCCGATCTCGCGGCGGGCCTGGCGCGCGATTTCCGGCTGCTGGCCCCAATAGGCCATGTCGCGCTCGCAGAAGCTCGTGAGGACGTCGATGAGCGGGGCGTGGATGCTGGACTTCTGGAAGCCCTCGGTGCGCAGGGGCTCGATGTCGTCGTTGACGATCATCAGCAGCAGCTCGGACTTGGTGGGCGCGTACGCGAACAGCGTCCCGGCCGAGACCTCGGCGCGGTCCGCGATCTCGCGGGTCGTGGCAGCCTCGTAGCCCCGCTCGATGAAGACCGCGCGCGCCGCCTCCTTGATGCGGTTGCGCCGGCGCAGCTTGCCCCGCTCGCGGACGCTGAGGACGGCCGGCGAGGCCGCAACAGCGGTGTCGGATGCGGAGTCGGTCATGGGGGCGGCGTGGTCGGTCAAGGGAGCGTTCGTGTGGGCATGCGGGCGGGTGGGGCCGGCACGCGGCACATTTTGCACCACGGGCCGGGCCGCCCCCGGCCCGGGCTCAGGCCTGGAAATCCACCGTCGCCGCCTTGGCGACCTGGCAGAAGCGGCTGATGCTCTGGATGGAGTTGTCATGCTCCTGCTGCGAGTGGGCGCAGCAGGCATCCTCGATCACCACCACCTCGAAGTCGCGGTCGTGCGCGTCGCGCACCGTGGCCTGCACCACTGCCTGGGTCGACACACCCGAGCAGTAGATGCGGCGGATGCCCTGGGCGCTGAGCTGCGCCATCAGGGTGGTGGAGTAGAAGGGGCTCACCCGGTGCTTGACGACCTGGATGTCGCCGGGGCGCTGCTCCAGGGCCGGGTGGATCTCGGTGCCCCAGGTCCCGAGCTTGAACATGCCGGCCTTGGCGGCGCCGCCGAACAGCGGGGAGTTCTTCGGGCACTCGCGGTAGTCCTCGGAGAAGCCGACCCGCACGAAGCCGACGGCGACGCCGGCTGCACGTGCGCGTTCCAGCGCCAGCTGGGTGTTCTCGATGACGCGGCGCTCACGCAGCAGCGGGCCCATGGGGCCCTTGGCCGAGGGGCCGTCGGCATGGACCAGTTCGTTCTGCATGTCGAGGACGAGGTAGATGGACTTCATCGGTGTTTCCTTCTTCAGTGGGGGAGGGGAGTCCCGGGCCTCTCAGGCCCGGGACCGGTAGTCGGGATCGAATTCCTTGATGGTCCCGCGCTTCACCAGGGCCTGCAGGTCCTCGGACTGGAGCCTCGGCGGGCTCAGCGGCCGGTCGGCGACGACCTGGGCCTCGCGCAGCGCCAGGATCGCTGCGCTGTCCTTGCCCAGGGTGGTGCCCAGGATCGCGTCGTTGTCCTCGCCGTAGTGCGGCGCGCGGCGGCGTATGCCGACCTCGGCGCCCGACCATGCATAGGGTCGGCCGATGAGGGCGCGCACGCCGATGTCGTCGCCCAGGTCGACGGATTCGTAGAAGCCGCGGGCCTTCAGGTGCGGGTCGCGCAGCAGGTCGCGTGCGTTGTGCACCCGGCCGGCCGCAATGCCTGCAGCCTGCAGGCGGGCCACCGCGGCGTCGCCGCTGCGCGCGGCGCACCAGGCGCGCAGGGCCTCCTCGACCGCGGGCGGCGCCAGCGTGGGCTCCAGGTCCAGCAGCCGGCGCAGGGCATCCGCCTGCGTGGTGTAGCCCGCGCTCACCGCGACCCACTCATCCTGCCCCTGAACCGGGTAGACCCCGCTCAGGACCGCGTTCCAGTCAAGGTTGCCGCGGCAGCCGACATCGCCCTGGCCTGCCTGCACCGCGATCAGGGCCTCGGGCAGCATCACCGGCCCGAGCTGGTACATGCCCAGGTCGATCCACTGGCCCTCGCCGGTGCGCTGGCGATGCACCAGGGCCGCCATCAGGCTGGCGAGACCCGCCCAGGCCGCCAGGAAGTCCGGATAGGACTGGCCGACCTTGGCTGGCGCCTCGCCCGCGTAGCCCGCGTAGGCGCCCACGCCCATGGTGGCTTCCAGGGTGGTGCCCTGGGCCCGGTAGGCGGACCAGGGTCCGGTGGAGCCGTAGCCCGTGTTGGACAGCATCACCAGCTTCGGGTTGATCTTGCGCAGCTCGGCGTAGGGCAGGCCCCAGTCGCGCATCACGCGCGGCGTGAAGTTGTCGATCAGGATGTCGCTCACCGCCACCAGCTCGCGCAGCACCTCGCGGCCCGCCTCGGTCTGCAGGTCCAGCACGAGCGAGCGCTTGCCGCGATTGAGCATCTGGAAGGTGGAGCAGCGGTTCCACGCTGCCTCGCCCGGCTGGTTGTCGACCAGGAAGCCGAAGCCGCCGGCGCGCAGCTGGTCGAGGCGCTTGGGCGCCTCGATCTTGATCACCTCCGCGCCCAGGTCGGCCAGCAGGCCGGCCATGTAGGGGGCTGCGAACACGGTGGAGAGGTCGAGGACGCGCAGGCCTTCCAGCGGGCGGCGGGGGGCCGTCGGCGCGCGCCGCGCTTTCTCGTGGGTGCCGGATTCCGTGCTGGTGTTGGCGGCGCGCCGCTCGCGCGCCTGCCGGGCTTCTTCCAGCAGCGGCTCGAGCGCCTGGGACCCCAGGCGCGGCGCCGGGCTGCGCACCGCGGTCGGCGTGGCCGAGAGGCTGGCGATGCGGGCCGGGAGCTTCCAGGTCGATGCACCGGCCGGCAGTGATGTCCACAGGTCGCGGCTGGCGAGGTGGTGGCACTCGAGCAATTGCCCCGCGCCCTGGAGCACACCGGCCAGCAGGCCGGCCTCGTTGGCGCGCTCGAACAGGTCGCGCCCCTTCTCGCGGGACAGCCGCTCGGCGAGCATCGCCCGCAGCGCCGGCGCGGCCTCGATGCGGCCCTTCTGCGACGCATAGGCCGGGTCGGCCAGGCGGGGCTCGTCCAGCAGGTCGGCGAAGCGGTCGGGCCCGTACAGCGTGTTGACCTGCAGGGTGACGAAGCCATCGGCCACCGGCATCGGCTCCCCGCTCAGGAACGGGTCCTGCACCGAGGAGCGGCGCGCCGCGATGATGCCGGCCAGCGTGTACGCCGGGAACACCGACACCAGCTCGGAGGCAACCACCTCGAGCACCGACAGGTCGACCAGGCTGCCCTCGCC
>JACCDT011169496.1_pt1 | contig 12599 bp, 10 predicted proteins | sample 7446291 | NCBI WGS metagenome assembly JACCDT01 (sample SAMN15323446, study PRJNA562643) | freshwater metagenome | isolation source: river surface water | place: USA:Blue River Watershed | collected 2017-08-17
GGGTGGACCCCGAGAGCAACTCGTCGCCGATGGAGTTCGTGTGGGAGGTCTACGAGCTGGCGATGCGCGGCGGCGACGAGAACCTCGGTCGTCTCATGGCGTACGCAGCCCGCGACTCGATGAAGACCCTCGCCACAGCCATCCTCGAAGTCCTCATGCTCGTCCACTGCGGGCGCAACGTCGTCCACGTCGCCGCCCAGGAGGACCAAGCTGCCAAGGCCCAGGAGTACGTCAAGGACTTCCTGGAGCGTCCCATCCTCCGAGACTACAAGGTCGGCGACAACGCCCGAACCGTGGTCTACGTCCGGTACCAGCGCAAGACGGACAAGTCCACCAACATCACCGTCCGCCAGTGGAAGCGCCTCTCGGACGCCGAGAAGAACGAGTACCAGCCGGTCTCCCTCAAGATCGAGATCGCGATCTGCACCTTGAAAGGCCTCAACGGGAAGCACTCGACCTTCCTGGTGATGGACGAGATCGACATCATCGGTAACCCCCGTCTCTACGAGGAGGCGAAGATGATCGTGGGGTGGAGGTCGGGTCCCTCTGGGGGCGGCGGCCTCGCCATCACGGTGATGGTCTCTACCCGCAAGACGGTCTTCGGCTTCGTCCAGAAGGAGATCGATGAGGCCCCCAAGACGAAGCTGGCAGTCAGGCACTGGAACCTACTGGACGCGACCGAAAAATGTAATCCTGACAGACATTTACCACTCTTACCGAAGATCCCTATCTATTACCGGGACGATACCTTGGAGGCCATCTCGGAGGAGGCATGGAAGAACCTGGCGCCGGCCGAGCAAGAACGGTGGAGTCTGGACCAGGGGTATCAAGGGTGTCTGCAGAACTGCCGGCTGTTCGCTGCGTGCCGTGGACGCCTGGCAACCGCCCACTCCGACAAGCGCAAGCCCTGCGGAGAGTGCGGCCTGGTTCGAGATGTCCACGGGAAGATGGTCCCCCGCGTCCACGGGGTCGGTGAGTGCGCTCTCAAGCCCATCAGCCACACGGTCCAGAAGATCACGGAGGTCGAGGCCTCCACCGCCATCGCCCAGCTGCTGTGCCGCAAGCCTCCAACCTCGGGCCTCGTCTACCCCCGCCTGGACGACCAGGTCCACTGCCTGACCGCAGACCAGCTGGTGAACCTGCTCAAGAACGGTGATCCCAACGAGGGCGACGCCCACCGCACCACCCGGGACATGTTGATCGAGGCCCTCCGCGAGGAGGACTGCACCTTCGTAGGCGGCATGGACTTCGGCGACACCCACAACTTCGCCGCAGTGACCGGGGCGGCGGTGGGTAAGATCCTGATCGTCTTCGACTACTTGGAGGTCGCTGGCCTGGAGACGAACCAGCAGGTCGACCAGTGCGAGCGGCTGAAGAAGTGGAAGCCGAAGATCTACCCCGACATGGCTGGTAAGTCCTCGATCAAGATCTTCCGCAAGGCCGGCTTCGAGATGCGGGAGTGGAAGAAGGGTGCTGGTTCGATCCAGGACGGCATCGACATCGTCAAGGCGAAGTGTCGACCCACCAACTCCGTCCCCGAGATCTACTTCCTCCGGGACGACGAGTGGGTCATGCGGCTCTTCAAGAAGCTGGCGCGGTACCGGTGGAAGCAGGCCCTGGACGGGACCTACACCAACGTACCGGACGATAAGGACGACGACGGTGCCGACGCGTTCCGGTACCTGGTGATGAACGTCTTCCCGCTGCGCAACACCCGCACCCTACCAGCGGAGCGGAAGGAAGAGGAGTCGGCCGCCCCGAAGCCCCCCAGCGAGTACGACCAGATCTGGTCCCTCGTGAAGATGCAGCAACCGGACGTCCAACAGACGAGCCAGGTCGTGAAGAAGGGGCGGTTCAAGTGGATCGGCTGATGAGAGAATGGTTGACTTAAGACTTGAGAATATCTCTCCAGTTTCCACCCAACTTCATCGCCTCCTCTTCGGACATGCAGTGAGCCAGGTTGTAGCTCCCGTGGGGACACTGCGGTCGCCCCTCCATGGATCTGACCTCTGGTTCAGGCTTCTTTCCAGCAATGTGCAGATCCATAAGGACAGATGCCTCGGGACTGATACGTCGAGGACGTTCGTTGATCTGAACCGAGACTAGCCCCGTCACTGCCTGGCGCCAAGACTGCGCCGGTTTTTCGCGAAGAACCTCCCCTACATCGTCGGTACTGAGGTCGAGATCCAGTCGATCGATTTCTGCATCGACTTGTGCCTGGATCTCGACCTCGCGCTCTGCCAGAACCTTGTCAACCATCCGCTTGCGCAGAGCCGCGCGTGCGTGGTTCTCGGCTTGATGCCGGAGGACGGTCTTGTCTGGAACCACCTTCTGCGCGACCGTCGCGTGGGCCTCGAACTTGTCCGTCAGCCACTGGAGGAACTGGGGGGAGGTCATGGCGTTCAGCTCGATACGGTGGTCTTGCAGCCACTCACGCTCTGAGGTCGTCACGTAGTTAGCAGCAGGTACCTTGCCTTTCTTGCGCTCGAACTCCTCAACCTCTAGCCCCATCCGCCGTCCTTCGGACGGCTCCAGCCCCAGGTTGATGATCTTGACCCGCCGCGCCGGCCGCGCCCGAGAAGCTTCCTGCAACGCCTCGTAGATCAAGGTCCCGGGTCCGTCGGCGTCGTGGACGCAGAAGAACTCGATCTCCTCGTCTCCGTCTCCGAGCAGGTCTAGCACGTCCTTGGCTGCCTTGCTCGCGAACCCCTGCGACGTGACCAGCGCGCAGTCGTGCCGCTCGGGCCACTTGTTGTCGATCAGGAGCGGGAAGAAGCCACCCTTCTCGATGTACAAGATCTTGTTGAAAGTAAGCTTCGGTCGCTGATATTCCTCGACGGCGCGAGTGCCCAGCGAGATGGACTCTCCTGTATGGGGATGGTACAAGACACCGCGCGCGTCTCGGTAGATGCCAGGCAGATCCCGCCCGCGTTCCGACTCGATGTCGGCTACTACGGACGAGAAGTAGTTGTACTCCAGATCGGTCCCCACGATCGGGCGGACGGCGTAGTAGAGCTGGCGGAGAGAGTACCGGTACCTGCCTCCTCCGCTGGCCTTGGTGACGCCCCGGTCCAGGGCTAGTGCGATGGCGTCTTTCTTCGACTGGGGCTTCTCTCCGCGGGCGCGGGCCTCCCGGGTGGCGGGGTTGAGTCGCTTGGCGATACGGGACGCCTTCTCGAAGGCTTCTGCGATGAGGAGGTACAAGGGTTTGAGGTCTGGCTCCTTGCCGTCATTGGTCACGGCCATGTATGGGGTCTGGATATTGACGACGGCGTCGTAGGCGTACTTACCTGTCTGGGTCCAGTGGTTGAGTCCACAACCCACGAGTACACCTTTGGCCTTGGTTCCGTCCTTAGACGTACGGTGTCGGACTTGTGAGACCACAGGCGTCCTATTCACGAGGACCCTTACGTCGCCGTAGCCGTCGGTGCGTTGAGCCCACACCTCGACAACACAAGGGAGGGTTGCGTCGGAGTGGTCGTAGGTCCCCACCTTGCGGGCGTAGGCTTCGTAAGGCCCGGCGGTTGGTCCCACGAGACCGAGCTTCTGGGGGGTGGGTGCAGCGACGGAACCCCGTAGAGCCATGAACAGCGACGTGACCTGGGGGTCAGACAGATCACGGATCTTGATGCTCCTGACTTCGGAGATCGCGGGGGTCTTGGTTCGGGGGACGTCGAACTTGGCTAGCAGGTCGCCCACCTTAGCATCTTGAGGGGCGGCTGACACCAGCTCTCGGAACGCTGCTGTCGAGTACCAGTGGACGTTGGTCTTGCCACTATACCCCTTCTCTCCCCGCATCGAGAGAGCTAGTTCACCCAACGAGAAGTCGATCTTCAAAGGGGGTGGCAGAGAGATCTCGATGCGGGTGCCGGAGTTGCCACCAATGTGTTCGATCTGCTCGAACAGTGTCTGGCCGTTGTGGAACTGAGGGGTCAAGAGCAGAGACCTCCCTCGTGTCCTCACGATCAGACGCCCCTTCGTGGCCAGTACCGCTCCCGCAACGACACGAAGACCGTTCCCGAGGGCTCCGCGCGTGGGGAGTCGCAGCAGCTTTGATGAGGTCAGAGGACGGGAGATCGAGAAGATCTCGGCTACCTGAGTATCTGTTCCTGGCAGCCCCTCTCCGTCGTCTTCAACGAAGAAGGTGTGTCCACCCAACATCCCCAGGTCGATCTTGGAGCTACCTGCGTCTAGGGCGTTGTCGACCAGCTCCTTGACCACGATGGCGCCTAGTCTCTCCTTGGGAACACCAGCTTTCTGACCCAGAGTGTCGAGAGAGCGAAACAGGGTCCAGTCGTTGCGCTGAAAAAGCATTCACTACCTCCAAATCGAAATTCATGATAGTCGATCGAGAACTTCCCTTCAACCTCAATCTTCCGTCCGTGCCAGAGTCCATCGTCTCGCTGCACGTCCTCCAGGGCTACGACCACACCAGCCCCATCAACTACCGGAAGCAGGTCATCCTCGGACTCCGCGGCCGGGTAGAGCCGGTCGTCCTGGCGCCGCGGGAGTCGCGCAGCATCTTCTCGACCTCCCGGAGCATCTCCGCCGACGGTACCACTGCGTGGACCCTGACGCTCTCCTCCAGCTCCCGCAGCCGCTACCGTTTCACCCACTCCTCGGGTACCGCCCCAGCGCTCCGCACAGACCGCTCGCTCACCCCTTCGGGCCACCAGCTGCAGGTCGTGGTCAACTCCAACAGCACCGTGACCTGGACCTCGAACACCTCGGGCGAGTTCACTGCGGTCCAGGTGGGCGATGAACTCTTTGTACCGGGCACTAGCACGGGCGATGCGGCTGGTTCCTTCGACGAGCTGAACACCGGGTTCTGGGTGGTGTTGTCGAAGACCGGATCTACGGTGCTGCAGCTGGCCCGCCTCAGCGGCGCGACCTTCGAGGCGGTCGCGGAGACCGTGACGGTGTCGTCGAACTCGCACCTCCTGGCCTTCTCGGCGGCTGGCGTCCGGGTGGGGGACAAGGCGAAGGTGTCGGCCGGCTTCGCGGCCAGCGTGATGCAGACCTACGTGGTGGACCGAGTCACTCCGGCGTGGTTCGAGGTCGTAGCTACCGGGGCGTTGCCGGTGTCGGCCACCGCCACGCCGGGATCCACGGGGATCTTGTTCTACCCCTACGCCCGCCGGCTGGTGTCCGTAGTGACGGACCAGATGGTACGGGTCACGGCGAACGGCGCTGCAGCAGACGTCGAGCCCTTCGCGGCGGGGGATCCGGACGGTGTGGGGATGTGGCGGCTAGACGGTACGGTGGTGTCGCTCACGGTCGAGAACCTGACCGACTCACCTGCTGAGGTCAAGATCCTTTCAGGGGAGTAGCACCACCATTTCTTCAAGGTCGAGGTAGAAGGTTTCATTTGGCTCTTACTTGGCGGCCTCGGGGAGGCGGTCGACGGGACAGAAGGTGGCATCTACCGCCACCTTGATGGGCGGGTAGATCAGCTCGAACCCCACGATCCCCCAGAACAGGTTGTTGATGCTCGGCTTGTACACGAGACCCGGCTTCTGGGTCTCGAACGCGCCGACACACCGCCCGTACTCCGTCTCGTACGTGCAACCGCCCAGGGCCAAGAGAACTGCCAGGATCAGGAACTTACGCATGTACATCCTCCGTTGTTGTGGTTTCCGGAATCGGCTGTATGAACCGATCGTAGTTGAGGTATTGGGGAATCAGTGATCCGTCGCTCTTCCTGAACTTCAACTTCCCAACCTTCCAGAACTTCGGTGTCTCACCACTGATCCTGGCGATGTAGATGAGGGTTGAGGATGCTCGGCCTACGCCGTGGAAGAAAGCTTCTCGGTACTGGACTTCGTCACCGACCTTCATACCTCAACTATAGCGAAATCTCTGAACCGTGTCAAAGTCCAGGATCCGCCGTCAGTCTCGTGACCCCCAGTTCGAGGCCCTGACCAAGGAGGTCGTGGAGCTGCGCGCCAAGGTCGCCCAGAACGAAGCTGCTACCTCGGTGACGGCCAAGCTGGTAGCAGCCCGCAAGCTTGCCCGCCGGCCCAAGCTCGCCTTCGCCGAGTTCGTTCCGTTGGTAGAGGAGGAGTCGCGCCCACCCGCGGCACCCGCCCACTACCAGACCACCGCGACCGCCAAGCTGACCAAGTCCGTAGATGCCTTCCGGCTGAACGAGGATCCCGCCGCCCGGCTAGCCTTCGAGGTTGACCCACACGACGCCATAGCCCAGAGCGTCTACGTCCCCAAGACCCGCGGCGTCTCCGACCAGGTCCTGCGCCGCATCGGCATCCAAGAATCACTAGTCGCGTGCATCCTCCACGCCCGCGGCCACCAGATGGCGGCCCACGGCAACCCCCGACGCGACCGCTTCTCCTTCGGATACACGATCCAGCTCACGCCCGCAGCCCAGGCCGAGCTGAGTACCCAAGAGAAGGAGGACCTGCAACCTGAGATCCAGCGCGCCATCAAGGCGCTGGCTACGTGCGGTCGCGAGGACGTGCCGCGCAAGAACCGGTGTACCTTGGGCCGCTGGCTCTACGAGTCCACCCGGGATGGTCTGCTGCTCGGCCGCTTCGCTACCGAAGTCGTCTACCAGCCCGACTCGGTGGACGGTAGGCCCAAGTTCGAGTACTTCCGCCCGATCGACGCCGCCACCATCTACCGCGTGGCGCCGCAAGGCACCGAAGCCGCCCGCCAGGTCCGCGTCCAGTCCAAGCAGCTGCTGCAGCGCATCGACGACGAGGCTCTGCCGGACGAGAACTTCCTGGAGCGGTTCTTCGAGGACGAGTTCGCCTGGGTCCAAGTCATCAACGGCCAGCCCATGCAGGCCTTCACCGAAGACCAGTGCCTCGTCCACGCCTTCTACCCGGTGACGGACGTAGAGGCCCAAGGCTACCCCCTCACTCCCATCGACACGGCGATCTCGGAGGTCACGACTCGCCTGGCGATCACCACGCACAACCGCCTCTACTTTCAGTCTGGACGGGCAGCGAAGGGCGCCCTCGTTCTAACCAGCGAGGACATCGACGACACGATCCTCCAGGACATGCGTCAGAAGTTCTCAGCCTCGATAAATGGAACTGCGAACAGCCACCGCCTCCCGATTTTTTCTCTAGCGCCCGGTGAGACTGCCCAGTGGGTCTCCATGGACGGTCCGAAGGACATGGAGTTCCAGTACTTATCGGACCAGAACGCCCGGACGCTGCTCTCCGTGTTCCAGATGTCACCAGAGGAGCTGCCTGGTTACTCGCACCTCTCCCGAGGCACTGCTACCCAAGCCCTTGCCGAGTGTCTGAGCCCTGAGAGCGAGGTCTTGACCGATACTGGCACCAGGATGCTTGGCGAGATCCTCGGCCATCATGACGAGGAGTTCTTCAAGATCTGGACTGGTCGGTGCTGGTCTGAAGCTCGGGTGTTCCGCTCTGGGGCTAAGCTCCTCCGCACCACCAAGCTGCGCGGCGGAAGTTCCATCGACACCTCCCCTGACCACCGCTTCATGAGGGTTGGGGAGGACGGTCGACCCGGATGGGTCCATCAAGAGGAGCTGTCGGTCGGTGACTGGGTGCTGGTCGAGTCCGATGAGAGGTGGAAGACCTTCGCTGCTTTCTTGAAGCTGTGGTACCGCTTCGAGATCCCCGAGTGGTTCAACTTCTTCCACCCCGAGCAGGTCTCCGAGCTGGTCGAGCACCCCCACTCGATCGAGATGGTCGATATTGAGGTCTTTGATGAACATCACGGTTTCGTAAGTGCTGGTTTTTATTTGCATAACTCGAATCAGGAGTACTTGTTGGAGGCCCATCGTGATCTCGGAATCCGTCCCCTCATCGAGCACTTCCAAGGCTTTCTGACGAACGAGATCCTTCCACTCATCGCCCCCAGCCTAGTCAAGCACTGCGAGGTTCGCCTGCTCGGCCTGGGTGCTGAATCCGCTGAGAAGGAGTCGGTCCGTATCCAGCAGGACCTCCCCGTCCACCTGACCTTCAACGAGGTGATGGGCCGCGTAGAGAAGGAACCAGTCCCCCGGGCGGTTGCTGGTGACGTCCCCCTCAACCCCCAGTGGGGAGCGATCTGCGACAAGATGGTGCCGCTGAACGAGCAGCAGGCCGTCTTCCTCGCCAAGGACCAGGAAGAGGCCAAGCGGTACCGGGAAGGTCTGGGGACCCGCTACCTGCGAGATCCCTTCTGGTGGCAGATGCGTCAGGATTTGTGGCAGCAGTTCCAAATCCTCACGACCCAGGCCGTGCCCCTGGCGCAGTTCGCGCTGCCGGCCGTCATCCGCGAGCTCTTCCCCTCGGTCCCCGAGAAGGAGTTGCCCCAGGTGGCACAGCAGCTCGTAATGCAGGCGGAGCAGATGATGCAGCAACAGCAAGCCGCCCAGGCTGGTGGTGGCCAGGAAGGTGGAGGCGAGGGAGGCGGAGATCCTGGTCAAGGTGGTGGTGGTGAACAACCACCCCCGGATGGCAGCGCTCAGAACGGAGATCCGCAGCAACCCCAAGACGGCGGACTCGGTCAGGACCTCCAGAACGCCCAGGACTCCCTAGGCAAGTCGGAACGCCAGCTCGGTCGGGCCGAACGCCGGGCTCTGGACGCCCACAAGCGCGCCGTCTCCTCGACTCTGAGCAACTTCCGGCGAGAGGCGCGGATGGCTACCATGCAGATCATCGGCGAAGTCAACAAGAGGCGTACGGGTGGCACTAACTAGCGGCGAGCGAGACGCGATCTCGGCGGCCGTGGACCGGGTCTACGAGCAGCTGACGTCGCGTCTGATGGGGCCGACCCGCGGCAAGCAGGTGGTGCTCGGGTTCGATCCCGAGGTGTCCCTCCCGGGGGTCTTCATCCAAGCCGCACGCTCCCGCGGACTCCCCACACCGAACCCCGACTCGTTGGCGACCATCCTAGACGTCACCCAAGCCCACCTAGACGGTCAGCGCGCCAGCGTGAAGGCCCGGGTGATGCGGGCAGTAGAGGAGGGCGTCGGGCGTGGCGTAGACCCAGCTGGAGCGGTAGCCACGGAGCTGGAGGGGTTGTGGACTAAGGTCGAGTCGGAGGTCTCCCGGGTGGCGGAGACGGAGCTGACGCTGGCCAGGAACACGGGGTTCCTGGAGGCCGTGGGCCACATCAACGCCAAGCTCGGGATCGACGACCCGCTGGTGTACTTCGTGGTGGTGCGGGACCGTTACTTGTGCGGGGACTGCCGTACACTCCACCTGATGCCGGACGGGGTGACTCCGCGGGTGTGGCGCCGGTCGGAGCTGTCCTCGGGGTACCGCAAGCGGGGCGAATTACGTCCTAGTTTAGCGGGGTTACATCCCAACGATCGTTGCAGTCTCACTACCGTTCTGCCCGGATACGGCTTCGATTCCGCGGGGATGCTTACTTACGTTGGGAAGGATCACGACGAATACGCCAACCAGCACAGCTGAAGTAAAATCTCCCGAACATGAGAAGTAGCTTCCTCGCTGCAGCGCTGGTCCTAACGACCGCGTGTTCGATGTTCCAGTCGACCCGAACCAAGACCCCCCAAGAGCAAGCCGGTCAGGCCCTCGCCACCATGACTCAGGTCGTGAACGTAGCGGACGCTGTCTTGGCACCGCTGTACCGTGCCCGCGCCGCCCAGGTGCGCACCGACCCTCGCTTTTTGGCTGCCGCCCGGGACGGCTACGAGTGCGGCTACGACCCGGCCACGTGGCTGCCCACCGCGACCGTCCGTCTCAGCGGGCTGAACGCCGCCATGTGCTTCTACAAGACCGAGATGCGCGGCTACGACGCGGCTGCCTCCGCCCTCGGTTCCTGCGCGCCTTCGGGTCAGTGTACGGGTGCCCGCGGCCAGCTGATCTCCGCCGCCAAGCTGATCGACGCGGGCGGAGACCCCAAGACCACGACCCTCATCTCGGTGGACGCCGTGGTCGGGGTGGTCCGAACCGTCCGCAAGGCCGGCGTGAAGACCCCACCCGAGCTGGACACCGCCCTGGTCGCCGCCTGCGCCGCCGTCCGCGTCCTGACCCCCGCCGCCACCAACTGTACGCTATAAGGAGTACGACCGATGCCGAACGCCATGGAGATCATCGGAGCCGTCGGAGCGGCGGCCCCCGCGACCATCAACCTCCTCTCCTTCATCCTCTCCCAGTTCCGCAAGGACCCGGAGGGGACGGAGCACCGCATCACCGCTTGGGAGCCGCAGATCCGCGAACTCCTGAGCGGGTCGCAGCCCCTCGCCCAAGCCGTAGACGAGGAGTTCGCCCTCGCACTGTCTCAGGTGACCAAGTTCATGGCTTCGGCGTCGGTCACCACCCCCACAGGAGGACCGAACACGTGAGTAACTGCATCTCCGCATCCCAAGCCATCCAGGCCGCCGACGAGATCATCCGCATCGCGCAGCTGGTGAAGATCTACAGCGCCAAGCTGAACGGTGAGGTGTTGGTGACGGACGAGTCGCCCGCCATCAACGCGGCCATGAAGCAGGAGAAGCACCTGCGCGAGTCCGCCGACGAGACCGTGATCGTGGCGGCGTTCCGCGAGATCGCCCAGATCGCCGTCGCCTCGGGGGAGGGTGTGGTGCCCGACTCCGAGATCGTGAAGATGGAGCCCATCCCGGAGGCCACGAAGATCGTGAAGACCGGCGAGGGTTCGTCCGCGACCGAGAGCTGGGCGACCTTCGAGCGCGTGCCCACCACCCCAAAGGACGGCACGACCGAGATCGTCTCCCCGGCCCAGCCCACGACCCCCGCGTCTGCCCCGGCGACTGAAGCGCCAGCGCCGGCCGCCGAGATCCCTGCCGCGCCGCTGCCCACGGTCGTGGAGGAGGCCCCCGCCCAGCCGGCGTAGTTCCAGCAATCTCCGTCTCATGCAAGACCTCCTCTCCGCCACGACCCTCGCCCTGGCACTGGCCAAGTCCAAGAACGTCCGCAACTGGCGGACCTACGAGGGCGGAGACCCTGCGAAGGGGAAGTTAGAGCCATCCACCATCGACCGGCGCATGGATCGCTACGGGGAGAGCCTCGGGTTGGAGATGGGGCATAACCCGATCGAGGAGGACGGTGACGTCGCTCCTACTCCCTACAAGAACCAGTTAGAGACGGGTAGGATGGATGAGGACTTGTTGACTTCCGAGCACGAGCTGGGGCACGCGATGATGACTCCACCGGGTAAGAAGATGCGGTCCTACTTCAAGTGGCTTCACGGTCAGAACGAGGTCGAGCGTCAGAACCGGTCGGCCTTCAGCGGGATCCGGAACTGGCGGGCGCAGCGTGTGGCTGAGGAGGAGGGCATCGCCGGGATGCGTCACGAGCGCATCGCCTCGGCTATCTCCCCGAAGATCCAGCGTCGTGCCGGCGTCGCCCCGGGCGCCCACCGAGAGTACTACCCCCACAACGACTACACCCCCGAGGAGTACGATCGAACCGACCGCGACCTGGCCGACCGGCGCGGTGTGGAGGCTCGCAAGTACGTCCGTCGCTGGGACCGGGGACAGAGGTTCGACTCTGAGGGACGCCCCCAGCCTCCACACGGGCCCGACGCGGCCATCAACGACCGAGCCCGCATCGCGAAACAACCAGCAGACGTCGTGCAGGGCTTCTCGGGACCATTCAACCGCGGTGGCGGGAACCTGGTCAACTCCCCGAAGGCGCGAACCGACTTAGAGATCCACCGGGACCGCATCCGAGAGCGCGGCCCCGTGAAGCCAGCTCCGCTACCCTAACTTCCTGGAATCTCCGCCCCGTGGCCGACCAAGTTCCCGTCCGTCCCGACGAGTCCTCCGAAGTTCCCGACTACCTCGGAGGTATGGTCATCGACGGCGTAGCCGCCTCCGAGGCACTCGACTCGTCCGGCGAGATCCTGGACGTGGAGGGCGCGGATATTTCCGACCTCAAGAACGGGCTCGGCGTCCTCAACTGGGAGCACGAGAACGGAGCCAAGGACGTCATCGGCAAGATCGTCTACGCCCGCAAGATCTTCACCAAGGACGACTGCGAGGACGACCGCCAGCGCGAGTACTGGGACCAGCTGGAGCTGCCCTTCATCTACCACCAAGCCCGACTCTACGACGGCGCCGGCCACGAAGCCGCTCGCGCCGTAGCCGCCATGATCCGCGACCACGCCGCCAACAACGAGCCCATCCTGGTCCGGTTCTCGATCGAAGGCTCCACCTTGGAGAAGGACCCGAAGGACCCCCGCCGGCTGGCTGCTACCGTAGCTCGCCGGGTAGCAGCCACCATCAAGCCGTGCAACCGGTCCTGCCACTCGGGCCTGGTCCGCGACCCCAACGGTTCGGTCGCCATGGCCAAGTCCGAGACGGGCGACCTGGCGCCGCTGGCCAAGACCCTGACCGCGGGTGGAGCTGGTGCAACTCCGGGGGCACTCACGGGGCTGGCGGCCTTGCAGCCTGAGCACCTGGGGAAGAAGTGGGTGGCTGTCTCGCTGGGAGCGCTGCGCGACTACCGGGACTACCCGTGGGACCGCGGCGAGTTCGGGCGGGTGCTGAAGCACCTGCTGCCCGAGGCGCCCCAAGAGTACTTCGACTCCTTCATGGATGTGGCGGAGAAGATCCGGGTCCCGAAGCAGCTGCTGAAGAAGACGGAAGGCCGAGTCCTCTACAAGAACAACTCCGAGACGCCTCCGACCAC
>JACCDT011464668.1_pt1 | contig 12599 bp, 9 predicted proteins | sample 7446291 | NCBI WGS metagenome assembly JACCDT01 (sample SAMN15323446, study PRJNA562643) | freshwater metagenome | isolation source: river surface water | place: USA:Blue River Watershed | collected 2017-08-17
GTCGGCTGCCGACCATCGCCAACTGCGGCATTTTCAGCACTTCGCGGTGACCGCGGATGAAGATCACTGCCGGTGCGCCGCGTATGTCGAGCAGCTGTGGAGGGTAGTCGGGTTCGTGCGCCGCAATGATCTCGATGCGGTGGTGGGCGAGCGCCTCGAGCATGGCGCGGTGTCGAGAGGGGTCGACGTGCTGAAGGGCCAGCGCTGCCGGCTTGGATAGCCCGAGCGACAGAAGACGCTCTTCAGGCAAACCGACCAGCTGAAGAGGGCAAGACACGCGCTTGACGAGTCGACACCACGATGTCGCGTCGAGTCTCGGGAGGCAGGCGAAGCGGTAATGTTCGGGTGTGGCCATGGGCGCCAAAGGGTACGGAGCGCCGTGGTTTCGGCGAGTCGGAAAAGGCGCGAAACCTCACTGATATAATGATGTCCAACGAACTACCTTTCTGGCAGGGGTCTACTCCGATGGCATTGCTCGACATTCTCGAATTTCCAGATCCCCGACTTCGGACCCGCGCCGTTCCGATCACGACCTTCGATGCCGCACTCTCGCGGTTGATCGACGACATGTTCGAGACCATGTACGCCGCGCCGGGCATCGGCCTTGCGGCGTCACAAGTCGATGTCCATCGCCAGCTCATCGTGATGGATTGCAGTAACGACCGCAGCGATCCCCTCGTGTTCATCAATCCCGAGATCCTCGCGCGCGAGAACGTCGGTGTGATGGAGGAGGGTTGCTTGTCTGTCCCCGGAATTTTTGATGAAGTCGAGCGTGCCCAGCGCGTACGTGTTCGTGCGAAAGATCGCGACGGCAAGGTCTTCGAATGCGAGCTCGATGGAATTCGCGCCGTGTGTCTGCAGCACGAGATGGATCATCTCGACGGCAAGTTGTTCGTCGACTACCTCTCCACGCTGAAGCGCGACCGGATTCGCAAGAAACTGGAAAAAGAGCGCCGCGATCGTCCCGCCAAGCCAACCTCTGACGAGGTTCCGGCGGGCGCTGCGCTCGGCCGCTGAAGTCCGTCGCGCTATCCCGATGAGAATCGTTTTTGCCGGTACGCCGGAATTTGCGGTGCCGCCGCTCGCCGCGCTCGTGCAGTCGAGTAACGAGGTTGTCGGCGTACTGACGCAGCCGGATCGCCCAGCCGGTCGCGGCCGAAATCTCTCGGCGAGCGCGGTCAAAGAATTCGCGCTCGAAAACTCACTGTCGCTCGCACAACCTCAAACCTTGCGTACACCGGAAGGGCGCGCGGCTCTCGAGGCGTGGCGACCCGATGTACTCGTGGTTGTCGCTTACGGGCTCATCTTGCCGCCCGAGGCGCTTGCCATTCCCAAACATGGATGTCTCAATATTCACGCCTCATTGCTGCCTCGTTGGCGCGGTGCGGCTCCGGTGCAGCGCGCCATTCTCGAGGGCGACACCGAAACGGGTGTGACGATCATGCAAATGGATGCGGGGCTCGACACCGGGCCGATCCTGTTGCAGCGAACACTGCCTATCTCAGATGCCGACGATTCGGTCTCCGTGCTCGACAAGCTCGCGGCGCTCGGTGCGCCTGCGCTGCTCGAAGTGCTCTCGAGTATCGAGTCGGGGTCTGTCTCGGCGAGGGCGCAACCTTCGGACGGCGCGACCTACGCCCAAAAAATAGAGAAATCGGAGGCGCGCATCGATTGGCAGCGCTCCGCGGCCGAGATCGATCGCCAAATTCGGGCTTTCAGACCTTGGCCGATTGCCGAGACGACGCATCGCGGCGAGCAGGTTCGAGTACATCGAGCGCGAGCTCTCGCCGACGCGGCCGTTACGCCTCGTCCGCCGGGATCAATTCTCGGTCTCACAGACGATCTTCTACTCGTGGCTTGTGGTGAAGCCGTACTCGGAATTTCCGAGCTGCAACGCGCTGGGCGTCGAAGCATGACGGCGCGCGAATTCGCCAATGGCCTTCGCTCCTCCGAGGAAATCTTTGAATGAATGCTGATGTAGATGTCATGGAATCGCAGCCTGCGAAAGGCGGCTCTCGACTCGCGCCGGGCGCCGCAACGCTGGCCGCTGCGGTCGAAGCTGTGAGTGCCGTGGCTCATTCAGGCCGCTCGGCCGATTTCGCGCTGCAAGCGGCGGATGAGCGCGGTGATCGTGCTGCCGTGCGTGCCATCGCGCTGGGTACGCTTCGTTGGTACCTGAGGCTCGCTCCGGCGCTGTCATCCATCGTCGATCGCCCCGCCGAAGATATTCCGCCGTTACTTCGTTCACTGCTCGTGACGGGTGCCCATCAGATCGAATATTCGCGATCGGCTCCGGAGGTGAGCGTGCACCTCGCGGTGGACGCCGCTCGAGCGCTCGGACTTGGACGAGCGACAGGATTCGTGAACGCCGTACTGCGCCGCTTCGTTCGTGAGCGCGGCGAGTTGCTCGAGCGTGCAGATCAAGATCTCGCAACTCGTCTCGCACATCCGCGTTGGCTCGTCGATCGACTCGAGTCGGTCTATCGAGACCGAGCGACGTCGATGCTCGCAGCGAACAACGAGCATCCGCCGATGACGCTGCGAGTCGCGCCCTCGACCACCGTGGCGGACTATCTCGCTGAACTTGCCGCAGCAGGGCGCGAGGCGTTCGCGCTCGATACGCCGCCGGGGGCGGTGGTGCTCACGCAATCGAGTCCAGTGGCAAGTTTGCCGGGCTTCGCGGAAGGCCGTGTATCCGTGCAAGATGCGGGCGCGCAGTTCGCCGCTTTGCTGCTCGATCTACAGCCCGGACATCGCGTACTCGATGCCTGCGCGGCACCGGGTGGTAAGAGCGCGCATATCTTGCAGCGGCAACCGCGGGTCGAATTGCTCGCAGTCGACGACGATGCGTCGCGGCTCGCGCTCGTGGCCTCTACTTTCGAGCGCATCGGGGCGTCGCCGGCTCGCGCTCGCACTCGACTAGCGGATCTCGCTGACCCCAAAGCGCTATCGGATGAATCGACTTTTGATCGCATCCTCGTCGATGCGCCGTGCTCGGCTACGGGCGTGATCCGCCGTCATCCGGACATCAAGCTGCTTCGTCGCCCGGAAGACGCCACGCGATTCGCATCACTGCAAAAACGCATTCTCGCCAACTGCTTTTCGAAGCTCGCTCCGGGCGGCAAGCTCGTTTATGCCACATGCTCCGTATTACCCGAAGAGAATGAGTCGGTGGTGCAGGCGTTTTTGGCGGCGACTCCGGAGGCTTCGGCCCAGCCGTGGCCGGATGGCATCGCTTTGCCCCCTGGGGCACTGCGTCGGGAGGTCGGTGTGCAGCTGGTTCCGGGGCCGGGTCAGGCGTCCACGGATGGGTTCTATTATGCTTGTCTCGTTCGGGGTAGAGGCGCATGACCGCAAAAGACGAAAAAGCCCGGCGTCTATGGGTCAGGTTCATGACCGTTGCGTGTCTTTGGCTCGCAGGCGCGATGCCTTGGCAGTGGCCTGAGTCGCGCGCCGACCCACTCGAGGGAACCCTCGAAGTTCAATCTGCTTTCGTCAACGTGGTGGGCGGCGTTTATCAATTGCACGTGCGCACGCGATATCCGTCCAGCGACGAGACGGCGAGCGCTTTGCGTGATGGTGTCTCGCTCTCTTATGACGTCGATGTGGAAGTGTCGCGCGAGCGCCGCTTCTGGACCAACGAGAACATCGTGACACTTCAGCTGAAACGGGAACTCAGTTATCACTCCGTCAGTGAGCGCTATGTGGTGCGCGACCCGTTACTCGATGGAGAGCAGAAATCGTACGCCACACTCGACGAAGCGCTCACTGCCTTGGGCAGCATAGAAAGTTGGCCGATTCTGGTGGCTTCGCAAGTGGCAGAGCCCGGAACCTATCTCGTCAGCGTCCGCGCGAGTGTGCAGCGTGGACGTCTCACCGATGCGTTGCGCGCGCTCATGTTCTGGTCGGACGACTGGCAACGAGAGAGCGAGTGGTATTCATGGTCGCTGCCTCGCTGAGCAGTCGTCGAACTCGCATTTTGATCGCGATCTGGATCGCGGTCGTCGTCGGTGCGCTCTTTGCGCTATTCCTCTCGGCGCAGAACTCCGAGCAATTCGGTCGATTACAGCCCTGGATTTTGCTGGCGAGTGCGGTCGCCGTGGTCGTGATCATCGGGCTGCTTGCACGAAAGATTTATCAGCTCGTCGTGGCTTATCGCAGCGGGGTGCCGGGGTCTCGACTGACGTCGCGCACCGTCATCGTGTTCAGTGCCTTGGTGGCGCTGCCCTTGCTGACGGTCTACGTCTTCTCACTCGAATTTTTGAACCGCGGCATCGATAGCTGGTTTCGTGTCGAGATCAAGCAAGGACTCAACGATGCCGTGGTGTTGTCGCGTTCGGCGCTCGATCTGCGTATGCGTGAGTATGGCGGACGCACCGAACGCTTTGCCGCATCGCTCGCGAACCAGAGTGCCGGCGGAGCGTTGTTCGCTTTGGACGAAGAGCTGCAGAGCTCCGGGGCGAGCGAGATCGTTCTCTATGGCGAATACGAAAGAATCATCGGTGCGGCGAGTCAGGAGGTTCCGGACTCACTCCCCGACCGGCCACCCGCAGATCTCGTCCGTGCCGTCTCGAGCGGATCAACCTACCTCAGTCTCGAGCCGGTGGGTGACTCCCGCTATCTCATCCGGACTGCTGCGCCGATTCCTGGCGTGCCGTTCGCAAGTGGTACTGCGCGATTCATCGTCGTGGTTTACGAGCTTCCGCGGCAGTTCGCCGAACTGACCGATACCGTCCAGCGATCCTATTCGCAGTATGGTGATCTCGCCGAATTACGCGAACCTTTGAAGTACAGCTTCAGACTCACGCTGACTATGGTGTTACTCGTCACCTTGCTCGGGGCCATCTACGGAGCGATTTACTCAGCGGAGGTCTTGTTCAAGCCGGTACAAGATCTGATGGCCGGTACTCGCGCGGTGGCGAAGGGCGATTTCGGCATGCGCGTTCCGCTCACATCACACGACGAGATGGGCTTTCTGGTGCAGTCCTTTAACGACATGACCAAGCGGCTGCGTCGTGCACGCGAAGAAACAGAAAGCAGTCGCGCGGCGGTCGAGCGTGAGCGCGAGCGGCTCGCGATCATCCTGGCTCGCCTCTCCGCAGGCGTTCTGACGGTCGATCGTGATCTCATCGTCCAGCGTGTCAACGAATCGGCTGCAAGCATCCTCGGTGTTGATCTGAGCTCGGCGGTGGGGCGTGCGCTCGGTTCAAGTACCGACGCCGAAACAGGTCTGTTGCCGGCGTTCGTCGCCGAATTGCGTGCTCGATTCGCGGCAGGGCGAGACGAGTGGCGCGAGCAAATCGTGTTGCAAGCCGCCTCGGGTAAAACGGGTTCGCGAGTACTCGTCTGCGCCTGTGTCCCGCTACCCAAGGAGGACAGCGGTGTGGAGCAGTTCGTGATCGTCTTTGATGACGTCACGCACTTGCTGCAGGCACAGCGCGATGCAGCATGGGGTGAGGTGGCACGCCGACTGGCGCACGAAATCAAAAATCCGCTGACACCGATCCAGCTCTCGGCCGAGAGGCTTCGTCGGAAGTTGTTGCCTGCGCTATCTGGATCAGATGCCGACATGGTAGAGCGCTCGACCCACACCATCGTTCAGCAAGTCGAATCGATGAAACAGATGGTGAACGATTTCAGTGAGTACGCTCGGGCTCCGGCGATGCAAGTTGCCGCATTCGATCTCAATCAGCTGATCGCCGAGGTGACCGATCTTTACCGATCACAAGAAGCCTCGATCCATATCGTCACCTCGTTTGGATCGACGATCGATCCTGTGGAGGCGGATCGATCCCGTGTCAGGCAAGTGCTCAACAACTTGCTGACTAATGCTGTCGAGGCGCTCGAGGGGGTTCGCCCCGCCGTGATCGAGATTCGGACGATACCGATCGAACTGGACGACCGTCCGTTCGTCGAATTGACCGTCGCCGACAACGGACCCGGGTTCCAGTCCGACATGATCGGCAAGGTGTTCGATCCCTATGTTACGACCAAGCCCAGGGGTACCGGCTTGGGGCTCGCTATCGTCAAGAAGATCGTCGAAGACCATGGAGGGCGCATCGAGGTGGGCAATCGCCCCTCGGGCGGTGCTATGGTCCGTGTTATGTTCCCTGTGTCGGAGCAAGAGAGGGCGGCAGCCCCCGGCCCCGAGCAGGCGGAGCGGAGGAGGGAGCGGGCATGAGTGCAGCACGCATTCTTGTGGTGGATGACGAGGCGGATATCCGCGGTCTCGTCAAAGAAATTCTGAGCGAAGAGGGCTACGAGGTCGAGGTGGCGGCAAATGGCGCCGAAGCTCGATCTTTGCGTCAACGCCAACAGCCTGATCTCGTATTGCTCGATATATGGATGCCCGATGTCGACGGCATCACCTTGCTTCGTGAATGGTCCTCGACCAGCGCCGATGGTTGTGCCGTCGTGATGATGTCGGGTCATGGCACGGTCGATACCGCCGTCGAAGCGACTCGGCTCGGCGCCATCGATTTCGTCGAAAAGCCGCTATCGCTCGCCAAGTTGTTACGGACCGTCGAGAAGGCGCTCGAGGGGGCGAAGGCACGCAGGGCGTCGGGCAAGTCCAAGTCGGGCGCGATCGCCGCACCCGTCGGAAAGAGCCGCCAGGTTCAACAATTGCGTAGCGAGTTGTTGCGTCACGCTAATGGTGATGCGTCGCTGATGTTGCTGGGTGAGTTCGGCTCAGGCCGTGAGGCCTTCGCTCGCTTCGTGCACGATCATAGTCCGCGCTCGGTCAAGCCTTTCGTCGCGATCATCTCGAGCGCGCTGCGAGAAGTCGATGCCGAAGCGGCGCTATTCGGCAGCACGAACCATGACGGATTTCTCGATCAGGTAGGTGACGGCACGCTGTTCATCAATGAAATCGGCGATCTTCCGCAATCTGCACAACGCGCGTTGCTCGGGCTACTAGAGACTAGAAGCTACTCGAGGCTCGGAGAGTCGAAACCCCGCCCATTTCAGGCGCGCATCGTTTGTTCGGCGCAGCCCGAGATCGAGCAAGGAGCGATTCGTCGAGACTTGTTGTCGCATCTGAGCGCTGCCATCGCTCGAGTGCCTCCACTTCGAGAGTATGCGGAGGATGTTCCTGATCTGCTGCGACATTACGTCGATCGTTTGGTCGACAGCGACGGTCTCGGGTTTCGACGCTTCAGCATCGCCGCACAGAACCGTCTGCGCAATTATCCGTGGCCGGGCAATGTTCAGGAACTTCGAACCATGGTCCGCCGATTGCTCCTGCAGGGCGGCGGCGAAGAGGTTTCACTCGAAGAAATCGAGCGCGAGCTTTCACAGGTGGCGCCGCCCGCCGAAACCTTGGTCAAACAAGACCTTTTGGCGCTGGGCTTGCGCGAAGCGAGAGAACATTTCGAGCGCGCCTATTTGCAGCAACAGCTTTTGCTATGCCACGGAAAGGTCGGTCAGCTGGCCAAGCGAGTGGGAATGGAGCGCACTCATCTCTATCGGAAGCTGCGCGCACTGGGCGTCGACTTCCGAAGCGTGTCGGACGACGTCGAAGCTTAATCGCCGACGCGAATCACGACGGCGTCGATCTCCGCGCGCTGCAGCGCAGCTCGAGTTCGGTTGAGATCGTTCAGATTGCTGACCGGCCCGATCCGGACTCGGTGCAGCACTTCACTCTCGATGGCAATTCGTTGAACGGCTGATTGAACGCCGAGGCGCAACAACTTGGCCTGAAGGCGTTCTGCCTCGTCCAATTTTTTGAACATCCCGAGCTGAAGAACGTATACCCCGGGTCTTACGATGGGCGTATTAGGGACGGCGGGTACGGGTGCCTTGGGGTCGGTTTCCGGGACGACCACTTCGCTCTTCGGCAGCATCCCGTAAAAATCGTACTCGCGTTCGGTTTCGGTCGCGGCCGCGGAGGCGGGTTCACGCCGCACTGGGCGAGGCGTTGGTTGATCTTCCTCGACGGCATTACGAGCATCTTTGACGGCCTGTTGCTGCCAAAAAAAGACGCCGACCGCCACCGCAAGGCCCGCTGCGAGCCCTGCGAAGAACTCTCTCGAGAAACTGAATTCGGAGCCGCCGCGCCGGCCTGCGCGCTTGAAGTCGCGACCGATGGGAGTGTTGCTCACATCGACTCCGGAGCTGACACGCCAAGAATGGCGAGACCGTTGCGAAGAACGCGTTGCACCGCGAGCAAGGCGTAGACGCGCGCACTGCGAATGTCTGGTTCCGGAACGAGCACACGCTCTGCGTTGTAAAAGGCGTGCAAGGTGGTCGCGAGCTCGCGCAGGTAGTGCACCAGAGCATGGGGCGCGTGCTGCGCAGCCGACTGCCTGATGACTTCTGGATAACGCGACACACAGGAGAGCATGGCTTCGGCCTGCGGGCCTGCGAGCAATGCGCCTCCTTGCTCGAACACGAGGGTGCGCGCGCTCTCGGCGTCGTAGGTAAAGCCTCGGGCGGCAAGTTCCTTCATGACGCTCGCGACGCGAGCGTGCGCGTACTGCACGTAGAACACCGGGTTCTCGTTGGATTTGGACTTTGCGAGATCGAGATCGAAATCGAGTGACTGATCGTTGCTACGCATCAGATAGAAGATACGACAGGCATCGTTACCGACTTCTTCGCGCAGCTGACGCAGAGTGACGAAATTGGCCTCGCGTTTGCCCATCGACATCTTGACGCCATTTCTAAACAAGGCGACGAGCTGGATCAACGGGGCTTCGAGACAGTCACCGGGATGGCCAAAAGCCTGTAGACCCCCGCGCACTCGCGTGACGTACCCGTGATGATCGGCGCCGAGTACGTCGATGAGCATGTCGAAGCCGCGTTCGCGCTTGTCGAGGTGATAAGCGATATCGGAGGCAAAATAAGTTTTGACGCCGTTCTCACGCACGACGACGCGATCTTCGTCATCTCCGAACTGGGTGGCCTTGAACCACTCCGCGCCGTCTTTCACATAAAGAAGGTCTTTGGCGCGCAGTCGTTCGAGCGCACGCTCGACGGCTCCGCCTTGAGTGAAGGCCTTTTCGGAAATCCAGTTGTCGAAGTGGACGCCGTAGCCGTCGAGGTCATCGCGAATCTCGGCAAGCATCGCGGAGATGCTGGACTCCAGCAGCCGCTCCCAAGCAGGCTCTCCGATCAGCTTGCGACATCGCGCGATCAGCGCATCGATGTGTTTTTCTTTGTCGCCTTCGGGCGCATCGGCGGGCAGGTCGGCGAGCACCGTCGCCGCAGGGTGTCGCAGTGCGACGCCCTCGCGTTGATGCAGCGAGGTGGAAACGGGGCGGATGTAATCACCCCGATAACCGTTTTCCGGAAACTTCAGAACTTCGCCGCAGACCTCGAGATAACGAATCCAGACGGACACCGCGAGAATCTCGGTCTGGCGACCCGCATCGTTGATGTAGTACTCGCGAGTGACGGCATCGCCTGCTGCGGCGAGTAAATTTCCCAGGGCGTCTCCGAAGGCGGCCTGACGTCCGTGACCCACATGCATGGGTCCCGTGGGATTAGCGGAGACAAACTCGAGCAGTACCTTTCGAGGATGTTCGGGACGATGGCGTCCGTAGGCCTCGCCCTCTTCGTGGATGCGAACGAGCTCGCGCGCGTAGAGATCTTTGGTGAGGAAGAAATTGATGAACCCGGCGCCTGCAACCTCGACGCGTTCGACGATAGGCGATGCGGGTAGTGCGGCGATGATGGCCTCGGCGATCGCCCGAGGCGGCTTGCCTGCACTCTTGGCGAGGCGCATGGCGATGTTCGAAGCAAAGTCGCCGTGCGCAGAATCGCGTGCCCGATCGAGCACGATCAGTTGCGGATCGACGGGGCCGGAGAGCAGCGAGCCCTCGAGAGACTGCAGCGCGCGCTGCAGCAGGATGTGCAGGTCTTCTTTCACGGGCGCGATTCTACCGGGTCAGAACAGTTCGAGCGGGTCGACATCGAGGGCCCAGCGAACTCTCCTGGCCTCGGGCAGAGCCTCGATGACCGGCAGCCACTGATCGAGTAGCCGATGAAGCGCCCCGCGGTCGGCGCTTTCAAGAAGGAGCTGTGCATGATGGCGGTCGGCCCGTCGCGCCATCGCCGCCGGCGCCGGTCCGAGCAGTCGAACGGCCCCGGTGTTGAGCGTCCGGGTCGCCCGTCGCGCCGCTTCGAGAAACCGGATGGCCGTCTCCGCCTCGGTGGCCGATGCGCGCAGCGCCGCCAGCCGGGAAAACGGTGGCCAGGCCGCGCTACGCCGCTCTTCGAGTGCCGCCGACGCGAAGGCCTCATAGCCGCCCGTGAGTAAACCCGAGAGCAGCGGATGTTCGGGATATTCGGTTTGGATCAGGACTTCGCCCGGGCGGCTCGCCCGACCCGCTCGCCCGGCCACCTGGACGATGGTTTGCGCGAGCCGCTCGGCCGCGCGAAAGTCAGTACTGAAAAGGCCTTGGTCAGCGTTGAGTACGACGACCAGCGTGAGTGAGGGGAAATCGTGCCCCTTCGCCACCATCTGGGTGCCCACCAAAATTCTCGCTTCGCCGCCGGACATGCGTGCCACCACGGCTTCGAGTTCGTCGCTACGGCGGACGACGTCGCGATCGAGTCGGGCGATTCCAACCCCCGGAAAAGTTTCGGCGAGACTTTCTTCGATGCGCTCAGTACCTTGCCCAACGGTCTTCACGGCGTAGCCGCATTGAGGGCATTGGCGCGGCAGGTCGCGATCGGCACCGCAGTGGTGACAGCGCAGTCGTGCCGCCTGACGGTACACGGTCATACGCGCATCACAGGACTGGCAGGGCGCCACCCAGCCACATGCCGTACAGGCGAGAGTCGGCGCATAGCCACGTCGATTGATGTACACGAGCACCTGGCCGTCTGCGGCGAGGTGACGCTGGATGGCGGATACGGCGGTGGTCGATAGCCCCGCGTGAACGCGTTCTTGCCGCAAGTCGACGAGGCGCAACGTCGGGGGTGATGCAGAGGCGGCGCGATCGGGCAGCGAAAGACGAGTCAGTCGTCCGGAGGCGGCGTTGTGCAGCGATTCGAGTGAAGGAGTCGCTGATCCGAGCACGATGGGGATATCGAGCAGATGCGCGCGAACCAAAGCGAGATCGCGCGCCGAATAACGGAATCCTCCTTCTTGCTGTTTGAAGGACGAATCGTGCTCTTCATCGACGATGATGATTCCGAGCGACGGGATGGGTGCAAAGACCGCCGAGCGTGTACCGATCACGAGCTGTGCGTGGCCACTGTGCGCAGCACGCCACGCGGCGAGTCGCTCCGAATCTGTGAGCCCTGAGTGCAGGACGGCGAGGGGCGTCTGCGGAAACCGCCGCGCAAACCGCCCGACCAGTTGGGGCGTGAGGCCGATTTCGGGTACCAGCACGAGAACGCGACGACCCGCTTGCAACTGTTGTTCGGCGAGTCGTAGATAGACCTCGGTCTTGCCGCTGCCCGTGACTCCGTGCAGAAGCCACGCGTGATATTGAGTCACGCCCGCCGATTGCATGGCCTCGAGCACCGCTCGCTGTTGCGCGGAGAGTTCGGGGCGGATGTCCGTCGAGGCCGAGTCTTCCGCGGTGGCCGACTCGCCAGGCTCAAAGAAAGTTTCGCGTGAAGCCGAGATCAACCACGCTCGCTTGGCGAGAGCCTTTGCTGCCTCTCGCCAACCCGGCAGTTGCTCGTTGAGTTCTTCGCCATCCAGGCCCCGAGTGCCCGCTACGACGAGTCGCTCGAGTAGCTCACGCTGTTTCGGTGCTCGCTTGGGTTCGCCCGCTGCAAGCGCCACGACTCCGGCGTCGGTGGCGGTCCAGTATTCAGTCTGCGACACGAGGGGCGCGCCCTCTCGCAACAGTTTGGGCAAGGCGGCTGAGATCACTTCGCCGATCGGGTGGTGGTAGTACTCCGTCGCCCATCTGAGCAGCTTCAGAAGAGGGGCATCGAAAGTGGGCTCCGAGTCGAGCGTTCGAGAGATCGACTTGAGTTTGGACTCGTCGACCTCCGACTCGGACTCCAGTGAGACCGCGACACCGACGAGTTGGCGTCGTCCAAAGGGGACGGAAACCCGACTGCCGAGGGGTGGTACCGGCAGATCGGCTTCGATCCGGTAGTCGAAGGTTCGCCGCAAGGGCGTGTCGAGGGCCACCCGGCAAATGGAGGGTTTCGGTGTCGGAAGTTTGTCCACAGAGGATGTGGATAACGTTGTGGATAGTGAGCTTTTCAAGCGAGAAATCGCCGCGTTTTTCGCGGATTTTCGTTGGCTTGGTTAAAGATTGACCAGATCAGAAAAAATCCATTTAAATCAATTAGTTAAGCGCCAGTGTACTCGTTTTCAGACACGCTTATGACGAACTTGTGAAACCGTTTCTCCACGACCTCGCGCAAGTCACTGATTTACCGTGAACTGCTCCGGTTCGTGAGCATGACTCCAGCGATCGCCACGAGGCCTCCCACCCACATCGAGATCAGCAAAGGCTCTCCCAAGAGGAGTGTGCCGAACGATACGCCGAACACAGGGACGAGATTATTGAAGACTGCGGTGCGCGCCGCACCGAGGCGTTTCAGCCCCTCGGCGTACCACACGAAGGCGAGCGCAGTCCCGCCGGCGCCAAGATAGACGATCGAGCCCCAAGCCGCGACCGAGA
>JACCDT011917395.1_pt1 | contig 12591 bp, 12 predicted proteins | sample 7446291 | NCBI WGS metagenome assembly JACCDT01 (sample SAMN15323446, study PRJNA562643) | freshwater metagenome | isolation source: river surface water | place: USA:Blue River Watershed | collected 2017-08-17
AAAACGCCCGACAACAATCGGACGTTTTTTGTTTAAACTTCAGCTAATTAATTCGCACAACCAGTATCTTTTCGAATCTGAGACAGAACACTCTCGTCTGCAATGACGCCACTGGTGCTAATATTTTTCGAAGCCATGTAGTTTGCAATAGCGGTAGCCGTCAATTTGCCGTATGTACCCTTGGCTGCACCCTCTGGCATTGTTAGGTAACCCTTCATTTCAAGGAAGGTCTGAACCTTGGCGACATCTGCACTAGATTCCTGATAGTTAAGTGTCTTAGTTACATTCACACACGATGCGGCTGAAACCGCTGGTTTTGGTGTTGTGACTGTCTGCGCCGGTGCAACATATGTTGGCGTTGCTGAGGCGGGGATTACACCTGTTGCGATGTATGTTCGAGATTTCTGTCCGAAATATCCAGCCGCTGGAGTTAATCCAACGCTTGATTGCCATCGTGCAACTGCTGACCTTGTTAACTCACCAAAATATCCCTTGGCAACACCCGCCGGCATCGTTAGGAAACCGCGAGCAATCAAATATTCCTGAAGGGCAGTGACATCTGCGCCTTCTGAACCAACTGTTAAGTCGCGATAGAACGAAACTGTCGGAGCCGTATATGTTGGAGTTGTGTAGTCAGTTGAATTTACCGCTTCTTCCTCTGGTTCCGCATCCTTTTCATACACATTAATTGCAGAACAAATTTCCTCAACCTCTTTGCCCGCGTCATCCGTTACTTTAACTTCCAAAACATATTTTCCTGCCTTCTTGAATTCTATGTCCTGATCGTTTTTTGTTTTGCTAATCTTTTGAATTTTCGAAGTATCTCCACTCCAACGAATTTCATATGGAGAATCTCCACCTGAAATTTTTACAGAGATTTCAGTATCTTCGCCAACTTCGATTGAAGTATCTGATATTCGGCAATCTATAACCAGTTCATTTGATGCAGAAACCGTCGATGTGCTTGTGCTTGTTGTCGTTGTTGAGTTTGTTCCGGTATTTGAAACAATTGGAGCCTTATTACACGAAGATCTAAATTCCTTTATTTTTCCTGCAAATGCCGCCGCTATCTTTTCAAATCCTGCCGGTTTGTAGTGTGTGCCATCATTTGAAAATCCGGAAAAATCAACAACTTTGACATATGACCTTGTGGTTGCCAAAGTATCTATACCATTTCTGTATATTCCGAGTGGTCTAGTTGCTGTGTTTGGAGTTGCTGGCTTTGCAACAATAACTAATGCAGACGGAGCGTCTTTGTGTATACTATCAATTAATTTACCTAAGTCAGAAACTCTAGTATTAGCAAGTGAGTCTGAAATAGGTGAGCGATTCGACAGAGAAACCCACATATCATTACTACCGACTAAAATTGTAACTACGTCTGGCTTGTATGTTTTAATTGCACCAGCACTAACTCTAGATTGTAATTTTGCTATTCCCATTCCAGAATATCCTTCATGCTGACAGTCTGACATAAAGCTACTACCGTTACATTGTGATCCAACAAAATCAACTGTAAATTTTGCTGCCACCAATGTATCTTTTAAATATTTTCTGTAACCAATAACATTTATCTGGTCAGTTGTGCCAGGATTACCTACACCGACAGTATTTGAATCTCCCATCATCATCACTTTAATATTTTTTGATGGGGGATTGGTGCTTTCTCCGTAGAGACAATATTCCGGCTGGCTTTCTATTGAAGTTTCACCTACTCCACCATTAGGGTCATATATAAAACCTCCGGGACCGCCGACTCCGAACATTCCTCCCATGAGTCCTGCGTCAGGTCCGCAATTTCCTTCACCTGCTTCAAATCTCTCTGCACCATTTGGTATTGTCCAAGAACAAGCGCCCGAGCTAGTCATAGCAACTAACTGTACGTTTGTTCCGTATTCAGAACCCTTTTTGGGAAATCTGAAGTGTGGTCTCATTCCGTTGTGCTCGTCACCAGAAAATTTTCCAATGTCTATTGTTTGCATTCCTCTTGTAACTGCCGCTGAAGTAACATCTCCTCTCATTGAGTTTGGTAGAAGCACTACCAGCTTTCCGTCGCTATCAGAAGTTGGTTTCCACAAAAACTGATTACTTGCAGATCCATCTTCTGCACCTGACTCGTCCTTGTTTTTTGCTTCTTCAGAGTTACAAATATCATTATAAATTTGATCTCCTGATTTCTGGCCAGAGGTAATTAAATTCATATGAAAATCATAACCTTCCGAGTCGGGTGATCTACCCAAACATTCTTCATATGCTCTAGTCACTGAATCTTTCGCAGCGCATTCCATTATTGCCTCATAACTGCTTCCTGTTGGAAGTGATGTACAAGTGGATGTGTAAGAAGAAGAACTAGAACCACCTCCAGATTTGGATAACCACGTACCTCTTATTCCACCTGGTTCACACTTTGTTCCTTCGCTAGACTCGCACGATTTCTGTGAAGAATATGTTTTTGCTTCAACTAACTGAAATGCTGAAATAGCTATTAATGCGACTAATAAAATAATGTACTTTTTTAAGTTTAATTTCATGTTTTTTAATGATCGGTAATACCTGTTATATCAACCCCGTCGCCGTTTCCTGTAGAAATTGTGTACTGAGCAGGGTTCGCAATTCTAAAAGCAAAACCATTACATCCCTCCATTTCTCCACAATGTGTAGGTCTTCGTCCCCATGCGAGTATTAAAATATTTTTGTTAACTTGCGCATAGTGCTGACCGCTATATTGAAGTGTATAGGTGCCGGATTCGTTTGCCTTATATTTTTCCAAGATATCGTGATGGGGAACAGGGCCTTTGTCCAAGTTTTGTACAACAAAAATTGAAGTGTGAGGATAACTTGACTGCGGAATATACAGCGTCGCTCTGCTTTCTGCTGAAACACTTTTCGACAACATAAAAAGTGCAAACAAGACAAAAAACAATAATATTTTTCTTGTGCTCATAATTATAATTTAAATGATAATAATATTTAAATTATACACTGTATTTGTTTTTTTCTGCTAGTTGTTCCACACTATCTACAATTCGAATCTTTTTTGACTTCACTAAGCAGATTTTGATCTATATATGAACCGTTTGTGCTAACACCTTTGATTGCCATATAATTTGCAATTGCTGTTGCAGTTAGTTTTCCAAAATATCCATAGCTAGTATTTTCAGGCATAACTAGGAACCCTTTTGAGACCAAAAACGATTGAACGTCTGTAACTATCTGACCAGATTCGCCGAGTACTGCTGTTTGATTAGCTGTAGAACAAATGCCTGAATAATTTACATTATTTGTGTTTTGTGATGTTGTGTTTGAAGAAGAGGATACTACGGCAGAACCAGAAAGTGCTGCTCTTGATTTTGTGCCAAAATATCCAGCCGCAGGTGATATTCCACGAGCAATTTGCCACTTAATTACAGCATCTCGTGTTACGTTTCCAAAGTATCCTTTGGCAACACCTGCTGGCATCACTAGATATCCATTTGAAATTAGAAAATCTTGCAGTGCGGATACATCTGATCCTTCTGAACCAACTGTTAAATCTCGGTAAAATGGGTAGCTGCTTGAACCAGATGAAGATTGATTTGAAGTTACAACAGTTGAGTTGTTAATCTCTACTTCTTCTTTAGCACCTTTCTCTCTAACAGTAATTGCTGAACAGATTTCCTCAACCTCTTTGCCCGCGTCATCCGTTACTTTAACTTCCAAAACATATTTTCCTGCCTTCTTGAATTCTATGTCCTGATCGTTTTTTGTCTTGCTGATTTTTCTAATCTTTGAAGTATCTCCGCTCCATCTAATTTTGTATGGAGATTTTCCACCTGAAATGTCGACAGAAATTTCGGTATCTTCGCCAACTTCAATTGAAGTGTCTGATATCTCGCAGGAGATAGCTAAAGTTTTTGAATTAGAAATAGAATTTGTGGTAGAAGTGCTATTTGTAGTTGTACCTCCGAGCAAACTTTGCAAATATGTATTTATTGTATTCTGACTGTTATTTGTAGAAGCAGTTGTAGATGCGGTTTTTAATTTTGCTGCGCATCTATCCACAATGTTTTGATTGTAGGGGACAAAGTTAGTCTGAATTCTTTTTACTGGCTCGCAAACAGGAGGAACGACATCAATCATCATGTTATACCACTGTGTTCCGCCAGTGTTCTCCTTGCTAGTGATTGTGGCATCTCCGTCGATACAAAATAGTCTTAATCTGGAGTCAGAACCATCTGGCCAAGCGTGCATACCTGGAGCACCAATTGGGAGGTGGGCATTTCCTTTACCATCATCTCTTAGATCACCTACATATGTGATATCACCTGACATGAGAGGTGGTGTAAAAATACTTGAAACTGGAGCATTAGGATGATGAGCCTCGCTCTCCCACGCGATCAACAAGTATCCAGTACCACGCAACTTAATTGAATCACCTTTATGGAACATCATCCATGATGAAGCGCGATATCCTTCTTGATATGCGGTCAAGCTTGATTTGCCAGAGATTAATGACACACCCTCAATTTTGTCTGGAATTTGACCAGGCCTTGGTGTTACGTATGGAGTACAAGAATTAGCAGATCCGCCTGAAAATGTCCCGCCAGTAATATTATTCATGTACGCATTTATATCAAACCCTGATATATCACCTCCATTTAAAGCTGTTGCACCACATTCTGATTTAACACCTTCAGTTCTTTTTGCACCATCAGCAATTTTCCATGCACATGCTCCAGTTGTTCCCATTGAAACAACTTGAATATTTTTACCGTAATCGGCACCTGCTTTTGGGAAGCGGAAGTGAGGTCGCATACCGTTGTGTGTGTCTCCAGAAAATCTACCAGTGTCGAGAGTTTGTCCGTCCTTCTGAACAGCGACACTTACAACTTGACCACGCATTGAGGAGGGGAGAAGCACAACTAATTTTCCGTCAGAATCAGATTTTGGTTTCCATAGAAAAGTTTCGCTGGGAGATTGATCTTCAGCGCCGTCTTCTTTTTTGTTTTTAGCTTCTTCTGAATTACAGATACCGACAACGATTTCTTCTACACTGGCTCCGCCACCCGTTTTAAAGCCTCGCGCTGTTTTTTGTGAAATCAAATCTTGGTGATACTTAATCTCTTCTGCACTAGGTTCTCGCTCCAAACATTTCTGGTATGCTTTCTTGATAGTATCACTATCTGATTGTCCACTTCCAAAAATATCTCCTGGTTCAACACCAAATAGATCTCCATCTAGTAACCCTAGGGGTTGTAGGCCTGGGACTACTTCAAACACCGTATCCCAACTGAGGGCGAGTGTAATTTTGGTCGGCGTAAATAATACTGAAGATACAAAAATGGCAACAAATAACAAAAAAAATGGTGATAAAATGCTAATTTTGTGCATGGATATATAATTAATTGATAACGAATTAATTATACTACATCAATGGGATAATATAATTCTTTCCCCACAAAACTAAGCTTTCAAATGTACGAAAACGTCTTCGAGGGCGCGCACTGCATCACCCGCCGCAATATTGTTCTGGTGGTATAAAATATTTGTACAATCTCCCGCAGCCCAAATTCCTTCAACAGAGGTTTTTTGATTCCAAGGATCGATGACTATTGTTCCATTTGCTGATGTTTCCACTAAATCTTTTACAAAGGAAATGTTTGGAACCGCTCCAATTTCAACAAAGATACCGTCGCATTTAATTTCTTTTTCTGAACCGTCATTTTTGTCTATATATTTTAGTCCGGAAACCATAAACTCTCCAACAATCTCAGAAATTTCGGCATTCAAAATTATTTTGAGATTAGGATTTTGTTTAAGTTTTTCAACTGTTATAGCTTCAGCGCGAAATTCATTTCGTCGATGAATGATTGTGACACTTTTTGCGTATGCTAATAATTGCGAAGCACTCTCAAAAGCAGAATTACCACCACCAATTACAACGAGATCCTTGTTTTTGAATAGAGGTCCATCACAAGATGCGCAGTATGTTAGACCCTTGTGCTCGAATTTGTCGGCATTTTTTGCAGTGATTTTTTTTCGTGATGATCCTGTTGCTACTAGCACGGTTTTTGATTCGAATACACCATTGTTTGTTTCTATAGAAAAGCCACCATCAATTTTGCTGATTTTATTTACAAAAGTGAAAGGTTTGATATCAACAAATTCAGCGGAATATGCGCGCAGATGTTCCTCGAGTTTTTTCGCTAAATCATTTCCAGAAATATTAACTTCGCCAATCCAATTTTCAATTCCAGAAGATACAGTGCTCTGACCTCCAAACGAGTCAGTTAGAAATAGGGTCTTCAAATGTTTCCGCCCAGCATATACTCCGGCAGATACGCCAGCTGGGCCTCCTCCAATAATTGTTAATTCATACATGACAAATATGTTACCACATGTCGTACAAAACAAAAACCGCCTCTAGGTTTATTGAAAGCGGTTTTTGTTTTGCTTTATTTTCTATTTCTTCTCAAGAAAGAAGGAACCGCGCCCCATTCGTCGTCATTGTCTTCTGTGACGAGAGCTTTGGTTTCTTTTTTCTCTGGCTTATCCTCGTGTCTTTCGACAGGAATGCTGTTGAAGATTTTTCCTTTTGGCTCCTCAACCTTTGGCTCTTCTTTAATTATTCCGCCGAATAATGATTTCTTTGGGCCAGTTTCTGGAAATCCCGCAGCAATGATTGTAACTTTAACCTCACCCTTCTTTAGATTTGCGTCATTAACTGTTCCGAAAATAACTTTGGCATCTTCGTCCATTGTCTCTGTAATAATTTTCGCCGCCTCTTGGATTTCGTGCATTGTCAAATCGTCGCCACCAGCGATTGAGAATAGAATACCCTGGGCACCATTGATAGAAATATCGAGAAGTGGGGAATTAATAGCCATTTTTGCGGCCTCCTCAGCGCGCTTGTCACCACTTGCGATTCCAACCCCCATGAGAGCTGAACCAGAATCTTTCAAAATTGCTCGAACATCGGCAAAGTCGATATTAATGATTCCAGGAGTTGTGATAAGGTCAGAAATTCCTTCTACTGCCTGTTTCAAAACATCATCACACATTGCGAAAGCGTTCATCGCAGTTGTCTCTTTTGAAATTTGATTCAAAAGACGATCGTTTGGAATGACTACGATTGCATCAACTTCTTTGCGTAATTCCGCGAGAGCATTTTCTGCAATTCGCATTCGGTGTTTTCCTTCAAAGAAAAATGGTTTGGTAACAACAGCAACAGTTAGAGCATTAGTCTCGCGCGCAATTGCTGCAGCGACTGCAGATGCACCTGAACCTGTTCCTCCTCCTAGACCGCAAGTCAAGAAAACCATGTCGGCACCTTTGATTGCCTCTTGAACTTCTTCTTTTGTTTCTTCGATTGCGCGTCGGCCGATTTCAGGATTCATACCGGCACCTAGACCTTTGGTTAGGTTTTTTCCGATGTGAATTTTTTTCTTGGCGAGACAGCCGTGCAAATCTTGCGCATCGGTGTTGATGGCAATGAATTCGACCCCTTTAACTTTGCTGTTGATCATGTGATTCACGACATTCAGTCCTGAACCTCCAACACCAACAACCTTGATTCGAGCGAAAGTCTCGATCTCCGGTTTTACTTGTGGCATATTTTTAAATTAAATAACTATTAAACTCATCCCCATGAGTTATATACCATCATATATCATTGAAATTTTAAATCAAGACTTGCAATTTATGGGAGAAATCGTTTAAACCATCGAGAAATACGTTGAAAAATATGCCTTCCTAGGTTTTTTGTAAAGTTTTCATCCGAATCAACACTGAGACCATAAACACACAGACCATATGCAACAGACCATGTAGAGTCTTTGATTTTTATCGAGCTATTTTTTGAAAGTGGTTCAACCTTGTTCGTTGCAATTGTCGCAATTCTAGAAGGAAGTTTTAAAATTGCCTTTGCCAAATCTTCGGCAGTTGTGATGCCGCTTCCACCTCCTGTTAAAATTATTCCTGCTGGCAACAAACCGCTCTTATTTATTTTTTTGAGATGTGCATCCACCAATTCGAAAACATCAGAGAGTCTATTGTGAATGATACTCTTAATTTTATTTTCAGGACTTTTCTTTGGATGCTCGACAACTGAATTATTTTCATCTTTAACTTTTGCTTTCTCCGCTTCATCGAGGGAAATCTGCATACCGAGAGCGATGTCGTTGGTGATGTCGTTTGATCCGACTTTGAAAACTTCCATTGAAATTGGAACATCCTCCTCGTAAACGATCATCGAAACAGTTTCTGACCCGATATTAACTAGAACACAGCCTGCAATTCTCTCTGTCTTTGAAAGATTAACAATTCCAGCAGCGAGTGGGGAAGCCACAGCGTCGATAATTTCGATTCCTGAATTCTCCACGGCGCTCACCAACTCTTGAACGTGATGAGTCAAACAGCTGATGTACATAATTTTCGCTTCCAATTTATTTCCTTTGAGTCCAACAGGATCACCGAACACAGGTTTTCCATCAATTTTATATTCCACCGGAATGGTGTGAATAATTTGGCGATTAATCAGAATTGATGAAGGAATCTGTCGTTTGCTCTCCTCAGTAACTTTCTCAATGTCTAAATCAGTAACTTCATTATCGGCACGAGAAATGATGATGTTGCCAATTGCGCTATGACTCGACAGACCAATACCGCTAATTGAAATGAAAGCGCGTTCAATTTTGACACCGCTTTCTTTTTCGGCCTGCTTTACAGCCTTACGAATACTACGAATCGCATCTGCAGGATTAATGATATATCCATGACGTAGACCCTTTGATTCGGCAAAACCGAGCCCGATGATTTTTGGTAAAGGAGAATTGAAGTCCCTATCGCTCTCAGAGACGACGACTTTTACCTGGTATGTTCCGATATCAATTCCAACTGAAATTTTTTTGCTCATAATAAAGATTCTTGCTCTTTATTCTACACTAAAAAAATTATAATTTTGCAAATTTTCCCACGAACAATTTTTCCTTGGCTTCCATTTTGTCTCCATGATCCATTCCGAGCAGGTGAAGACATCCATGAATGAATAAAAATTTCGTAAGTTCGCGGAATTCCATGTCGAATTTTTTCTGTTGCTTTTTAACTTTATTTAAATTGATGAAAATTTCTCCAGAATCTTTTTCTATTTCAAAACTGAGAATGTTCGGCACATAATTTTTTTGTCGATAGTTCTGATTTAATTTTTTTGAACGCCTATCACCGACAAAAGCCAAAGACAACTGATATTTGTCTCCGAGAATCGCCTGCTTCATTTTTGCAAAAACCAACTCGCTAACAGGGGAGTTGGTTTTTGTTAAATTAACGACATCAAACATGCTATTTTTTTCCTCGTGTTCGAGTCTCAGCAATTTTTCCAAGTTTGAAAAGTCTCTGATATTCAGCGCCTCTTTTCAAAGTCTTCAATCGCTTCTTTTTCTTTGTGTAATCAGACATTGGTCTCTCAGCATATCGAATAGATCGCACGCGTGGTAGTACGCCTGATTCCTGAACTCTTCGAGTAAATCGCTTGATTATGCTCGCTGGGCTCTCGTTTTTCTTTCTTGTTACTTCAACGTTATTTGCCATAATTGACATAGATTATCATAGATAATTTTTTCTGACAAGCCCAAATTATTTTAGCTCCTGTATATATTTGGTAATTTCATCTAGTGGTACATTTCGCTGAGCTTTTCCTTGCGCGTCTTTAATTATGGCAGATTTGTCGAGTGCCTCCTTGTGTCCGATGATAATGTAGTATTCCGAGTTCAATTTTCCAGCTAATTGCAATTGTGAAGCTAGTTTGTCGCGAGCGATTCGATGCTTTACATAAATTTTGTCTTTATAAAGTCTCTCAATCAGATCGAGTGCGAGAATTTTTGCTCGTGTTCCTACCTGAATCATGAAAAATTTATTTTCATCGGATTTTTTCAAAGCTTTCTCTGTGATAGGTTTGCTTTCCTCGACCCAAACGTTGGCACTAATTGCGCAGACATCTTTTCTAGTGCCCAATTTTTTCGATAACAAATCATATCGTGTTCCCGCAGCCAAAACTTTACCACTATCGCCATCAATTATTTGGAAAACGGTGTGTGTCGAATAATTCGGATCACCTAAAATGTACGAATCGATTTCATATGGCAAATCAAAACTCTCAATGTACTCTATGAGTTCGCGGAATTTCACTCGACCCTCGTCGCTCAGATAGTCCATTGGCTCTGGAGCATGCTCTTTCAAGATTTTGCAGTCTTCACCACCGTTCACAACTAATGAATGAATACCTTCTTTGAAATATTGTCTACACACAGGTGTGAGCATGGCGATATGCTTGCGAAAGAAATTAGTTGCCTCGCGATTGAATTGTGTTTGTGTTTCTTTTCCGCCAACATTATTTAAATGAAGCACTAAATTTTTGTGTCCGTGATCCTCCAAAATAGTTTTAATGGTTTTAATCATTAATCCGTCAGCGATACTATTTTCAACGCCGACTACGTGCAGACTCATTTGGTCCATGCCTGTTCTCTTGCGAGATTGATTGTGATCTCCGGATGCGGGCTGATCAAAGTATTTGAAAACAGAGGCGGTGCTGTCTTTTGCGGTAAAGTTCAAAATGAGTTGAGCAACCTCCTCCATTGCTGGCAAATATTCGTCGAGATATTTTTTTTCTTTTTTAATTCCTGCACATAATTTTATAGTATCGTTTTCGACATTGAATTTAGTCTCAGAATCGAATCCGAAATATTTTGCAACGAGCGCAGCCTTTTTGAAATTTTTAGTCTTTGTTGTTTTTGCCATAAATTAAAATTTACCTGGTAAATAATCTATCTTTGAAAGTGGAAACAGTCTCAGATACGCACGTCCGATTACGGAATTCATTTTGATTGGACCAAAATATCTCGAATCCAAACTGTTGTTTCTGTTATCTCCCATCACAAAAATTTCGTCATCTGCAATTTTCCATTCGCTATTTGCGTTAAAAATTTCTGTAATATATTCTTCTTTAATTTCTGTAAATTCTTGGCCTTCTTTCTTTACGAAAATTTTGTTGCCAACAATTCTCACTGTTTCTCCGGGTAGGCCAACAACTCTTTTAATGAAAAATTTTGAAGTATCACCCGCATATCTGAAAATTACAATGTCGCCACGCTCGGGTGTGTGAAAATTGTATGAGACCTGGTCGACTATCAAATATTGTCCGTCATGAAAAGTTGGATCCATCGATTGACCACTAACCACAAATGGTTGGGCGATGAAAAATCTAATTGGCAACACAACGAAGACAACTAATAATATGAGTGTGCGCAAGTCTTTCAGAGTAAATTTGTTGTTTTTAACTTCAATTTTTCTGACGATATTTGATGTGTTTTCCATATAATATCAGTCATTTTAATACACAATGCCGATTGACACAAATTAATTAACAACTAAAATGAATTTCAATATATGAAATACATAATTGGATTGGGAAACCCTGAGGCGCAATATGAAGGTTCACGACATAATGTTGGTCGAGAAATCGTCACAAAATTTGCAAAGAAATTTGATTTCAAGGATTTTGAATATGACAAGAAAATAAATGCGCAGGTCTCTGTCGGAAAAATTGGCAAGGAGCAGGTGACTTTGATTTTGCCCGACACTTACATGAACAATTCTGGAAATGCAGTCAAAAAATTAATCACAAGCGCGAAGAAGGCAGAGCAGATGACAGTCGTCTATGATGATTTGGATTTGGGTCTTGGAAATTTGAAAATTAGTTTCAACAAGAGCGATGGAGGACATAACGGATTGGCTTCAATTATTCGGGCGGTCAAAACAGAAAAATTTCCACGATTGCGAGTGGGAATTTCTACAGAATTGGCTTCAGGAAAAATTAAAAAACCAAAAGGGGAGGAGGCTGTGGTCAAACATGTTCTTGGAAAGTTTAGTCCGAAAGAGCAGTTAGTGTTGAAGAAGGTTATCGTGAGAGCGATAAATGGTCTTGAGTTAGTTGTTCGTGAAAATTATCTAATCGCTTCGAATCCGGTTAATAGTGGGAAATAAAAAAAGACAGGGCGGGGCCCTGTCAGGTGATGAGGTGTCCAAGCGAATAGCGATGGCTGGTCCGTTCTTCTCTCACCGCATTGCGGAGAGCTCGGATACATTCGGGGTTGTTGAGTGCCCGAATGAGTGCTTTGTTGAATTTATCCTGCTCGTAATCCTCCTCTGAATTCTTGCGTCGCTTTTCGAGCTCAGCAAGTTTTTTCTTGAGCGACTTCCCGAGTGTTTTCGACGGCTTGACTGGTGTGAGTTTTATCCCAAGCGGATTGGCTTTTTTCTTTTTTGCACACATTGCATTGGTCCTCTCGTGTTGGTTGTTGAATGTGCTCGAATAGAACTCTACTCCTGAAATCATTTTTTGGCAAACAAAATAAAAAGCACCGAGCTTTCGCCCGGCGCTTTTTATTTCTCTCCTTAAACCTTCGCGGTCAATGTCATCTTCTGATCCTTTGCATCAAACAAAGTGATTTTGAACTGGTAGTTTTTGCCCAACTCCATTTTCTCTTTCAACTCTGCAGGATTTGCAAACTCTGAGATGTGAACTAGACCAGCGACTCCTTCTTCGATAGAAACCAATGC
>JACCDT010372886.1_pt1 | contig 12589 bp, 19 predicted proteins | sample 7446291 | NCBI WGS metagenome assembly JACCDT01 (sample SAMN15323446, study PRJNA562643) | freshwater metagenome | isolation source: river surface water | place: USA:Blue River Watershed | collected 2017-08-17
GGCACACAGCACAACTGGGGAGTGCGTCGTAGACGGTCCAATCGGCCATCTTGAACCCACCCTTGCCGTCTGCACTGAGGATCATTCCGCAGGCCGAACGAGCGTCTCCATATCCGTCCACCACGAGGTAGTGAACGGACTGGAGAACGCCGTCGTACATCGGTCTCGCGTAGGCGAGTTTCATGGCTAATAATCCGTGGTCCTACTTGCCTTCGGGCCTCTTATCCAAGCCCTTCTCCTTCAGCATTTCCGCCACGTCATCAACGTGCAGGCAGTCGATCAGGCAGGCGGTCGTATCGGCACTTTGAGTCGGCGCGATCTTGCCGTTGCAGTAGTCGTTTCCGGCAACTGCGTCGTACAGCACCCCAACGTCTGTGATCTTCGATCCCGATCCGTACCAACCAATCTGAATGATTCGGTCGCCATTCTTCGCTTCACGTCCGTTTCGGTAGTGCATTTCACCCACTCCATTGAATCGATATTGATGCGGACATAAAGGCGCCGCCCATCGCCTAATCCTCGAAGCTGTCGTAGACCTTGTTCGCCCACGAACGTCCAGCGTCACCACCCCAGAGCGCCCAGGCGATGCGCCCGTTCGAGGGGTAGCCTTCTTCGCCAGGAGTCCAGCCTGTGCCCTGCTTGTCCACTTCGTGGCGAGCGAAAAACGAAACCATGCGCCCGATCGTGTCCGCAGACAGCGACTTCCCGTTCGAGATGTCGCGTGCGCGTGCGACACCAACGGCAGTTCCACCGCGACCATACTCGTCTCGCCACTCCAGCCCCTTCTTCGCTTCGGAGCGAGCACCTTCGGGCGGAACGTAACCTTCCGACTCGACGCGATCGTCGTGCTGAACAACCGGATCATCGCCCTGATTCGTTCCGCTGCCGTCCTGTGCGTTGGCGCCACTGGACGCCTGCTTGTCCTGACCGGCAGGATTCATGGCGGCCAGTCCGTTGCCCATCGCAGGCATCTCTTCCATCTCGTCCTTGATCTCGCGGAAGATCTTCTTGGGCTTCAGTCCACGATTGCGAATACCCTGCGCGCGAGACAGCGTGCCGTTCATCGTGCCGATGTTGTCGGCTTGCGCTTGCTTCAGTTCGTCTCTAGTCACGGGATTCGGGAAGGTCCACACGAGGCGATACTCTTCGTAGAACTTCTCGACACTCTCGACGGCAACGTAGCCATCCTCGATCGCGAGTCCTAGCACCCAGTCGAAGATCTCCTGGAACTCGGCGGCGAAGAACTCCTGCTCCGACTGGACCATCTTCACGACCGGGCCTTCCTGCACAAGCGTGCTGGAGAGGTTCCCCTGCGAGGCGTCCCCGGTGATCATGTACTCCGGCCAGCCTGTCGCCGCGACCACCTGAAGCAGAATCTGCCGCGCGAGAGGACTGGCGTCGGAGAAGTTCATGTCCGGCGTCAAGAACTCGATCTCGACTTGCGGACTGGTTGTGATGACCGTTCCGGGTCGAATCTTCTCGCGACCAACAGAACCGCTCGGATAGCTCGTCGTGCCGGTCTTCGCGGCGTCAGCCAGAGCGCGCACCTGATTCGGTCCACCCGAGACCTTCCGCTGGATGACCATACTCGACTGCATCTTGCGGCCGAGGAGTTCGGTCTCCAGCATCGACAGGATCTGCCGCGCAGGCTTAACGCAGGCGAGGAACCGCGAGTTGCCACGCTTCTCGTCCGTGTCACAGTCGATCTTCGTGTGGATGACTTCGTCAGCGGGAATCGGCGGGAGCTGTTGACCAACAGTCCGATCGTCCGTCGAAACGATTGAGCGACGGCGATACTCGATAACCGAGAACACATCGTTGGGGTCGGTGATGATCCCGAAGTTCTCGTCTTCGTTGTCGGCACCGTCCTTGTGGTCGGCAATCTCCTCGGGCCTCAGAAGCGACAACCGAGGGGGCCAGGCTCTCTTCCAAAGATCACGCTTGAGCTTCCACGGAAACGCTTCGCCGTCGCGGAACGTCCGCTTGGCGTGCTCCTTCGGTGTGTACTCGCGGCGATTGGCGCGTAAGAAATCACGCCACACTTTTTCCGCTGAATCGGCGACATCTTCCTGCGCGTCAGTCATCTCTTCGGAGTCGTCGGCGAGTTCGACTTCGAGTCCGAACTCCTTTCCGACAACGTAGTCGCAGTAGAGACCGAGCGCACGCTTGATGTTCGGATTCCACTTGCACAGCCACCTGACTGTGTTGCGGTATTCCTCACGCTTCTGCGGTGTGTCTTCGAGTTCTGACTTCGTCGCGGCATTCCAGTCCGCAGCATCCGGATCTTCGGCGACGGGCAGATTGTACTGCGCCTCGCGAGCGAGCTTCGTGACGACGGTTGCCGTCACATCTTCCCCGCCCATGAAGTAGCCATTTTCGGTCTCGAAAATGACGAGGTTTTCGCCCGTGCTACTGCGACGGACGAACTCTTCCTCGTTGTATTGCTCTGCGCGCCAGGCGCGATCGTCAGCGAAAACCAGCGGCACTTTGGTTACCTCCTGAACATCGGGTTGGACGGATCGCTTTCGGTTTCGTCGCCACCGAGAATGATCGGTGCGTAGGTCGCGCTGATCTCACGCGGAGAGAGTTGCAGTTTCGCGTGAAGCTCGTACCACGTTGCTTGTTTTTTGACCGGCAGAGACGCGATCAGGATGCCGTTAAACGTGACCGGCTTCATGAACATCTTCGCCCGGTTGCGATACTCGGCGAGGAAGTCGTCGCAGATACGCTGGGCGATCGTGTGTGCGTTGCAGTTCTTCCCGAGAACCATCCCGTTGTACTCTCGCGGAATCCGATTCTCCCGGAAGAACTTCTCGATCTTGGACACATCCAGGGGCCAGGCTTCGTCGAGATCAGCGTGGTGCTCGTCGATCTCCGTCTTCAGCGTGTCGATCTCTTCCTGCGGGTCGTCGTACTCGGCGTCATCCGGGAACTCGGCGTCGAACGCATCGACCAGAGCACCTTCGTCGAACTTCGAGAAGAGTCCGAAGATTGCCGCCACATGCTGGTTCGTGTTCGCGGCGTATCCGTTCGCTCGCGCGGCGAGAGCCTCGCGCAGTCCAAGGATTGACGAACGGATATCCTTGCCGGGATTCTCCTTGATTCGGTTCACTTCGGAGATCGCGAACTCCAGCACACGAAAGAGAGCGATCGGCTCCCGCTCAAGCTGGCGAATCCGCTTCTCCTTCTCGTTGATCTTGTCTCGAATGAGACGCGCGGTGATGCGCGCCAGTGGACCTTCCGGGCCAACCAGGTACTCGGCAAATCGGTCGCGGAAATTCGGCGTAATAGGCATCACTACTCCAGATCGAGAGACGGGAGAGAAAAGTTTTCCGGAGACGCCCGGAAGCAGGCGAACGTAGCCAACGCCAGGACGAACGCACGGTCGTCATGGTGGTAGTTGTCGGGCAAGTGGTCGAATCTCCACTTCCCGCCAGTCATGGGCTTGACGACCAGCGAAGCCAGTTCGTCCTCCATGCGTTCAACCTGTCCGTTCTCTCGCGTGACGGCGCCACAGTGCGGGGGCCACTCCACGAGGTTGTGAATGATGCCTTGGCGTAGACATTGGCCGATCTGGTAGTTCCCCTTTCCGGAGGAGAACTCGAATCGCTCGATGTCGTAGCCTTCGTCTGTGAGATCCTCAACGATGGTCACGAGCTGATACGGGTCGACGATGAATCGCACATTCCCGAACCGCTCCTGGATGTTCTCGATCCAGTTCTTGACCCATGATGTTTTGACGGATTTTCCAGGTCTCGGCATCTCGACATCCATCCGGTCAATGACGATCCGGCGATTCCAGATGTGTGCCACACAACCAACCGTGAAGTCGTGCTTCTCGGCGTAGTCGATCGTGGCGACGTATTCGATACCGGGAACTCCAAAGTCCTGCTGTGTGAGGTTTGGGTTGACACAGGCGAGGGCTTCGTCGAGCGAGACGAATTCCCCTCCCGACTCCTGCCACCTGTTCAGCCACAGTCGCTCGTACTCTGTCGGCGGAAGCGAAGCCTGTTGTGCGTCGAGCTGCGTGCGGTCGAACCACGGAGCGATACACCCCTCGGGCGCCGAGAAGTACCACTGTGGACTTGTGCGCGCGCCCTCGCGGACGTTAAACTTCCAGTCCTTGCCGGAACCTGCGTTACAGGCGACGACGAGACAGCCCTTCTTCTTCTCCGAAGACGAGAAAACCGAGGACCAGAACTTCTCGTTCGTGCCCCAGTGCGTGAACTCGTCCGCGATCGTCATGTGCGGGGTGAATCCGAACGACGAGTTGGCATCGGCGCTGAGAACGCTGATGACACATTTGCCGTCTCGGGATCGGATTTCGTACTTCGTGTAGTCGACGTGATCGACCAACCACGGATTGAGCGAGATGATCTCGTTGATCGCCAAGGACATCAGGCGCGCCTGGTCCCGGTCAGCGGCACCAATAATAACTTCGCAAGTTTTTCTGGCAGAGACACAGAGCCACACAAGTTCGGAGGCGATGTCCGTCGTCTTTGAGTGACCGCGTGCGCGCTGAATCCAGGCTTTCTTTCTGTCCGGCTCCGGAGCGCCGCTGATCCCAGCCGACCACTGGAACATTGGGTCCATCGCCGCGAAGTCGCGTTTCTGGAAATCCGCCAGTGATGCGGCGTAGTTCTGGATCTTCCCGCCTGTGCCATCGATGTTGAGAGCACAGCGGAAGGCTTGTGGCGACGTGCGAATCACGTCGAGTGTCGTGGGCTTCTTCGCCATCAGATCACGTCTCCGATCGGGCCAGGCCCATCAGAGGAGAGATGGCGGGTGATGTCGTCGATGGAGATATCCGGGAGTGCCGGTCGCTTGGCGGTGTTCGGCTTCTTGTCGGCGGGCTTCTGAATTCCGTTGACAATTTCAGCCATGACCTTTGTGGCGGAGACGGCGTTCTTGAAGTCGCCCGACATCAGCGCGGCGAATGCGATCGACCGCGCCATTGAGTACGCCTCTTCCCGCTTCGCCTTGACGCCGACAGCCGGACCACCCGTCTCCATCGTCATCTGGTGCATGGCGATCGTGACGAGTCCAGCGAAGGTCTCGTCGGAGACTTCCTTTCCGCCGACCTCGAACCATCCCGCCGCGCGCAAGTACGACTCCAGCTGCGCAGGCTGTACGCCCGCCGAGATCGCATGAACGATCTTCGACACGATCGGCTGGTATTCGACTGGAGGTCCGTTCACGATCACCTGTCATCCGGTTGACACGAAGACGCCATCACCTTATCGTGAGTGGTGTTTCCTGTCAACACGCCACAGTGATGCACCGTATCATGCCAGACCCAAGGAAGGATTGGTCAGAGGAGTTCGAGGACGACGAGTTCATCGAAGATCTCGATGACTTCGACGATGCCCTCGAATACCTCGGAGACAGTCGCATCCTGCTCTACGACGATCAGTCACAGCAGGAGAATGACTACCACGGCGACACATGGCGGGATGACCTGTGATCGGCAAAATCCTGGTGACAAAGCACTGTTGGGAGAGATTCCAGCAGCGTTTCGAGCGATACGCGGCAAGGTCTCGTGTCGAGCGAGTTGCCAGATGTGCGAAGCCGATTTGGCGGAAGCTGAAGCGAAGAATTGAGAAGTACCGGCGAGAGAACGATCTCAAGCCGATCGAGTGGAAGGATGATTGCGAGTATTTCGTCTCGATGTATCGCAGAGCCATGTGGGTTGTGCGCTACGAAGGCGGACAAGCGATCTTGTTGACGGTTTGGAAGTTTGAGTGTTGAGTGACTGAAGTCGAGACTCTCTCCTGAATGTTTGCGAAAAACTGCATCAAAGGTCGACGAGATCGGCCTTGGTTTGGCAGTTACCCAGTGACCAGACAGGGGAGCGCAGGAGTCAGAGACACATCTCTCTGATGGCTCTACCCAGGATGGACGAACCATCCACAGTGTGCGTCGGGCGAAAGCCTGGTTCATGCGACCCATGCAGTGGCTCATTGCCACGGGTACGAGATAGTGAAGCACTAGGACAATCCTCGCTCTGCCGACGCCTGCAACGAGGGCCAAATGGGACACGCTAACGCGATCCGAAGACTGCCGTGAATGGGGACTGAAGCGGCGGCCGTGCTTACGAGCCTAATCCTTCGAGGCGACAGAAGCTCTTGGATTTCTTGGCGTTGTGGGGTGTCCCACGGCGAATGGCGATGGTGCGCGCAGAGAAAGGGAAGTGATGGCGTTTTGGAAGGGAATCTGCACGAAATGCGCGAAAGTCAGAAAGTATGGATTGGCCAAGGGGCAGAGTAAGCCGTCCGCTCATCCGACCTGCTGCGGGGTCGCGATGGTGAGCGAGAGGTCAGTCGACGTGCGAGCGATAATCCTCAGAAAGATGGGGTACTCGTCGTACAAGGCGTACCTGCAATCCGACCTGTGGGCGAAGATTCGCAGGAAGGTTCTCGACGACCGCCCGAATTGTGAAATGTGCGGCAGGCCAGCGCAGTGTGTTCACCACAGATCGTACAGCGAGAGCGCTCTGCGCGGCGAACGAGTATTGCAGGGATACGGCAAGGGGTCTCTCGTGTCGCTGTGTATGGGGTGCCACGAGAAGATCGAATTCACATGCGACGGCCGTAAGAGACGGATCGAGAACGCCAACAACAGGCTCAACAGGGTGGTTGAGGCGGCTGAGGCTGGCGTGGCGATGGACATGAAAAGTCCAAAGGGGAAGGTTGGGTTCGGAGTCCACAAGGAGCGGGCGTGGAGCGAAGTCCCCGATTCGTGGCTCGTGTGGTGCAGAACAAGCATCAAATCAAAGGTCATTCTCGCCCTTGTGATCCAGGAGATTGGAGCGAGGGCAGCGAACAGGGCCAGAAACCTGCGAAAGCAGCAAGAGGCCGCAGAGTCTGTCGCCGCATCCGTGAGCGACACGCCAATAATTCCACCAACTTTTTCGTGAACCACCTCGCAACGCCCTGCGTTATTCCTGCGTCAGTGCGTTTTTCACGAAAGGAAGGGGATGGCGATTGTTCTTGCCGCGGTTCTCGGCGTGTGCCTGCTGCTGGCGTGGCTTGCGAGCAGAGATGCAACTCGTCCGAAGTACGATCAGTTACACCTCAGCCGCGAAGAAATGAAGATGGCTATTTTGGCGTGCGACGAGTATCTGCGTGGACACATCGTCCCGCTCGATGCAAACCCTGTGAGGCTGGTGTCAATCACCAGCGAAAGTAATCCGACATGGCGATATGGTGCGTGCCTGTATCGCGGAGACGGGGAGTTTTACTACTCGTTCTACGGAGAGGAGCGGTATCAGGTTCTGGAGATGCTCGCATCCAAGCTGGGAGATATCTCGGACTATGTTCGGCCTGACACAAAGCATCTGAGGCAGTCTCCGAGGAATGAGTTCAACAACGAGATGGAGCGATTCGAGGTGACACAATGAGTGGAATTCGGATTCATTCAGCGGCGGTGACCATCTCGCTCGCGGTCGGGTTCGTGGCCGGAATGGTCTTCGAGTACGGACAGCGTGCGGACTTCATCAATCAGGCGGAGTTTCTGCATGTGATGAAGGACGGTAAGTGGAAGCGGAGCGACGAGATCGCCAAGGCGTATCATGTCATGTGCAGCGAGGGAGAGTGATGGATTCGCAGGTTTCAATCAAAAGGACTGGGCGAGTTTTCTCGATTGCATCAAGCGAGTTCTCGGTTGTGTACCCGGACGGATCGCCCGGTGCGGTCTGGTCTCCGCCGTGGCACGAAATGACGCCAGAAGAGGAAGAGGCGTCGGCTCGTGATTATACCACGAAGCTGTACGAGAACGGTATGCACACCAGCAAGGGGGATGCGTGATGACAATGCCGCACCTGATGAACTGCCAGCACTCCTGTGAAGGCTGGTGTATTCCATGCGTCAAGGAGATGCACGAAGAAGCCGAGCGGTTGCAACAATGGAAAGCCAAGGCGATCGATGTCATCGCACAATGGGAGAGCATCTGGGAAGCCCTCGGGCAGCATGGGCAGATTGGTTCGTCCAAGGCCGCCGAGGCCAAGAAGGAAGTCGAGCGGTTGCGTGCTCGCGTGGCGGAGTGGGAGAGAAGAAATCAGGAAGGCGACTCCGAAGAATGATCCGGCTTGTCGCCGCGCAACGCGGTGGTATACTTCCGGGAAACGTCAACCCCGTGGAGGTCTCATGCGACAAGTTTCCGTTGCGTCCGCCGTAGTGATGTTCGCCCTGATCGCGATTCTGACCGGAATCGTCAACGCGAGCCTCGAACCCTGGATTGAACACCTGATCGCCGCGCTGATCATCGGCTCGGGCTGTCTCGCGATCGTCAGTGCCGCGATGTATGCCGGTCTTTGCGGTGCTGTCGAGTTCATCGAGTACGGAACGACTCTCGGTGAACCGATGGACGACAAGGACGATGAAGAAGGCAACGGGGACTCTCTGTAATGCCGAGAGTCATCCCGTTTCGCGTCGTCTATGAGCCAGACGCCCTGCCGGAAGAGTGCAGTGTCGTACTCCGTTGTCCGATTTGTGGCTGCGGAGGTGTGACTCAGCTTCCCGTGGCAGTCTACAGCGGCACTGTCGCGACGATCTGCTCGGCGACGGCAACGCACGTTGTGGCGAACCAAGAGAGCGAGACTCTGGCGACGATCCTCCAGTTCCTCTGTGAGGATGGACACACGTTCGGATATCGCTTCACTCCCATCGGCGGAGGAACGATCGCGGAACTCGTCACAGCAGGCCCGCAGGAGGTTTCAATGTGAAAAGCCCAGAGAACGTCTGCATCTCGATTCATGCGATGCAGCGATGGAGAGAGCGATTCTGCCGCTCGGAGAGCACAAATCTCTTGCGTCTGGCGCTCGGGCGGTCTGTCCCAGCCAAGGACATTCCGTGGGTCAGGAACAAGCCGGGAACTCAGCTTTGGCGACTCGGCCACATCGTGTTCGTCATCGACCCGTCAATCAATCAGCTCATCACTGTGTACAGGAGCGATTATGAGCACTTCCGAGTCTCCACTGAATTCAGACTCGCCCGGAGATCCCGGCAACCACGTCGAGCAAACCCGATCCGTCGTCGATATCTACCTCGCGACAAAGCAGGAGCGACCGATGGTGATTGCGATCTGCCAGAGCGCCGGGGACACAAAGGAAAGGATCGCCCGGATAGCCGGAGACATCACCGACAAGTCGACGAAGACTTTCGTGGCGGTGAAGGATGGGAAGATTGATGGCTTCTATCAGTATCGGAAGTGTGGCACGACATTCCGCATGAAGTCGATCAAGCAACTCGGCGGGCGCTGTGGCGACACGATCAAGGACATGATTTCGCACTTCCGCGACCAACTCCTCGGGAAGTCCTGCAACCAGACTTGCACGGTACAGATCCCTAAAGAGAACGACATCATGCTCGCGGTGTTCAAGTCGATGGGATTCACGAAGTCGGCTGCGTTTGCCCCTGGCGGCGTCGTGATGGTTTACCGCGTGAAGGGTGGCAGGAATCGTCTCCTGCAATACCTGAACAAGGATTGGATGGACAGCGATCTCAAGCGGAGAATTGGCTGATGGAATCTCAGTTCACGGAAGGACACAGCGTGGCAGTAAACGACCCCTACGAGTTCTACACCGAAGATCCGGTTGTCGCTCGCGACATCTACGAGGACCACGGTGTCGTCATCGTCCCCACGGGACTCCCGGATGGTGTCATTGACGGCACTGTCGAGTTCATGCTCGAAGACTTCGGCGAGCGACTCGATGGACGCAAGCAGGATGCGTGGAATCGCAACCGCTACGTCAAGGAGATCGCTCTCTGGCCTGCCGTGACGGACATGCTTCAGCAGCTCTACGGACGGCGACACATCCCGTTCCAGACGTTGAACTTCGTGAAGCCCACCAGGCAGCTCCCCCATAGCGACTCTATTCACTTCTCGTCCTTCCCGCACGGTCTCATGTGCGGCGTCTGGATCGCTCTCGAAGACATCAATCCGGACGCTGGTCCGCTGATGTTCTACCCTGGCAGTCACAAGCTGCCGTTCCTGTCGATCCACGATCTCGGGCTTCCGCCTCGGGAGTCGTCGCTCCTCGAATACGAGGACGCCATCGCGCGCACGATCACCCATCAGGGATTCGGGCCGAAGAAGACTCTCGGGACGATCAAGAAGGGTGAAGCGATCATCTGGGCGTCGAACCTGATCCACGGTGGCTCTCTGCCGGTCGACAACACCCTGACGCGACTGTCGCAGGTGACGCACTACTTCTTCGAGGGTGCCGAGAAGTATTACACGCCGCTGCTGTCTGATCCGAAGAATGGCAAGTGGACGTTGCGGAACATTGAGGCACTGGAGATCCGATAGGATGCTCGAAAAGATCATGTTCGCACTGTTCGCCGTCTCTGTCGTCGCACAGATCGTATCCGCGATTGTCGCCGTCTACGTCGTTGTCGCGATGTTCTCGAAATGATCCCCGTATTCATCACAGTTCGCGACCAGGTAAGCCCGTTCCAGATGTTCGACCAAGTGCTCGAACTGACGGACGGGCTTCCCGTCTTGGTGGATAACGCATCAACGCATCCGCCTGTTGTGGATGCGCTCCGGGAGTACCGAGAGCAATATCCCCATGTGTCATTCGGGCCGAACCAGGGGAATCTGGTCGCTTGGAACCGCGATCTTGTGCTTCCGATCGATGAGCACATGGAGAAGTACGGCAGTCCGTATTTCGCGGTGACGGACGGAGACATCGACCTGACTGGAGTCCCTGTTGATGCCCTGGTTGAGATGTCGCGAGTGCTCGATCAGTTCCCGGAGATCCCGAAGGTGTCTCTGGCGCTCACGATCAGCGATATCCCGAGCTTCAATCCCGATCGCGACAGGATCATCGACCACGAGCTGAAGTTCTGGTCACACCGAGCGCCAGTGATCGACCACGAGGCGTACTACGCGCCATCTGACACGCACTTCAGCATGTACAGGGCTGCGTCAGGATGGATCGGCTACGACTCCATCAGACTCGCCGGACCATTCACGGCGAGGCACATCCCCTGGTACTGGAATCCGCAAGAGCTGGCGGAAGATGTGCGTTGGTATCTGGGCCACCTCGATCCGACGTGGTCAACCTGGGCTACTCGGATTCGAGACGCCACAGCTCATTGAAGGCGTCGATCGCGGCCTTGAGTTCGGGGCGTATTCCGACGCTGCGATTGAGAATGCCGACGATCAGCCTCTCCGCATACTCTCGCTCAGTACCAAGTGTCAGTCGTACTTGATTGCGAACGTGCCGGGCCACTTCCGCTGTTGGTTCCGCGCACAGGATATCGATAGCTTCGTCGATGTTCATTTCTGGTCGTAGTCCCTCGTGCTGCGGATACCCTTGCGGCGGCGCCGGAGTTCCGTGGTCTTCTTGATGGTCAGTCGCATCGCGCGCATCCACTCTTCCACATCGCAGAGCGGGACGTAGATGACATCCTCGGTCTCTTCGCCGTCCTGGTCGACCTGACGCACGACAACCGTGTCCAGGTCCGGTGTCGGGTAGAAGACGGTCTTCATGCTCGCGTGATCGACTTCATGTCGTGGGCTATACGCCATTCCGATTCTCCTTGTTGATGGATTCCCCGCGAAGAGACTCGAACTCATAACCGGCAGTTTAGAAGACTGCTGCTCTATCCAATTGAGCTACGCGAGGTCATGAAAAGAAAGCCCTACCGTCTCTCCGGTTGAGCACTACTGTCACGCTAGGTTGCTACCTTTCACGCCTGCGTTAGACGACCGTTCTCGACTTTGTTATCCCGGTTTGGAACGATGAACTTTCAGACTTCCGGGGGTTCGCGAACCATCAACTTCACCGACTCACCGGGTTCCCCAGTTTGTCGGCACTTCTGCCCACTCGTCCTCATTGACGAGCGGGGATCTCCTTCCACACATGGTGGACGAGCTATGGGCTGGCTCCGGATTCGCACCGGACGTCGTAAAACAGGAGTCGCGGAACTCGTGGCTACTGAAAGATTCCAGCAGTTCGACGCTCTACAACTGCTCGGAGGATTCGCTCCCACCCGCACCAGCCACAAAACTCACTGGCATAACGCAACCAGCCGTGCGGGCTTTTGTCTCTTCAGAGTTACTTCCCATGTTGCCACAGGAAGACAGATCACTGGGAATCAAACCCAGCTCCCGTCTCGCCGGAACTCAGCCACCGAGCCGGAGTCGAACCGGCCTTTACGCTTTCAAATCGATCATGTCCGGAGTCGAACCGGATGAGTCGGTATTCGGTCGCATCCTTTCAGCGACTCCCAAGTCTCTTATTCCCGACCGTCGTGCCATTACCGCTGCCTGCATTCCCTCGGCTTCATGATCGCTGTATCACTAACGCCTCAACGCAGGTGTGCGTTGCGCGGTTCACGGAAATCAGGACTATTCCGGTTCGACCTGCTGCGAGAACTTCTCCTGCGACATCTCGGCAGTCAGGAGGTCGATGAACTCGTCGACGACGCACAGGGTGCGGTAGAGCGACTGGTGTTCGATGACGTAGTTGTTGCGGCGGAGAAGCCCTCGAACCGCATACCACGACTCGGCGAGGAGTTGTTCGCAGGCATCGAGAGGGATACTGACGCGGTTGTTTCCGGCGAGGTCGAGTTGGCGCGAC
>JACCDT010391025.1_pt1 | contig 12586 bp, 8 predicted proteins | sample 7446291 | NCBI WGS metagenome assembly JACCDT01 (sample SAMN15323446, study PRJNA562643) | freshwater metagenome | isolation source: river surface water | place: USA:Blue River Watershed | collected 2017-08-17
GATCGGTAATGCGGTACCTGTTTTGCTGGCAAAGGCCTTAGGGCAGCACTTTATTAAGCTTCTCAAGAATGAACATAAGGCCGCTAACGGAAAGGGAAGCGCTAAACCTCGTCGCGTTAAATAATACCGGCAACGAGTCTGCTTTCCTTTTCGTAACCGCCACCGGTCTGGGCAAGGGCATCATGGATGCCACGGAGCCCGTACGTAGGTATTTTTCAGAGCGAGGCTTTCACCGATACGACGATCAGGCTAAGGGGCCTGATTCGAAGGTCATCAAGCCATGTCAGATTGTGCTGAATGGCTCGATGGTATCGACCAAGGTTTCTCTTTACAGGCCCATCACGAAGAAGGGCGATCCACGTCTCTGGATTTACGGGCTAACTGAGCACGCAGTTGCAGATGATGTTTTGGCGCTGGTTTTGAAGTCAGGGAAACTATTTGTCTTCAATCTGACGAAGCTTGAGCCAGTCACTGGCATGGTCGCTGAGTCGAGCTTCCTTGATTGTATCGTTGGCAAGGTTGGTGGTACCGCCGATGAACTGGTTCGTCGCCTGCGGGAAATCGCGAAGAAGGATATCATTGGAGCCGTTGACGCGGATACTGCCGTAGGCAGAGCCGTGGAAACAGCTCTTGGAATCGATATCAATTCAAGCAAGAGCCCTGATTTCCATGGTATTGAGCTGAAGGCGCATCGTCAGGGGCGATCGGCTGATCGGTCCGGGCTCTTCGCTCAGGTTCCAGATTGGGAGCTAAGCCCTCACAAGAGTTTCAGCACTATCTTGGACTGCTTCGGCTACGAAAGGGAAGGGGTGCGTAAGCTCTACTGCACCGTTTCAGGCAAGTCGCCTAACTCCCAGGGCCTTATTCTCTCGGTCAAGGAAGGGCGCCTTCAGGAGTCTTTCAGGGATGTCGCAAAGGGCAGGGATGAGCCGGTGTGCCTGTGGTCGCTAGATCGCCTCCACGGGCGGCTCCTAAGCAAGCACCCCGAGACCTTCTGGCTTGAGGTCAAGCCGACCCGTAATGCCGGTCGGGAGGCTTTCCGGATAACAAGTGCTGTGCACACCTCCCGCCCTTCCACCTTCCACTTTGACGCCATGCTCGAATCCGGTGACGTCACCGTTGACCATATGATCAAGCGAGGTACTCGCGGAGTTCAGGAGAAGGGGCCCCAGTTCAAGGTCGAAGACAAGAAGCGTCCTCAGCTGTTCTTGGGAGAACAGCGTGAGTACCGCTTTTCCTAAAGCCTTAAGGCTCGAAGGTGAAGAAGCCTATTGATGGGTCTTCGATTGTGCCGATTAACATGGCACGATCCAGAAGCCTGTTTCCTTCTTCGCAGGAGGTTTCGGGGAGTAGGCAGCACGAATGACAGGCCGCCAGGTTGGCACCGTCTGGCCCCTGGGCTTCCATCTCCATGCAAATTGGGTCGGATGAACACCACTTGGCGCCTTCAATCGCTCTGAAGAGTACATTCTCAAGGTTACCCGGTCGGCCTTGCCTTACGAGTCCGCCGAGGGTTCCCTCGGAGTCTCCCGAAGAGGTGTAGATCAGCGTGGCATTCATTACCGGAGAACCATCATGTAGGTTGCAGTAAATACGCTCTCTGAGGGAGGAACTCCCGTATCCGCAGTCGAAAACCAGTTGGTTGATCAATAGGTGCGAGAGAGTGTGGATAAGAATGAACCTTGGATTAATCGGTCTGATTTCCGCATTCGGATTTTGATCAATCCTAGCGGCGTTGTATCTAGTGGAGAGTTTTTTAATCCTTTGGGTCACGCCCGGATTGTTTGCCCATCTTTCAACCTTTTCTGGGTTAAGTTGAAGAAATATTCCTTCACCGTAGGCTGCGACGGCTGGTAGCCAAGGCTGGTTCTTGTTGTGCTTGATTCTCTGAACCCTTCCTTCGCTTAAACTCAACGGGGGTGTAACTCTGACAAATCCAACAAGTGCTCTCGTTTCCCGTATCTTGTTTGCTAGGATGACCTCGGAGAAATTGGAAGCGACGATGTCTTTGTAGTCTCTTTCGATGTCTGCCTTCGTGAGGTTAAGCGTCTCATTGGTATTGTCATCACGCCTGCTAATGCCTGCGCAAAGTGCATGGTGTTCGAATGCCCGATACTGCTCTTCGGTCAGCGGAGTCTCGTTTGCGTGGGCATCTTCCGAAAGAGATGCAAGATGTCCTTCGGCGATCTTCGCAACTTTTTCAATATCACTGTCTGCTATGCCAACAAAACTGCACCACATCGCGAGCCTGGCTTTGTCTATGGCTGTTTTGTCTTCGGTCATGACCCTGCTCCAGTTGTCTTCATTCCCAATCAGTTCTTCTCGGATTTTAATCGAGAGAGGGTCCATTCCCGCCCCGGAATTGGCTGAGGGTATGTAAATTGAGCTAACGACGGATGGGAAGTAGACGTTGCTTGCGCCTCTGGGTAGGATTTTCAGTTGTTGTGTACAGCCAGGCCCGCCGCCGGCTCCGCCGTCCCAAGGTGTTTCGCCTTTGCATTTAAGCAGCGCTGAGTGCTGTTGGGCTTGCGCTCCGCCTAAGGCTGACATGAGCGCATTGGTAGAGCCGCAGCTGACACATTTAATCAATGCCCCTGTAACTGTGGCGGCCGACTTGGATGAAATCAGCTGCAGCTGAGGTGAATTACAATCGGCTTTACCAGCGTGGACCCATTCGATGTAAGGAAAATCCTGCAAATGACCTAATTTACAGGTTCCTACGAAGCGCGACGGTATTAAGCGAGGACGTCTTTTTTCGTGCTTTATTTTTTGACACGTACTTCCCTCGGGCGCCTCGCATCTCGGAATATCTTTGCTGTTGTGGGGCAGCCATTTCATCATTCCGCAGCTTGGGCAATAATGCCACCGCGGAAATCTCACGAAAGGTAAGTAGGCACGGTTATCGCTGTCTTCGCCTTCGGTTGTCTCAGCAGGTGGGAGTCTGAAATGGGTGACGCCTAGTCGACCTTCCAGTCTTTGGTCTCTCAATTCTAGGCCCGCCGACTTTGAATCGGTCCGCTTCTGGTGTGGCCATTTACTTAACGCGGCAGCAATCAAAACTTCGTTGTTAGGAAAGTTATGCATTGCACCAACTCCGAAAGGGCTGATCGCATGAGACCTTCTCAGCATTCTTTTTTTCCAGGCCATTAGTGTTGGATGATGTATGGTTCGCAGGTGGCATCGACATTTCTCATCGATGTGGGAGTTCTGAAAGGTTCTATTTGGCCCTTTGGTACTTGTGGTGCTCCGGATGGAAGCATGAGCTGAGGGCTCGAGGTGGAGAGGGTAGATTCATTCATTTTCCCCCACTCGGTTCTGGATAAGTCCGCCCACTTTTCAAAAATCCCATCCAACATCGACTCAGTGTTATCTGATTCGGAAGGGTCAATTGATCCAACTCGATTCAGGATCACCTCTTTGACTTTATCCTGTATGTCAGCCGGGACTTCTTTGGGGCAGTCTTTGGTGAAACTACTGATTCCGAACTGGCGAGTTAGTATTACTGCGACCGCATGAAGTGCACGCTCTTTGGTGGGAAGAGAGAACGGAGTGATGCTCGTAGGCTCAACCCATCTGTATAGCGACTGATGGTAGGATTTGAAATGTTCATAATGGGACCTGTCTCGAGGCTTCCCTGGGTTGAATGTAGTAAAGATGAGACCGGGTTTATCCTTGGATCTGCCGACACGGCTGCTCGTCTGGATGTATTCTGCTGTGCCTTTGGGCTGGCCGACTACGACCATAAGTCCAAGCCTAGGTACATCCAGGCCCACCTGAATCATGCTCGTGGCTAGGCAGATATCAATCGGCCAAGGCCGTGGCCATTGAGGGGTGTTTTTATCGAAGAAATTCCGACTACCTTCCTTGCCTCCTATGCTTAAGAAAAGCTCTTGTAATACGTCGTTTATTTGATGGCTAGGGATGAAGCTGGCGAGCTCGATTACGGTGTTTACATAGCGTCTCCCGTCTGGTTTGTCGGCTTCAGGCTTTGTGAGTCCTAGTCTTCCCCGGATATCGTCGCCGTATTCCTTGAGTTCGGCATCTATGGTCGCAGAAGCCTGACCGAGCTCCCTGAGGCTATTGTAGTAATGCAGGACGGTATAATACGGATCGACCACTTCAGCGCTGCCTCCGCAAGATTTTGCTGCCTGTAACAAACCTGCTGTCAGCATAGCTTGTGTTCTTATCTGAGAGCCCATTGCTGAGCCAAAGATGCCTATGTAGGCCCGACCGCGTGGTCCCTCATCGCTCGTCGTGTCTATTGTTTCCTCTCGAGCGAAGAAGCTGTCGCTTATACTCAGACCCTGCGGAGGGAATATAAATCCTTCTCTGTCGTACAGGCTTTTAATTTGATCAATTGCCCGGCTTACGGTTGCGGTTGATGCTATGATTTTAGGTCTATTTCCGGAATGAGAGCATAATGAATCTATGGCAGTCTCGTATAAGCCAACCATTGATCCCAGTGGGCCGGATATGAGATGCATTTCATCCTGAATGACCAACTTCGGAGCAGGACGTTTGATTTCGCCTGCACCGAAGAGCTCTAACGTTTCAAAGTTCCAAGCCAAAGAAGCGAATTTGTCGACTGTTCCAATGAGCAGGGTTGGTGGTTCTTTGTAAAGCGCTTGATCGACGACCTGCAGCGGTAGTCGCTTGCTGAAATGACAACTAGAATCAGGGCACTTGAAGGAGAAGCTGGTAGTCTTTGCGACGTACCCTTTGATTACCGAGTTTCTCCCAGGTGAGGTGACGCGTCCCATCTGGCATCCGCACCACGGGCAATTTTGAACGACGAAAGTCTGCGTTACCTCTTCGTCTCTTGAGATTAGGTTATAAACTGTTTTAGCCGAAGTGAAAGTATTCGGTGTCACGCTTCCTCCGACCCAAAGCCCGATTGTAATGTGTTCCTTTCCGAGTTCATTCTCGTTGTCGCTTCGTATTTTTTCGCATGCACATATGAGCGAGGCAGCGCGCTGAAACTGTTGTGTGGTGAGTAGCCTCAAGGTGTATCTCATCATTACCGTCGTTCCTGCATGGCCTTTGTCTCTGATTTTTGATAGGAAAATCGTGTATGCAGTAAGTCCAAGGTACGCTTCTGTCTTGCCGCCGCCGGTTGGAAACCAGATCAAGTCTACGACTTCCCTGTCAGGTGAGTTATCATCCGAAATTCCATCGATGTTCATCAGTATGAACGCCAGCTGGAACGGCCTCCAGTTTCCTAGGCCTGGGAAACTGGTAGGTTCAATAAACGGCGGAATCTTATAGTTACCGTCACTTTGAGGAATCCATTCTCTCGGAGTCAGTGTGAGTGAATATCGTTTCTGCTGCAGCGCCATCGCTTCATTCATTCGTCTGAATGCCATGAAGCAGTCGGCTGAAGATCTTAGCGTTTCAACACCTTTCTTCATGCGAGCCAGAGCTGCTCTGCATTTCTGTAAATGTTTTTTAGCCGTTTCTGTGTATGAGGCAGCGAGCGTATTGGCTTCAATTTCGCGCTCGTTTACCCATTCTTGGTATGCTTTGCAGAGCTTGTCACAGATGTTCAGGGAATCATCTTTGGTATTATGAGAAAGGGTGTCCATCGACAGAGGCAGCCCCTTTATTTCTTTAGGCACCGACGGATTCAGTTCATATCTAGGCATTGCCTCTGTCCATATTTCACAAACACGTGTGTTATCTATGGGCGTGCTCCAATTGGCCGCGCAACCATGTCCAACGGAGTATGATTTCAGGTTCCTGTAAAGAAGTTCGAGGGACTTTATCTCATCATCTTGAATTTCGACATTGTCGGGATACTTCACGAATTGACCTTCAGGTTCTGTAGAAGAGAGCCTGATGGCCGCTTGAAATATGCAGCTGTCGTCCTTGCTGGAATCAGTGAGGTCTTTGGCTTTCTTCTTATCGTATATGGCGTTGTTGAGGAATGTTACCGTTAGCAGTTTGGAATCTGGGTTCTCGTCCTTAGCACGTTTCCCTGGTGTTCTAAGGAAGATATGAAGGCAGGGGATGGCTCTTGTATTTTTAATGTTCAAAAGAGGAATCACCTCGACCCTATTTTTAAGCAGTACTTCAAGGTTTTGCTCATTAATTATGATTGTATCATCGAACGGGATTCGCTGGAAGAGCTTGTCTTGGTTCCTTTGGTACGTGGCGCCGGTCACCGTGATCTTGATGCCTAAAACCTTATCGGTGATGCATGATAGGCCCACGGCGCTGGGGAACTGCTCGTTGGCCCTATTTGCCGGAAATTCCTCGCTAAGGTCCTGTTGAGAGTCTTTCCCAAATTTCCTTACTTCCGCGCCGTCCGCTCCTTCTTGGCTAGCTGATTGTGTTCCTCCTTCGCCGCCTGCGATTTCTGCTTCTCCTTCTTGGTGCTCAACTTCCTTTGGGAACAGGATACCGCAGGCATATTGCCGATGGGGAACGCTTCCCCTTGGAAGAATCTCGTTTTCATTTGATGAGCCATCGGGTTTTCTTCCAGGTCCGAACATGTACGACTTAATAAACCCCTCATAGAATGTTCTTACTGCTGCTGAGCTATTCATTGTGATCAAAGAGTGCTATTCCTTGCTTCGACAATTTGATCTCTGATGGAAGAGCTTGATAAGACTGTTAGGTGAGATTTCGCCCTGGACATCCCGACGTAGATAAGGCTTTGGGCCTCTTTATCGTCGATTTTCTCGAGGTCACAAATGATGACTGCTTTGGCCTCTAGTCCTTTGAATGACTTGATAGTGCTGAACGCTACCTGACTGTCAGATAAGATTGGCCACTTATTTTGGTTTACTTCGATAATCTGGAAGGCGCCGGTTGAATCAGCACCATTGGCACCACTTGCAGACAACCTTTTATTTGATAGAATTACTATGTCGGAAGGGATTAATCCCGCATTTTTAAGGCGAATAACCTCCTCGGCTACCTGCTTGGCCTGATCGGTATTCGCTTTGTAGAATTTAAAAATCACGTCGGCTCCTTCGAGGTTGAGGTTTTTCGTGGGTGCCTTCTCGAATCCGGAAACCTTGGCTGTCTCAGTAGCAATCTTCGCGCTGTTACGGCAGTTAATCTTCAGCCCACCAACGGCATGGACATTCCCTGATATTTTCATTATGTCTGCCCGGACTTCATCGAGAGATCTCGCAGATTCATATATCGACTGTTGTTCGAAGTCCCCGAAGAAGGTCCAATTGCCCTTGGAAAGTCCCCCGGCTATTAACCTGTCTAGCAGGAGCAGGTTTTTATACGATAGTATGTCCTGTGCTTCGTCTATTATGACATGTTCAAAAGAGATTTTGAGTTCTTCAGCCGCTTTCATGGCGAGCTCGGGGTAGATATCATCGAATAAGGTTCGTGAATCCTTCGTCTGGTCGTTCTCGGCTGCGATCAGTTCCTTTGAATGCTTGGACGCCATTATCCAGGTGTTCATGGCCGAGTGGAACGTGCCTACACGGCTTTTCTTGCTTATAAAAAGAGTGCTTTTGTTGTTATCTTCAAGTTTCTTACCAAGCAGCTTGTTGTAGCAGAAAAAACCGGTTGACAGGCTTTTACGCGTATTACGTGAAAAGAGCTCTTGCGCCAAAGTTGTTTTTCCGGTCCCTGCTGCGCCGACGAACATCATTCCTCGGTTGTATTGGGCATCATCTAGCCTTTCATATTGTTCGCTAGTTAGCTTGTTGATGGTCGCCTCGCTGGCCCGAAGTTGTGTCCCCGTCATTTTAACCAGATCATAATTTGGTCTTAGCGCTTCGAGCAGGCTTTTCATCGCTTGTTTGTCGAATCTCGTATTTCCATCCAGCCGGCGCGTGAGGTTCTCTATGCAGCCTATCAGTCCGATTTCCTGAATTTTTATCGAATCAAAAATCTGGCTTGAATGTAGGTCAGGCATGCTTGGGACGGGGCTTGGGCATTGCGGGAAGACTACGGCGAAGTCGATTGAAAGACCCCGGCTCGTGCCTACGCCGAAGGTATAATCGATGAAGTTAATTAGGGCGTGTTTGTATCTTTTAGCTTGTTCGGTAGGGTTTATCTTCTTCGTCTCTGCTTTGGCGTTAGTCGTCGTGAAGCTTCCGTCGATGCATCCAATCTTGCCGCCTTTTACTTCGAGGATGTATACGCCTTTGTCCGGTATGAGTACCAGGTAGTCCGCTTCGTATAACAGAAGGTCGGTGGTGTTATACACTAAATCACCGGAATCTTTTCGTAGGTTTTGAGAGTGGATGACCACCCAGTCAGGTGTTTGTTTTTCAGACTGCCGAAACAGGTCGAAAATTATCTTTTCGCCGTGACTTGTCGTCTCGCAGTAGTCGGGGATTATTTTAGCCATTATTGTTCGATTAGTAGGGTGTTTGTTTTAGATCTGGGAACGAGGGTGGGGGATGATGAAATATTTTCGATTCGAACAAGGTTTACTTTCCCGAGTCCAGGTAGATCGATTGTTGCGCCATCTTCGCCGATGTCGCCGCGCCAATTGGCTATGTTGGTTTTCAACATCTCGGTTATTAGATTTCCGGCGCTTGCGTGGTAGCCTCTTAGCTTGTCTGATGCTTCTTTGATCTCAGCAATCTTCAGCTGTGTCTCACTGTTCGGGCCTAGTGCTTTTGCGATGATATCTAGGTTCTTGTCCTCTGGGGAAATTCTCAGCCAGCCATTATACCAGTTATGTGCGGTCGTTTTTGTCGTCTTTCCTCCATAGAAGCCTATACTTCTGTGTAGTAGGTCTGCAGATGTGAACTTCTTCTGAATATCCCTTTCCCATATTTTAGCTGTTTGTCTAAGGGTTTTCGCATCGCTGTGGTTTTGGTCTACGAGCGTAGGGATGATGCTTTGTTCGCTGTCTCCTCTGAACATCAGGATGTGGTCTTCATCAAGCTCTTGCAGAGGGATTTCTCTAACTTTGATATCTTCACCTCTGATTGTAATCACGGTTCCGGAGAAGCCCTCTGTTAGGTAAGCCATGTGCCCCCCGGATAGATCGCAGTAGAAGGCATTGACCATGACATCACTAGCGCGGGCAGGGCCAAAATTGTACCTCTTTTTTGCAATCTCTACAGCCTCTGCCATTACGCCGATTTCTTCAGCTTTATGTTCGATTGTAGGCGCTTTCCACTCAGGCCAGGATGTAATCTCACCAGAGAATAAGTTGAGTTTATCTTTGGTGCAGAATGTATCGCTCTTCGGAAATCTATGTAGCTTGGAGAAAAAGTATCCGGCCCAAGCTAGTTCGTGGTCATACCCTATGATCACGTATTTCTTGAAGATGCCAGATGCGATGATTTTTTTGATTCGTTTACTGCCAGGCCATGCCGGTATTACAGCAACAGCACCCTGTCTCAGGTCAGTGAGGTCATCGTAAGATCTAACTTGGAGCGTTTTTCCGCGCGAGTTAACAATCTCAGTAAGGCATTTTGTAGATTCTTTATTTCTGAAAAGGATAACGATGTTCGACTCGCCTAAAGATGAAATTGCATCAATTTCGTTACCTAGTCTAATTCCTTTGGATTGCCCGGTCAGCGGATCCTGCGAAAATCTTTTGAGACAGTCGATGGCGCCCTTTATGTCTCCTAAGTCATGATTGTACTGGTGAGGAAATTTTTCGATATCCGACTCAGCTACCTCTAGCGTTTTCATGCAGTTTTCTCTTATTGATGTGGAACTGCTTCCTGCGCACTGACTTAGCCCCTGAATGACGTTCCAAAGTTGCTTTACGGTTACAGCCGATGTGTCGTTCGGTGAGTTTCTGAGACCAGATTGAATCTTAAGGAATAGTTTAACTGTACTCTCGAGCTGGTTGTCTTCGACCTTGATTCTGGTGTGGTCGGGGCTCCAGTATCTTTTGCTGACTCGTTCGATGTTTCCGAACAAGCCGTTGCCGGTGTTTGTTGATTGCGCAAGTTCTTCGTGTGTCACTTGCCAGAACTGGAACTGGTCCGCGTATCTAGTGATTAGGTCAATTTCGCCGTATTCGGATATTACGATTACATCTCGTTTTTGCGCATTACCGTCGTTCAACTCGAAGATGATTTCATGAAGGTTCGAGAAGTCTCTGATGTGTTTTAATCCATCAATTACAATAGGGCTATTTTTGCTCTCACTTGGAAGCTCAACATCTTTTAGGCTCGTTTCGATGAAGTCTTTCAAACCTTCGAGGGTGCGAATGCGAATGAGTGCAGCTTCGTGGGGTAGGTCAGCTAACCTGCCGTTACTGAGTCCAATTGATTCCTTAAGGGAGACCTCGATGTCGTTGTTTTTTCTTTTAAAAACTAAGTTATTAAGAAACTCGGTGGTCTCATCAGTGCTGCTGACCAGCAGGGCGCACGGTTTGATTAGTCCCCTATTGTCATATAGACTGTAATGGTCTGGTAAGATTAGATCTATTCCCTGCCTTACCGGCGAGGCCTTGAGGCAATTGTCATCTAGTTTGCCAATCATCCTCTTTGGGACCTCCTTATCTGTGAATTTCCTGATTCGGCTGGTATCGAATGATTTCAGATTAAAGCCTCTTCTGGCCGAAGACTCGCCGATTACGGAAAGAACAACGTAATCTTCTTTTGTCAGCGTTCTTGTCTCTACCTGACTTTCGACTCCTTCATATCTGTAGCATTTGGCCCCTGGATTAATTTCGATTAGGTCCCCAAGTTTGAATGCAGATAGTTGGTTGGTACGGTTTTTAAGATTAGTTACTGGGAGGATTTCGTCATGGAACCTTTCTGTTGCCAGAACGGTGGCAAGCGTGGGCGCGATTACATCCTTTTTAGGAAAAACCATGCACACTGGCTTTGGGTTATTCTTGCCATGTTGCATGGCCTTGATGGCAAGAAATATGTAATGAGGGATTTTTTCGTAGCTTCCTTTCGCCCCATTTAATTCAGTTTTTGCTACTCGAATTGCTCGCGTGACAGGGAATTCCTTGTCAAAGAGTACATTTATATCTTCAGAAAATGACATGAAAGTCTGGTAGGGGTAACTCACTTCTAAGAGCACCTTAATATCTTACGACATCCAAGTTGCGTCTCTCTGAAGTATTATTCTATCCCTACCCAGTTATTGTCTCCGGCCACCATAAATTTAGCGTCAAGTTGTGTCACTGTGAGTTCGAAGATCTGGACAGATGGCTAATACGAACTACATATTATAGTCCTGGGGCGGTCGAGGGGCTGGGACATTGAGCCACAGTCGGTTTTTTATTTCATTAGCGGCATGGGTAATGCAGCATTTATGGCGTCGGCGGGGGAGCCCCTGATAGTACATGGCTGGCGAAATACCTGCTGGTAAGCCGTTCCTAAAAAAAGTACATCTGCCGGACGACTGTGGAGGCCTCGGGTATCTCGGGCTAGTCTGTGGTCTGCGCCTCTTGCCCGCCCGGCCGGAACTAGAGCTTCTCAACCTAGTCTGGGCCAGGCTCCGCTCTGCCGGAGCACCTGTCCAAGGCCATCGTCATCCAGGGTTTGCAAGGGCAGGGAGGTAGACTTACGCAGCCTTCGCTTGGATAGTTGCTGCAAGGTTGCGTAACTAGAAGCCTCAAAGTCTTTAGAAGAGGATAACCTCATAATAATCGCCTCTGATTTTAGCCCAAGGAGGTGAATGTCTACGTCATCTGACGTCAGATTCATGATATTTAACCGCTAAATCGTAAGCATATTCATGCTGAGACCTTCTCAGGAATGGTCGAATCCATTGAAGTCGACTTTCTGAGCATTGAATATCTCGACGGCCATTTTCTTCGCTCTGAACGCCCATAGCTTCGTAATATTCTCAGCAGAAGGCTGGTCGGCTAATAGTACGAAACTTTCCGAATCAATTTTGCATTTCTCAAATTGGGATGCAGAGTTTGCCCATGTCTTTCTCTTCTCTGAGAGTACTGTGTTTGGTGCTTTGTCTTTCCAAAAACCGTTTGAAACGCGTGTAAGTGGGACCTTGTTGGCAAAACAATCTACCATCGCTAACTGCTGTTCTCTTCCAGCTTTGTTTTTTGCAAGCCACTGCTTGGGGTAAATGTGGTGAATTTCGACAGACTTTTCTTCGGGATTTTTGAACGCGACGTCTAATTTTTCTGCAGTTAGTAGATCAAGGTTATGTCTGCACAGAAGGTACATTGTATAAAGTTGGTGCTGGGCTCCCGGGGTGAGTTCTGTGCTCAGCGGGGATGAACACGGGGTCAGGCCGTACCTTTTTCTGACTGAACCTAAACTCGGGTATTCTCCGCTGTTTTCGGTTCAGACTACGTATGGGTACGGCCTGACCCCTTAGGCTGAGGCGAGTAGTTTGCGCAGGTACGCGGCCGATCGGATGCCCATGCGCTGGGCGATCCAGGACGAAGTAGCTCCGTGCTTGTCCCTGAGTGTCTTTGCCAAGGCCATCTTCCATGGAAGGTTGTGAGGCGTCTCCTCTAACTGCGTCTCTTGTCTGCCGGCGACGACCAGCTCCGCGGCCAATGCATGTTCCCATCTCAGGCGTTCTTCAGCTAGGAGCATTTCACATCCTTTGCCTATAATCTGAGGCATCTTCATGGCTTCAGTTAGACGTGCGGATTTTTCCTTTCGGACCAGTCCAAATAGTTCCGCGTCAGTGGCCGGTCGATCTTCCGTCGCCA
>JACCDT011027945.1_pt1 | contig 12586 bp, 15 predicted proteins | sample 7446291 | NCBI WGS metagenome assembly JACCDT01 (sample SAMN15323446, study PRJNA562643) | freshwater metagenome | isolation source: river surface water | place: USA:Blue River Watershed | collected 2017-08-17
CACGTCCCGCCCCAGCAGGTCGGCGGGACCGAGAAGTAGCTCGCGCCCTTGCTCACGTTCGTCGGCGCGTAGGTCGCGTCCGTGGTGCCGCCAGCCAGAGTGATGCCGGCGTCCGAGGCCACGGTGAACGCCGTCGCGCTGGTGAATGTGAAGGTCAAAACCTGGTAGATCGAGCCGATGTTGCCGACGGTCATGTTTGCTTCGGCGAAGGTTCCGGCCACGCTGGTGACGGTCTTCCCGGTCGTGGTGCCGGCAAGCCCGGTGGTAACGATCAGCGACGAGACGTATGTGTTCGTGCTGCTGTAGTCGTTCGCCAGAGTGCCCGAGATGGTGATCGTCACCACGTCGCCTGCCACCGACGGCGTGCCGGAGACGGTGTGGATCTCTGCCGTGCCGCCAGCGCCGAGAGAGGTCTCGTTGCTGATGCGGATGGTGTCTCCGTTTCTGAAGATGATGACGGACCCGTCCTCGACAATAACATCGAACTGGTTCGATCCGGCCACCTCGCTCGCGTTGAGCTTGCCGCACCCGTACAGGTTCGGACTGCCGAACGCCGACTGGATGTTGGTCTGCGTGCCGAGCGCGAGATACAGCTCGTCGTCTCCTGGTGTCGGACGCCATAGGCCGACCCGCAGAACCGAAGCGGTCTCGTTGGCCGCGTTGTCAACCCGGACGAAACCCTTGCGCCACTGGGTAACGCCGGCCGACAGGGCCGATTCCGGCACGTTGGGCCAGAACGAGTTGCTGGAGCCGGACACCACCTCGTTCGCCGAGATGCGCCCGCCGTTGCTGCCGGTGTCGTTCACCACCGCCGATGCGTAATAGACCAGTTCGCTGCCGACAATCGCCATATCATGCCACCTGAATGAGAAAAATGGAGCCGGTGTAGTGGGTCCGGCGCGGGTCGACGGGAGAGAGCCGGAGCGGTCCCGCGTCGCGCCTGAAGCGCACCGTCGCCGTGAAGGAATCGTAGACCAGAGCCAGGTCTTGCCGGGTCTCGGCCAGAGCGACCAGAGCGTCCACCGTCGCAGACGAGAGCCAGCACCAAGGCAGCTCGGCCTCCAGCGTGATCGGTCGTCCGCCGCGCTCGTTCTCCATGACGACCGGGTTGCCGGCCAGCGCGTAGCGGATGGACTGTCCGACGGGCTGCCAGTCGAGCCGGTCCACCCACTCGATCTGAGACTCGTCGCGCGACGTGAACTGCACGGAACCGAGACTTCTCATAGCGCTCTCCCGACGCCGGTCAGCAGGTTCGCCAGCGCTTCGGCCTGATCGCGACTGCCGGACAGACGGATCGGCGCCCTGCCGGCCACGTTGATCACGATTGGCTGAGACTCGACCATGCCGCCGCTCGCGAAGCGCGGCACGCCAATCGATCCCGCGTCGAAGCGCGACATGCCCGCCGCCGCGATGCCAGACCGGTTGAGCGACGACAGAAATCCGAGGCCGAGCGAGCGCACCGCCTCCTTGCGCATCACGAACTCTCCGGGTTCGAGCAGCGCCCTGACCCGGTCGCCGCCGCCGTATCCGGGTATCGGCCCGCCCAACCGGAATCCGCTTGACGGGTCGCCGAGCGACGCGCTGGTGGTCGATCCGTCTTTATAGACCCGGTTGACGTACTGGATCGCGTCCGGCAGCTTTGTGATCGGCTCCTCGTAGTCGCGGAACACGCTCTGCTTGGCCGGATCGACTTTCGTCGGAACAGTGGCAGGAGAGATCGCGTCGAACTGCTTCTGCACGTCGCTGACGACGCTCTTCACCTCGTCTGCTGGGACGCTCTGGATTCCTACCTTGATCTCCTTTCGATCCAAAACTGACCTGATGTCTTCGACCGCTTTCTTCTGTCTCTCGATGATGCCGACTTGCGCCTCGTAAATCTGCTTGAGCTTGTTGGCGTCTCCGGCCTCTTTCGCTTTCGCGGAAGCGTAGTCGAGCTGAGCCTTGGCTTGGTCCTTCAGCGCGTCGAGCGTTCCCTGGTCGGCCTTGCCTCCACGGTCGGCCTCTTTGTTGTACCGCTCGACCGCTTCGATGGCGGCGTTCCACGCATTTCTCAGCGACTCGCTCTTGGCAGATTGCTCGAAGAACTTGCCTGCCTCTTCAGTGATGAGTCCCTGCTGGACCCATCGCTTGTACTGCTCGTTGTTGACTCCGATGAGCGAGTCTTTGTAGGATTGAGTCAACCTGATCAGATCGGTCTCGGCAGTCGCCTGCTGCTTCGTGATCTTGAGTGTGCCGGTCTTGGCTCTCGTCTCGGATTCAAGATTGTTGATGTACTCTTTGTGGAACAGCGCTCTCGTCTGCTCTCTTTTCGTCGCCTCGTCAATCAGGATATTCTGTCTTTCGAGTTCCTTGTTGGATTCGAGGTTGCTAAATGCATCGGAAAGACCTTTCCCTATACCCTGAAACGATGAAGTGAGATTTTCTTTGGTGTTCGCAGCCAACCGACCGAGAACTCCCTGCAATCTGTTTAACTCTTCTTGCTCTTTCTTGTATCCGCTGATGGCCGCTTGCTTTCTTTCTTCCGAAGCTCTTACGGACTCTTTGTATTTCGCGTCAAGACCGTCGATCTCGTTAAAAAGATTGTTTAGCTCTTCTGCTGTTCCGAAAAGTTGCGTCCATCTCACGTTGACTTTTGAGCGAGTGAGCGAGTTTTGCAGCTCTTGAGTTTTGAGCGACACGAACTCCACGATCTCGACATAAGCGAGCTTTATTCTCTCTCCGACGGTGATGAACCACTGAGCAACCGTTTCTGACAGAGGGCCGAAACTGTTTATGGAATCTACGGCAGCTCCGACAAGAGTTCCAAACACTTGCGCAGAGGCTTGTGCGGCAGCGAAAAATCCGACCGTTATCTTTGAGAAATCGATGTTCGCTATCGCGTCTTCTATCGGGCGCAGACCTTCTCTGGCCTCGCCTTCGAGCAGGCTGAAAACTGATCTGAAGTTTCTGATCAGACCTGTCGGGTTGAACTCGACGTTTCCGAACGATTCTCCGATATTTATATCTCTCGATTTCAGGTCTTCGTCTATCGCCCTGATCTCGTCTCTTATCGTCTTGAACGTCGCCTTTACGTCGACGACGACACCGTTCAGGTTGCTTCTTAGATATACGAGAAATGATCCGGTTCGGTCTATCGAATCTCCGAACTGATCCCAAACGCCGGTATCGCCGATCTCCTTGGACAAAAGCAAGAACTGGTTTCTGACGAGCGCGAGCTTCTGGTCGATGGTGAAGTCTTTCTGATCGATGATCGGGTACGCGCGGTTCCACTCCTTCGTGACCAGAACGATGGTCCGGCGCAGCTCGTCGCCAGAGATGACGCCCTGCTCCATGAACTTGAACAGTTGGAGCGGAGTGATGTCGAGCGCGCGCGCGAAGTCCTGCACGGCGGTCGGCAGAGCCTCTCCCAACTGCTGCCTCAGTTCTTCGGCGAAGAGCTGGTCTTTCGACAAGATCTGCGTGAGCGCCCTGAACCCGCGCTGGAACCGGACGGCGTCGGCACCTGTCACGCTCAGCGCGTTGCCGAGCGCCTCAAATGCCGCCTGGGTCTTCTGGCCCTCGAAGTCTGTGTCGCGCGTCGCGGCGTTCAGCTCCAGGAAGGCGAGCGACACCTCTCTGATCGGGATGCCGAGCTTGTTCGCAGATCCGGCCAGACGCTCGAAATAGGCGTCCTGGTTGCCGGCGCTGATCGCTTTCAGGCCGCGAACCAGCTTGTCGATCTCTCGGTTCGCCTCGATGAACTGATCGACGATGTTGAGACCGGCGACCGCTCCTGCGAGTTGAGCGAAGGCGCTCTTGAGACCGTTGATGCTCGCGGTCGAGTTTCCGGTGCTGACGAGCAACCGGATGATCATGCTAAGCGAGCCAGCGGCCATCGCGATTACCTCGTCGCTTTCGCGTATGCTTTACGGAAGGAATCCATCTCTTCCAAGGATGACAGGAAGATGGCCCAAGGATACGTCCAGGCCGACGAGTGACCGGCCCTGACGAGTTCTGACACGCTCAGTTCGAGGCTTTTTGCGGTGAGTTTTGCTCGATTCGCTTCTGTACCTCTTTGAGTCTTTGGAGGTACTCGCAGAAAAAAACCGAGTTCAACTCTTTCACGACGGCAGCGATCTTTTTGAGCGCGGAAGGTGTCAGCTCCTCGACATCGGCAGGCTTCATGTCGGTGAAGCGGTAGATGTCGTTCACGCCGATCTCGTCGAACGACATCAGGCCTGTCAGCGCGTCGAACTCTCGATTCTCTATGTCTTGTGGCTCGCTGAGCCACGCTCTCACCTCGGCGACCGTCAACTCCCTGACCGTGATTTTCTTGTCGCCGAACTCCAGCTCTCGTGTAATGGACAGCATTTTAGGAAATGACCTCAAGATAGAACGGATATGTCTCGCCGTCGGGAACCTTCAGGGTGCCGGACAGGGTGAACTCCAGGAACTCGCCGTCGGCAGAGATCAGGCTGAAGTCGCCTTCTGGAGACAGCTCGACAGAGTCGGCCGTCAGGCGGATCAGTTCGCCGCTGTCCAGGTTTTCGCCGACGAACAGCATCTTGCAGTTCAGCGAGGACTGGGCGCGCGCGCTGATTGTGTAGCCAGAGTACGAGGCGTAGGTGTAATCGACGTTCAGCGGGCGTCCGACCTCGACCGAAGTCGCTCCGCTGCGGATCTCGATCAGGCCATTGTCGACGTCAACGCCGTAGTCGACTGTTGACGACTTCACGATCAGGCCCACGTTGGTCCACGTCACGGTGCCGTCGGTGGTGGTGCCGCCGATGGTTGTGCCCCATGTCGGCTGAGTGCCGCCAGTGGTGCCAGCCGTGGTGCACTTGTAGTAGTACGTGTTCGAGACCGTCGGCTTGATGTACGCGCCGAGCGTTTTGGCGGTGTTCAGCACCCACGTTCCGGCGTCGTCAGCGTCCTTCGACGAGACGGTGACAGCCGAGACGTGCCGCTTGGTCAGCGGCAGGAAGGTGCCGAGCGCGAGAGGAGTGACCACCTCGTCGGTGATCGTGCTGCCGGTGACGCTCACGCCGGTGTCGGTGCCGAGCAGCATCGCCGTCAGGTTCTTACGGTTCGGCACGTTCAGTGCGATGGAGATCGTGTCGTCGCCGGGAGTCGTGGCCGACCCGATCACAGCGCCGTAGTTCGCCGGAGCCGTCGACTTGAGAGTGGTCGTGTCGGCGCCTTCGCTGCCGATGGTGAACGAGGCGATGTTCGCCATGTCCAGGTAGCCGCCATACGAGCCACCGCTGAGAGTCGAGAGATAAACCTTGCCTGCACCGCGCAAACCGGCCATGAAACTTACTCCGAAGTGAAAACGAATTGAATCCCGAGCTTGATGCGTCCGGCGAGAGCGCCGCCCGCGATAGCCTCGGGTTCCGGTATTTCGATGAGATGGATGGGTCCACCGACGCCGATCACGTCTCGCATCAGCACCTTCAGCACGCGCGCTTGCCACATCCCGAGTTCAGCGAGCAGCGGAGATGTCACGCGCTGGTCGCTGGAGTCGCGCAAGATGGTGGCGACCGTCCACTCCTGAACCATGTTCCAGCTCTGGATCACGCGACCGCTTCCGATGGTCTGCTTGACAGTCGTTTCGCCTGCCACCAAGCTCACCTGCGGGCTGCCCTGGATGCTGATCGACTTGAGGCTCGCGAACGCTTCGACCGGAGTTTCCAGGCCAAGCGTTTCGAGCGCCAGCAACAGCTTGTCGAGATGCGGGTAGATCGTGTCGCTCACCAGACGAGCCTCGTGAACACGGCGTCTGGAGTCGAGTGCGCGAGATGCGTCGGGCTCTCGATCTCGTCGGCCGGTGGCAGCACGTCGATCAGTCCTCTCGCGACATCTCGGAGCCAGTCGACGGCCTGCTCGTACCGTGCGACGACCAGATCGGTCGGCTGGTCCTGGTAGTAGCGATACCGCGCGATGTCGCAGGCGATCCCGACGAGGTTGCGGTTCGTGACGGCCAGAGGAAGCGAGTACCGACCGCGAAGGTAGCCGTCGATCATGTCGTCCGCGAACGAGAGACCGTCTTCGACGACGCCGTCGTCCGACACGCCGTCGCGGTCTCTGTCCGTCACCGACTCGATTTCCCGCTCGCCGAAGTTGGCGAGCAGGTCGTCGTAGGTCGCGTAGCTCATCAGTCGGTCGTGATCGAGATCACGGCGGTCGGGCGAGTGCAGACCATCACGCAGTTGGTCTGGATCTCCAGATACCAGCGGCGGTTGTCGGAACTCGGGATTGCTTGCGGCCAGTACGGGGTTCCCATCGCACCAGCGCCGACGGTGTCCAGCGTGTCGGCCGGAGCGAACGCCTGGATCCACATCTGCGGCACGCCGACCGGGAACGCGCGAATGTGACCGGACGTCAGGTTGACGGTGCCGGTTCCGCGATAGCGCTCGAAGGTCACGCCGCCGAAGTTCACCATCTCGCGCGGGTCGCCGCGCAAGCTGTTGGCGTTCTGCCAGTTCAGCCAGGTGGCCTTGATCGCGGCGTTCTCGATCAGCTTCGCCCAGATGGCGTCCTCGCACAGCGCCCAGATGCCGGAGTGCGGCACGCCGTCCAGCGCCGACTCGATGGGCTTAATGATCTTGGTGAAGATCTCGGCTCGCGTCTTGGTCGCGTCGGTGTTGAACGCGATCTGCTGCGACGCGGGCATGGTTCCGAAGGCGTTGGTCGGAGTGACAAACTGAGCCATGCGGAGCGACTCGTGGGTCAGATCGATGTCGCGGCGCATCCGCGACATCAGCATGTCGCGGCGCTGCTGGATGATCTCGGCACCGCCGTTGGCCCCGTAGGCGCGGGCGTTCAAGACCTCGTCGGCGTAGACGTTGCCGTCGGCGCGATAGTGCGAGGTGTTGAATGTTAAGACGTTGCGGCGCTCAAGGGTTTCGACCTTCGACGGGGTGCCGCGCGGGACGCCGGCCAGGATCGACGCGCCGTTGGTCGGCTGGTCTTCCAAGGCCAGCGTGGTGCTGGTCAGCGGCATCGACTCGAAGTACTCGGACAGACGACCTGGGATGTAGGGAGCCTTGGCGATGCTCGCCATGAGCTGCTCGCGGGTGAAGTAATCGCGATAGATGTCCAACATGACTTAACTCCGCACCACGATGGTGGAATTGGCGGCCAACTGTTTCGCGGCGGCGATCTTCTGCGCTGCGGAGACGTTCGCTTTCCAGGTCAGATTGGCGAGTTTAACCTCGGCCAAGCGAGCGACTGCGTTCGCCGACACGGCGACTGAAGCGGCGGCGGCGGGCTGGACCAGCACGGCCACCGGTTCCTGGGTGCCGTCGACGGCGGTCGGGTCGTAGGCGTAGTACCGGCCGGTCACGTTCGCCTGGTTGGCGACGACGATATTGAAGTAGTCGCCGAGCGTCATGGTCCCGCCGTTCGCCAGCGTGAAGTTGACGTGATCGGAGGCGAAGGCGGTGGCGACGTTGCCGGTGCCGACCAGACCGTTCGGACCCTGCACCTCGAACAGCGCGGTCGCCGACGTGGCGGTCAGCTTGACGCGGTACGTGCCGCGCTGGGCGTACTTGCCGAGCGACACGCCGGACACGGTGCCGGTGCCGGTGCCGACCAGAACCGGAGTTCCCGCCGCGCTAACGACCACGGTGTAGGCGTCGCCCAGCGTCATGGTCCCGCCGTTCGAGATCAGGAAGCTCAGGTGCGTCGACTTGTAGGCCGTGCCGACCGCGCCGGCAGGAAGAGCCGTGCCGTCTGGAGCGACCACGCTGAACGCGGCCGTCGCCGACGTGGCGGTCAGGGTGATGACGTAGCTGCCGACCTGGACGTCTGGCCCGAATGTCAGGGCGGTCATCAGGCCGGTGCCGGTGCCGACGATGGTCGGGATCGGCGCTGCGGCCTGCACGAACTTCTTCATTCCGATCACAGCACCAGAGACGAGATCGGCGCCTGCGCCGACGGTCACGTTCTCGTAGCTGATGTTGCCGCTGTCGCTAAGGACAGCCTCGTAACCGCGAATCGGCTCCGCGTAAGTCGCCATATCACTTCACTCCCGCTACTTGCTTGAACAGTTGCGCGCCGAGATCGATCACGTTCGCGTCGCGAGACGCGCCGGACACTGCGGTCTCGACGAACAGTTTCGGATCGACGACCGGAGCGGACAGCGCTCTGAGGTCGGCGCTGATGGCCGCGAACGACTCGTCGCTCATCGCCAGATATGGAGATGCGCGCTCCGCGCTCAGCTCTTGGTGCAGGTCGGCGAATAGCGACTCGACAGCGATCTTGCGAGCGGCTTCGCGCTGCGCCTGAATCTGCGCCTCGGCCTGCTTGGCGCGGTCGGACTCGACGGACAACTGCTGGCGGACGGCCTCCAGTTGCGCGGCGAGATCGGCGACCATCGACTCGGACGCGATCAGCTTCGACTTGAGATCGACGTTCGACGCCTCCAGCGCGATCAACTTCTCGCGATCTTCGGACATAGACTTCTCCACATCGTTGCATGAAACTTCAACCGGAAGACATTGACGCTCGAACGCAACGACGTGCGTGTTCGGGTCAGCGCCGGCCGGCACGAAAGAAAGCTCGCGAACTCTCGCCTTGCGGAACACGGTGTCAACCGACAGCGTGCGGCCGTTCAGCTCGACTTCAGAGCGTTTTGGAAACGATTCGACTTCGGCGTTGATGCCGACCGAGAATTCCCACGGAGCGCCCTCCGAGAACTCGGCGGCGACCTGGCGACCCGCGTCGGTCGACAGCGAGAAGGTGCCTGACGCCATCAGACCGTCACCGATTTTTCTCAGCTCGACCTTTCCGGCGCGCTGGTTGGAATCGTGGTTGACTAGAGCGAACACCGGCTTGTCTGACACCACCATCGAACCGAGATCGATGGCCGCGTCTCCGTACAGCCCGTAGTTCGGGATGACGCCGCCAGAGTACGCCAACCCTTCAAATCGGGTCGGCTGGCTCGCGTCGAGATCGATGGTCGGCTGAAAACGTAGAGAGAGATTCGCGTTCATTGACCGAGTTTAATCGGTCATGAACTGAAGTTGTCAAGCGGGGATGTGACAGGTATGAATTGTAGTGATCAAAAAGGCGGACACTTCTCTTCTAACCGTCGTACTCTTCGAGACGATCCGCCATCATCGTGAGCGACTCGCTCAGCGCTCTGAGAAACGGCACGACTTCTCCGGGTTTCGGAACAGACGGCATCTCTCCGGTCTTCACACGCGTCTCTCCGAGCGCGTTTCTGCCCTTCGACGTGATCCTGAACAGGCTCTTGCTGTCCTGCTTTCTCTCGTCGACGAACGCCATCGCGTAGTGGCGTTGCAGTATTTTGCGCGCCGTGCTGCGATCTATCGATAGATGCTCGGCCACTTCGGCGACCGGATGCGTTTTGCCGTCGCTCAAAAAAGAGAGCACGGCTCTCGCGTTGTCTTTCAGCTCAAACGGTTTCAACTATCTCGCTCCACAACTCGCACAGGCCGTGACTAGAATTAAAGTAAAACGCGGACTTACGAGCGATCTCTGGATTCTCGCACCCGTATCCGAAAACGTCCGTTATCCTGCCGTGGCCTTTTCCGACCGGATTTTCTGGATGCGCGTAGATCGTGATCCTGTGATCGCAGTTGCAGCAACATTTTTTGTGGTGCTTCAAACAGCAGAGATGTTCGCTCATACGATTATCCGCATTTGGATCTTTTTTGAATAGGAGTAGATAGTGCTTTCTCTAAAGACCATCCGCGATTAACCCTACATAGAACGGTTCCTGCTGGCAATCCATGTGATCGCGCTTTCGCGCATACAGATTCAGACTTGATGTGTACAGTTTCACTTGTTGCTCTATCAAAACTCCACCCTCTACTTAATCTTGTTCTTAAGGTTCCTTGATCAATTCCTATATTTTCAGCTAACTCAGAAACACAAAAACTTCTATTTACCTCACTTTTTTTACTTTCTTTCTCTACGTATGGACTTAGTTTATGAATCCTTCTGTTTCTCATTTGCTCCTTTGGTGTTGCCCATCGGCAATTTTCCTTGTTATAATCTCCATCTACATCTATACGATCTATCGACGTTCCTTCTGGTCTCTGACCCATATCTGCAAGAAAAACATCAAATACTTCCCAATCTTTACATACAGTTATGCCTCTACCACCATACTGATGATATCTATCGTTGTTTTTATTAAAGCATCTTTGCCTCATACTACTCCATGTTCTATATAATGGCATATTGATATATGCAGATGTCCTTTGTTTTTTTGCGTAACATTCTCTACACATTGTAGAGTTTCCTCTAACAAGATGGTCTATAAACACATCTTTCGTGTTACCGCAATCACAGATCGAAGTCCATCTTCCTTTGCCAGCATAGTTAACCAATATCCATTTTCCAAATCTGTCACCAGCATGATACTTGAATTTTGCCATTTCAACACCATCAAATCTTTGTTAGTGGTGTATAATAACATTTAATGTTTATCGTGTATATACATCAGCCACAACGTGATGAACCGCAACTCACGCAGGTGTAGCAACCATCCAACATGACGACCGAATACTCTCCGCACTTGTCGCAAAGAGTTCCAGATTTCCTGTCTTCTCCGACCTTCGACGACAACTTCTCGTCGATCATCGCCTTTGCCGCCACCGCGAGACTGTCGTCCTTTACGTACAGACCTAGACCAGTTAAGTGCGTCTCAAGCACGTCGCCGATCTCGGCCACCAGCGACGGCATGAATTTGCCTTTCTTGAAATAACCGCCGTTCGGATTTAAAACAGATTTAAGTTCATCTATCAGGAACGCGCACTCACCTCCTTTACGAAACACAGCAGAAATAACCCGCGTCAGAGCTAGAACCCACTGATAATGACTCATATCTTTAGAATTGATAAAAACCTCAAACGGACGCTTCTCTTCGTCTGGCGTTCCATCGTTCAACACGATGTCGTTTATAGTAATATATAGCGCGTGATCTGAAAGCGGAGTTTTTATTTTGAATGTAGAGCCGCACAGTATTTCAGGGCGTTTCATCGACTCGTGTAAGTGTTTCACGTTATTGGTATGATCGTCTGTTACTACTTTGCAATCTGTGATTTGTTTTGATATAACAGTTGTCATAAAGATTTCTCTGTTGGTGCGAATGGATGATATTTGAGTCGCGCTGATTTGTACGCATTTGCGGCGTCTTCTTCCCTATCAAATACTCCTAGATAAAATCGTTTACCATTCAACTTTATCTGTGATTGCCATTTACCAACACTGTTGCTCCACCATACACCGCGATATTTAGAGCTACCCCACACTGACTTGCTGTTTTGGTTGTTTTGCGCGCTTGTCACTTCTCTAAGGTTGCAAAATCTATTATCACATCGTTGGCCGTTTATGTGGTCGATTTCATACATCGGCCATTTACCTGTCATGTAAAACCACGCTAACCTGTGAGCGCTATAAGTTCGTCTATCAATTTCAATGCGCCTATACCCTCTTGTTTCTATCCAACCTCCAACATCACCTGGGTTTACTTTCTTATTATAGCTTGGAGTTACCTTCCATATAAAGTCACCAGTTTCATGGTCGTAATGAAGAAGTTCTTTCAATCTGGAGTGTGATAGCTGTTTTCTGTCTTGCATAAAAAACCTTTTAATTCTTCAGAGTTGGCTCTCGCTGCGGCAGAGGCGCTGGCGGTTTGGGCTTCCTGTCTTCTTCTGTCAGCACGGATGCTCCGACGATTGGCTGGTTGATTGTGATCACGTTTTCTCGGCTCGAAGGTTTTGAGGTGTTCCGTCAGAATCGATGTGAAAAAACTCTGAATCTTCGTATGAATAGTCGATTTGAAATTGAGCAATTTCACGACCAGACGCGATATTTACGGCCTCTTCATCGCTATCGGCCTCCACGAGAGTCCAGCAGCTCACCGTGATCGTTCCGCTAACGATATACGTGTTCATTCGTTGCTCGGCCCTTCAAGTACTGGACGCCAGTGAGTCGGCGGCCTTAGCTTTTTGCTGGTAGTTCTGTCAGCATCAATACGCTGCCAGTAACTTTTTGGTTTTTTTCTGTACTCGTCTTCATTCCAATACGCGCACGAAGTCACGCCATTCCAAGTTGGAGGCCAAACGATTATGTTGCGGCCATCTTTCGGAGCGGTTTCAATCGGACGCCATTCGTTAAACTCTTTCATGTCAAGATCACCATCCGGTCCCGTAAGACGCGAGCAGTACTCCAATCTTCGATCCGGCAACAGCCTCTCCGAGCAGCTTCACCTTAACATTGTCAGCGCTCGAACACCAGTATTCAGATACAAACTCGCCACGGTAATCGAAGTCGGTCGGGTGGATGTTCCTCGCCACCTCCTCGTTTGGAGCGCACACGACGGCTTTATTGTAAGTTTCGTAATCGTTGATCTCGTCTTGATATATAAAATACAGGTTCATGTATGACTCCGTGATGTTTCCTAACGCTGATCGATCAGTCGCTCGATAGCTGCTCGGATGTGCGGCCACTTATCACTCAATTAATCCAAGGAGGAATGTTTTCGTTATATTCTTTTGCAGCGAAATCGTGAAGCGCTGAAAGTCGATCTTCGCTGACAACGATATTAACATTAACTTGAGAATCTGTCTCA
>JACCDT010633864.1_pt1 | contig 12582 bp, 10 predicted proteins | sample 7446291 | NCBI WGS metagenome assembly JACCDT01 (sample SAMN15323446, study PRJNA562643) | freshwater metagenome | isolation source: river surface water | place: USA:Blue River Watershed | collected 2017-08-17
AATACCGCAACCAGCACAAGGCGATTGCGGTCGCGCCGAAAGAAGGCCTGATCAGGTTCGACGTGCAAGGCGATGTGAAGGCCGACGTGATCAATGCACTGCCGGCGATGCGCGCCGGAAAAATCGCGCAGCAAACCGGACTGGCCAACATGGCCAACAACCGCTGGTGCGGCGTGAATTACCTGAGCTTTGAATCGCCGGTCGCGAAAGACGTGTTCGTGATCGGTGACGCGATCCAGGTCGCGCAGCTGATGCCCAAGAGCGGCCACATGGCCAACAACCATGCCAAGGTGGCTGCGACGGCCATCGTCGCGCAGTTGTCCGGCTTCGATCCGAATCCGCAGCCCATGCTGACCAACACCTGCTACAGCTTCATCGACGACAAGACCGTCGTGCATGTGGCCAGCGTGCATGAGTACGTGAGCACCGAGCGCACCTTCAAGGTAGTGCAGGGATCGGGCGGTGTGTCGACCGGCCCGACCGAACTGGAAGGCTCGTATGCAAACAACTGGGCCCGCACCATCTGGGCCGACATGCTGGAGTAAGCAGCAATGACATGTCTGTCCTGCGTGCCGGGCGCGCGGCTGGCTGGGACCGCTGTGGTCGCTGCAGTGGCCGCTGCGGTCGCTGCAGTGGCCATCGCGGCGGCGCTGTCATGGTCCGGCAGCGCTGCCGCCGACGACAAGCCACCGATGGCCATCGACAACGGCGGCCGCATGGAATTCGTGCATGCGATCCGCAGCGGCAAGCTGAGCGCGGCGCAAAAGGCAGCGCTTGAAGCGCGGCTGGTGGCCGAATGCCAGAACCCGAGCAACCCCATCACGCAAGGCATGATCGAGACCCGCGGCCCCGGCAAGTGCATGGCCTTTGTGCGCAACCAGTGCAACTGCACCGACTGCGACATGCCGACCTACTGCCTGCCACCCGAGGTACGATGAACCCGCCCTCACAGCAGGTCGGCACGATCGACTGGTACTTCGATTTCATTTCGCCGTTCGCGTACCTGCAGTGGCGGCGGCTGAGGAAAGAAGCGCCCGAGCTTGCGCTGCAACTCAAGCCGGTGCTGTTCGCCGCGTTGCTGGCGCACTGGGACAACAAAGGCCCGGTCGAGATTCCGCCCAAGCGCGGCTGGACCTATGCCCATTGCCTGTGGATCGCGCGCCGTCATGACATTCCAATGCGGCTGCCATCCGGCCACCCGTTCAACCCGCTGCCGCTGCTGAGATTGTCCATCGCACTCGGCAATACCACAGCGGTCGTGGATCGCCTGTTCGACTATGTCTGGCGCGATGGCCTGCTGCCGGCTGACACCGAAGCGTGGCATCACTTACTCGATGAATTGCACGTGTCGCCGCTGCAGCTGGATGCGCCCGAGGTGAAAGGCATGCTCAAGTCCCATGGGGAACAGGCGATTGCCGCGGGCGTTTTCGGCGTGCCGACTGCGGTCATCGAGGGCGAACAGTTCTGGGGCGTTGATGCAACGGACATGCTGCTCGCACGGGCAGCCGGCGACCCGTTTTTCACGTCGGACGCGTACCGCGATGCCTTCCATTTGCCAGAGAGCGTGCAACGCGCTCGCACCGAGCGCAAGCCCTAGCCGAACGCCGGAATTTTGCACCCGGAGGCAAGAAAAATTTTCTGCCGGGCAGTAAAATCATGCGCACTGGGGCGGCAATATCGCCGCCACGCAATGAAGATGTTCGACATGAAATCTGCGCTCCTTACCCCTGTCCGGCAGGTCGCCGCATCGATGCTGCTGCTGACCGTGGTCGCCTGCGATTCGGGTCCCAAGACCTACGACGATTGCATGCTGCAGGCGTCGCGCAGTGCCGAGAGCGACCGCCAGTTCAAGACCATGGCCCAGACCTGCAAGGACCGCTTCGGCCATACCCTGCCCCTGCGTGCGCCGCCGACCGCACCCGCCAAGGGCGGCGACGCCGCCAAAGGCAGTCCGGCGCCGGCACAACGTCCCTGATCAGCGCAACCTGAACACCGACACCGATTGTGCAAGCCGTGCCGCCTGGTCTTCCAGGCTGGCGGCCGCAGCGGCCGCCTGTTCGACCAGCGCCGCATTCTGCTGGGTCACCTGATCCATCTGCGTGACCGCCTGATTGACCTGATCGATGCCCTGGCTCTGCTCATGGCTGGCGGCGCTGATTTCCGACATCAGGTCCGTCACATGCCTGACCGACTGCACGATGTCCTGCATGGTGCTGGTCGCGTGCGCGACCAGGCGGCCGCCGGCGTCGACCTTCTGCACCGAATCATGGATCAACTGGCGTATCTCGCGCGCGGCGCCGGCGCTGCGCTGCGCCAGGCTGCGCACCTCGCTCGCCACCACCGCGAAGCCGCGTCCCTGCTCGCCGGCACGCGCCGCTTCGACCGCCGCGTTCAGCGCGAGGATATTGGTCTGGAACGCGATGCCGTCGATCAGGCTGATGATCTCCGCAATCTTCTTCGCGGACTCGCTGATACCTTCCATCGTCGTGCCCACTTCCGCGACCGCATCGCCCCCCTTGCGCGCGACATCGGAGGCCGAATGCGCGAGATGATTGCCCTGTTGCGCATTCTCGGCGTTTTGCTTCACCGTCGATGCGAACTGCTCCATGCTGGCAGCGGTTTCTTCGAGGCTCGATGCCTGCGCTTCGGTACGTCCCGACAGGTCCATGTTGCCTTGCGCGATTTCACGGCTGCCGATATGGATCGCCTCGACATTCGCGCGCACATCGCCGACCACCGCCACCAGGTTGGCGCTCATCTGTTGCAGCGCCTGCAGCAGCTGGCCGGTATCGTCGCCGCGATCGACCTTCACCTGCTGCGTCAGGTCACCGCCGGCAATCGCGCGCGCGACCTGGGTCGCCCTCTGCAATGGCGACACGATCGCCTTGTGCAATGCCAGCCACGCGGCCAGCAGCAAGCTCAATGACGCCAGCTCCATGCCGAGCATGCTGCCGGAACCGCCCCTGAGCAGGGTGGTGGCTGCCATCACAGCCACCAGCATGGCCGGCAAGCCGAAGCCGAGAGCGATGCGCACCGTCAGCGGCATGTCGCGCACGGCCCGCAGCCACGCAGCAAAGCCGGTACGAACCACCGCGCCATTGCGGATGGCTAGGCCCTGCGCCTTGCCTTCCCTGAAGCGGCGGTAGATCGCATCGGTCGCGGCCACCTGCTCGCGCGAAGGCTTGCTGCGCACCGACATGTAGCCCACTGGCTGGCCACGCTCGATGATGGGCGTCACATTCGCGACGACCCAGTAGTAGTCACCGTTCTTGCAGCGGTTCTTCACCATGCCGGTCCACGGCACGCCGGCCTTCAGCGCACGCCACAAGTCCTCGAAAGCTTCAGGCGGCATGTCAGGATGGCGCACCAGGTTGTGCGGCGCGCCCATCAGCTCTTCTTCGGTGAAGCCGCTGACTTCGATGAAATACGGATTGATGTAGGTGATGCGGCCCTTGAGGTCGGTCTTGGACACGATCGACTTCTCATTGCTGAGCTCGACCTCAACGTTAGTCACTGGAAGATTGGTACGCATGGCGGTGTCGTGGTCGGCAGATCCAAGGTTGGGATATGCGCTATCCTGCCCGCTGCCGATTCACTGCGAACATGCAAACAACGTAGCTTTCCCTGTGCTGTTTGCATCTTCATGCAAGAAAACCAACATACGTACCGACATGCAAACACCGATGCCGACGATGCTGAAGACCCTGCTGATCGCTTGCCTGCTGCTGTCCGTGTCGAGCGCGCGGGCCGACGAATGCGAGGACGTGATCAAGATGGATGGCTTGCTGAGCAAGGCCAGACAAGCCTGCCCGTTCAGCTATTACGCATTCCGCTTCCAGCAGCAATCGCAGGTGTGTGGCGAGAAGAAGGGCAAGGACAGCTGGAAGCAGCTGTTCAGCAAGGGCGCATCCACCTTCGACGGGCTGTCGTCGAAGATGGGCAAGGAAGCGCTGTGCAACAAGCTGTTGGCGGATTTTCCGATGACGGTCAAGCGCTGACGCAGCCTTCTACTGAACAGGCGTCAAGAGAAGCGCAGCACCCGACAGCTACCCCACCATGGGCATGCTGGCATCACTTCTGATCCCGTGGGTTCTTCTCACATGTGCGGCACCGACACTACGTCGCCCAGCATCGGCACGCTGGCCGGCCAGTGCAGCTCGCGCTCGATGCGGCAGCGCAGCGCGTCGGCGGCGGCCGGTTCGCCGTGGGTCACGTACACATGGCGCGGCGCCTTCGGCAGCGAACGCAGCCACGCGATCAGCTGCGTGCCGTCCGCGTGCGCGGACATGCCCGGCAGGGACACCACCTCGGCGTTGATGCGCACGTCTTCACCGAAGATGCGCAGCTCGCGTTCGCCGGCCGCCAGCCGTGCGCCGCGCGTGCCACCGGCCTGGAATCCGGCCAGCACGATGCTGGTCCGATGGTCGGGCCCGAAATTGCGAAGGTGGTGCAGGATGCGCCCGCCGGTCGCCATGCCACTGGCCGAGATGATGATGGCCGGATAGGCGAGTCCGGTCAGCTCGCGCGATTGCTCGACAGTGCGACAGAATTTCGCGACATGTGACATGCCCTGGCACTCTTCCACCGACAGCCGGTGCTCGGTACGGTGGCGGCGGTAGATGTCGGTGGAGTCGATCGCCATCGGGCTGTCGAGAAAGACCGGCAGGTCGGGAATGCGCGCGGCGCGCTTCAACCGGTAGATCTGGTACAGCAGCGACTGCGCGCGACCGACCGCGAACGCCGGTATCACGACCTTGCCGCCGCGCGCCGCGGTGCGCGCCACCACATCGGCCAGCAGCGCGGCGCTGTCTTCATTGCCATGACTGCGGTCGCCATAGGTCGATTCGACCACCAGCGTGTCACCCAGCTCGATCGGCGATGGCGGCCGCATCACCAGGTCGTCCGGACGGCCGACATCGCCGGACAGGAACAGGCTGCCTTTCGCGGTGCGCAGCTCGACCGATGCCGCGCCCAGGATGTGGCCGGCCGGGCGCAGCCGTACGGTCATGCCGGCGATCTCGACCGGATGGTCGAACTCCAGCGGCCGCAACTGGCGCAACGCATGGCGCGCATCTTCTTCGGTGTACAGCGGCAGCGCCGGCACATGCTTCGATGACTTGTGGCGGTTCGCGTAGTTCGCGTCTTCTTCCTGCAGGTGCCCGCTGTCGGGCAACAGCAGGCCGCACAATGCAATCGTCGATGGCGTCGCATGCACGCTGCCACGAAAGCCATTGCGCACCAGTAGCGGCAACGCGCCGGAATGATCAAGGTGCGCATGGCTGAGGATCACGGCGTCGAGCCGCGCCGGATCGAACGGCAAGGGCTGCCAGTTCAGTTGCCGCAGGTTCTTGTAGCCCTGGAACAGCCCGCAATCAACCAGCACGCGCTTGCCCTGATGCTCGATCAGGTACTTCGAGCCGGTCACGGTACCGGCGCCGCCGAGAAAGGTCAGCTTCACGCGTACTCCCTGTCAGGTGAACGATAACGGGATCATGCCAGAATCTGTCATCCTGATAACGATTCCCGACGCGAACTGGTGGACTCACGATGAATCAGCGGACTGACCGACATGACCGGAACGACCCGAACGAGCGCAGCGTTCGACACGGCAGCGGGCTGGACGCCGCGAGTGCCGCGCGCCGGCTGCAGCAGGACGGCCCGAACGACATCGGCCTGTCGCAGCGCCGCCCGTTGCGCGCAATCGTGATGGAAGTCGGCACCGAGCCGATGTTCCTGCTGCTGATCGCGGCCGGACTGATCTACCTGTTGATGGGCGATGCCGGTGAGGCGCTGGTGCTGCTGGGCTTCGTGCTGGCCATCATGAGTATCACGATCGCGCAGGAGCGCCGCACCGACAATGCACTGAATGCGCTGCGCGACCTGTCCAGCCCGCGCGCGCTGGTGGTACGCGATGGTGTAGCGCAACGCATCGCCGGCAGCGACGTGGTGCGTGAGGACTGGCTGATGCTGGCCGAGGGCGACCGCATCGCTGCCGATGGCGTGCTGCTGGAAGCGCATGAACTGGCAGTGGATGAATCGATGCTGACCGGCGAATCGCTGCCGGTGACGAAGAACGCCGGCGATCAGGTGTACGCCGGCACGCTGGCTGTCAGCGGCCAGGGACTGGCACGGGTGCATGCGACGGGACGACGCACCGAGATGGGCCGCATCGGCGCCTCGCTGGACGAGGTTGACCTCGAAACATCGCCGCTGCTACGACAGATGGACCGGCTCACGAAGCGCTTCGCTGCGATCGGCCTGTTGCTGTCGCTGGCATTGACCGCAACCTTCTGGATGCTGCGCGGCGACCCGGCTCAGGCGCTGCTGGCCGGCATAGCGCTGGCGATGTCGCTGCTGCCGCAGGAGTTCCCGGTCATCATGATCATCTTCTTTGCGTTTGCCGCGCGGCGTCTCGGCAAGCTGCAGGTGCTGACACGACGGCTGGGCGCCATCGAAACGCTGGGCCAGACCTCGGTGCTGTGTGTCGACAAGACCGGCACGCTAACGCAAAACCATATGCAGCTGGCGGTGCTGCGCACGCCATCGCGCGAATATGCAGTCCCTGCCGGTGCTGCCGACAGCACCATGCCCGACGATGTGCGTGAGCTGATGGCAACGGCGGTGATGGCCTGTGAAGTGGTGCCGCATGATCCGATGGAAAAAGCGATCGTCGATGCCGGCACCGCCGCGCACAGCGGCCTGCCGTCCGGCCGGCAACTTGTGCGCGAATACGAATTACGGCCCGAGCTGCTCGCGATGTCCCATGTGTGGCGCAGGCCTGGTGACGACCCTGGCCACCATGGCGACAGTCATGATGACCATGCGGGCGGTGGCGGCAACGCAAGCATTCCCGTCAAGCGGCAGTACGATGACCAGCCGAGCACAGCCGACCCCGGCGCATTCGATATCGTCGCCGCGAAAGGTGCGCCCGAAGCGATCGCAGCGCTGTGCGGGTTGACGGAGCATGAGCGCGCGCGCGTGGCGGCCGATGCGGAAGCGCTTGCCACGCGCGGGTTGCGTGTGCTCGGCGTCGCGCGCGCAAGTCATCCGTCCGCCAGCGCGTGGCCGGAATCCCAGACGGGCTTTCGCTTCAGCTGGCTGGGGCTGGTCGCACTGGCTGATCCGCTGCGCGCGGAAGTGCCGGCCGCGGTCGCTCTGTGCCGACAGGCGGGCATACGCGTGGTGATGATCACCGGCGATCATGCGAGCACTGCGCAGGCGATCGCGCGGGAAGCCGGCATCGATCACCATGCAGTACTGACAGGCACGCAACTGGCCGCAATGAATGAGGCCGAGCTGCGCAATGCTGCGGCCCGGGTGCAGGTGTTCGCACGGGTGAAGCCCTGGCAGAAGCTGGCGCTGGTCGAGGCCTTGAAGGCGCAGTCAGCCGTGGTGGCGATGACCGGTGACGGCGTCAATGATGCACCGGCGCTGAAAGCGGCACACATCGGCATTGCAATGGGCCAGCGCGGCACCGATGTCGCGCGTGAAGCCGCATCGCTGGTGCTGTTGCGGGATGACTTCAATGCCATCGTGGAAGCGATACGCATGGGCCGCCGCACTTTCCGCAACATGCGGCAAGCGATGGTCTACACGCTGGCAGTGCACATACCGATCGCCGGCCTCGCATTGCTGCCGGTGCTGTTCGGGCTGCCGCTGTTGCTGGCGCCGTTGCACATCGCGTTTCTGGAACTGGTGATCGATCCCGCCTGCTCGGTCGTGTTCGAGGCCGAGCAGCATGATGACGGGCTGATGTCGATGCAACCGCGCCTGGTGGACGAGCCCCTGCTGCAGCGCGCTCATGTCGGCCAGAGCGTCATCTGTGGGCTGCTGACCACCGCCGCCAGCTTCGGCAGCTATGCGTGGCTGAGCGCGCACGGCGTAACCAGCGAGAGCGCTGCAGCGTCGGCCTTCGTGATCATGGTGCTCGCGAATGCGCTGCTGATCCTGCCACTGCGCAGGCCGACCGGCGGTCACGCAGGCTGGCGGCACGTGCCTCGCATCACCGTCTGGGTACTGGGCGCGACGCTGGCCAGCGTGCTGGCCGTGACCATGCTGGCGCCGGTGGCTGCGGTGTTCCGCTTCGACGTACTGGCGCCCGGGCAGTGGCTGGCCAGTGCCATGATCGCGCTGGCGTTGCTGCCGGCCTTTGTGGTCGTCAGCGGCCAGCGACGATGGCGTGCGGCACGGCCAGCGGCTGGGGGCTGATTCGTGGGTTGAGTCGCGGGTTGAGTCGCGGGTTGAGTCGCGGGTTGAGTCGTGGGTGAAGACGAAAAAAATCAGGCCGGGGCGGCGAAGCAAACCAGGTGGTCGAGCTCGATGCGGATCCCGATTCGCTCACCGATCGCATGATCGTGATGGCTGGGCACCAGCGACAACAGCGGCTGGCCAGAGGGCAAGGCCAGCGTGTACAGGAACTCGGCGCCGCGGAAAGCCTTGGCCATCACCTGCGCCTGCAACGGGCTGGCGTCGTCATGCTGGATGTCATCCGGACGCACCAGCAAGTCCACTGCCTGACCGGCCGCCAGCGTCGGTAAATTCGGGGGCCGGAAGGGACCAAGCTCGGTCAGCAGCTGACCCTGACCATCGGTCTGGCCGCGCAGCATCACGCCCTCGCCGATGAAGCCGGCCACGAAACGGTTGGCGGGTCGGTGGTAGAGGTCCATCGGCGTGCCCCATTGCTGCAAGCGGCCGTCGGCCATCACCGCAATGCGGTCAGCCACCGCGAATGCTTCGCGCTGGTCATGGGTGACGATCACGGCGGTGGTGCCAGTCTCCTTCAGCAGGTCGCGCACCTCGACCGCAAGCCGCTCGCGCAATGTGACGTCGAGGTTGGAGAAGGGCTCGTCCATCAGCAGCAGCGATGGCTGCGGCGCCAGCGCGCGCGCCAGCGCCACGCGCTGCTGCTGCCCGCCGGACAGTTCATGCGGCGCACGCTGTGCCAGCGACGCGAGCCCGACCAGTTCCAGCATGCGCTGCACGCGCTGTTCGCGCTCGCGGCGCGGCAGACGGTGCAGGCCGAAGCCGATGTTCTGCGCCACCGTCAGGTGCGGGAACAGCGCATAGTCCTGGAACACCATGCCGATGTTGCGCCGCTCGGGCGGCAACTGATAGCGCGCGCTGGCGACTTCCTGCTGCATCAGCCTGATGTGCCCGGACTGCAGCGGCTGAAAGCCCGCGATCGCACGCAGCGCGGTGGTCTTGCCGCAGCCCGATGGCCCCAGCAGGCAGGCGATGCCGCCTTGCGCAAGCGACAGCGACAGGTCCTCGACCACCACATGCGGCCCGGCCGGCGTCGCATACGCGAGCGTCAGTGATTGCAGTTCCAGCGCATGCAGGCGCTGATCGATGTCGTGGTCTCGCTTCATGGCCGCATTCTATCGTTCCGTCTGCCGCACCAGCAGCAGCACCGGCAGCAGGCCGGCGGCAACAATGCACAGACTGGGCAGCGCCGCCCGGTCCCACATGCCCTCGGCGCTCATCTCGAACACGCGCACGGCCAGCGTGTCCCAGCCGAACGGCCGCGTCATCAGCGTGATCGGCATCTCTTTCATCACTTCGACGAACACCAGCAGGCTGGCACCCAGCCAGCCGCTGCGCAGCAGCGGCACGAACAGCCGGCGCAGCACCTGCCAGCGCCCGAGACCAAGGCTGCGCGCGGCCTCTTCCTGGCTGCGCGTGATGCGCTGCATCGCCGCCTGCATCGGCTCGAAGCCGACCGCCATGAAGCGCGCGGCCAGCGCCAGCAGCATCACCACCAGCGTGCCCTTGAGCACCGGTGCCGGGTCGATGCCAAGTCGCTGCCACAGCGGCGTCAGCTGCAGGTCGAGCCAGGCCACCGGCACGAACAGGCCGACTGACAGCAGCATGCCCGGCAGCGCGTAGCCGAGCGTTGACACCTTCACGCCGAGTTGCGTCAGCCGGCCCGGGTGCTGGCGCTGCGCGTACGCGATCCACAGGCCGGCCGCCACCACCAGCAGCGCTGACAGCGAGGACAACAACAGCGAATGCAGGATGAAGCCCCAGTAGCGCGCATCCCAGTCGTTGCGCACCACGTCCAGCGTCCATGCCAGCAGCTGAACCACGGGCACGATGAACGCCGCCGACAGCACCAGCGCGCACCATGCGAACGCGCCCCAGCGCGCCGCGCCACGGAGCGTCAAACGGACCGGACGCGCATCGCCCGAGCCGCCGCTTGCATACTGGCGGCGCGCGCGCTCGCGCTGCTCGAACCACATCAGCAGCAGCACCGCGAGCGCCAGCAGCGACGCCAGCTGCGACGCCACCGGCAGGTTGAACAGGCCCAGCCAGGCCTCGTAGATCGCGGTAGTGAACGTGTCCACGTTGAAGATGGCCACGGTGCCGAAATCAGCCAGCATTTCCATCAGTGCCAGCGTGACGCCGGCCGCCCACCACGGGCGCGACATCGGCAGCGCGACGCGGAAGAAGGCGACAATGCGCGAGTGGCCGAGCGACTGCGCGGCCTCCAGCGCGCGCTGCCCCTGGGTCAGGAAGGCTTGCCGCGCCAGCAGGTACACATAGGGATACAGCACCAGGCCGAACACCAGGATCGCGCCGCCGACCGAGCGCACCGGCGGCAGGTTGACCGGCCCCAGTACGGCGCGCAACGTCGTCTGCAACGGACCGCTGTAGTCGAACAGGCCGACCATCACCGACGCCAGCACATAGGCCGGCAGCGCCAGCGGCAGCACCAGTGCCCACGCGAAGAAGCGGCGGCCCGGGAAGTCGCACACGGCGGTCAGCCACGCCAGCGACACGCCCAGCACACTCACGGTGACGCCGACGCCGATCGCCATCAGCAGCGTGTTCCTGAGCACGGCCGGCAGCACGAACTCGCGCAGGTGCGACCACACCTCAGGCTGCGGCTGCAGCCAGCTGGCGAGCACTACTGCCAGCGGCAGAAGCGTCAGCAGCGACAGCGCGAGTACCGACCAGGCGGGCCTCGAAGCGGCAGTCGTCATCGCGTCGTCGCGGTGCAGATCACTTGTAGCCGGCGCGATCCATCAGGCGGGTGGCGGCGGCCTGCAATTCGCCGGCCTTCGACACGTTCACCAGGTTCGGCTTGAACGTGCCCCAGTTCTTGATGATGGAGTTCGGCTTCACTTTCGGATTGGCCGGGAACTCGAGGTCCTCGTCGACATAGAAGCTTTGTGCGGCGTCCATCGACAGGTACTCGATCAGCTTCTGCGCGCCGGCCAGATTCTTCGCATGCTTCGTGATGCCGGCGCCGGACACGTTGACATGCGTGCCACTGCCCGCCTGGTTGGCCCAAAACAGGCCGACCGGGAAATCCGGCTCCTTCACCAGCAGGCGGCCAAGGTAGTAGGTGTTCACGATGCCCACCTGGCACTGGCCGGCGGCGATCGCCTTCAGCAGCGAGGTGTCGTCCGGGAACGGCGCGGTGGCGAGGTTCGCGACCCAGCCGCGCACGATCTCTTCGGTCTTGGCTTCGCCGATCTCGCTGATCATCATCGCAATCAGCGACTGGTTGTAGACCTTCTTGCTGGTGCGCAGGCACAGCTTGCCCTTCCATGCCGGCTGCGCGAGATCTTCATACGTCGACAGCTCGGCCGGGCGCACGCTGCCCTTGTTGTAGACAATGGTGCGCGCGCGCACCGACAGGCCGAACCACTGATTGTCCGGGTCGCGCAGGTGCGCGGGAATGTTCTTCTGCAGCACCGGCGAGTTCAGGCGCTGCAACTGGCCCTGCTGTGCGGCCAGCCACAGGTTGCCGGCATCAACGGTGATCAGCACGTCGGCCGGCGTGCTCGCGCCCTCGGCATTCAGGCGCGCCAGCAGCGCGCCCTCGTTCGCGGTCAGCAGCCGGATCTCGGTGCCGGTCTCCTTGCTGTAGCGATCGAGCAGCGGCTTGAGCAATTGCTCATTGCGCGCGGAGTAAACGGTGACGGTGTCGGCCAGTGCAACCCGAGCGGACAGCGCGAGCCACAGACAGCCGGTACCGACGACAGCAAGCAGGGATTTCATCGAACGCATGTTGACTTCAGACAGGTGGTTTCACAGACCGTCAAGTGTACATCAAATGAGAATTATTCTCACCTACTCGACGCGCTGATCAGCGTGACTGCAAGGCACGGGTGTCGCACGGACGCGCATCGCCCTTGCCAGGATTCACCAGCGCGAGCAGGCCGGCGACCGGTGCTGCCAGCGCGCCGAGCACGGTGGCAGCACCGGCCTTCAGCGCTACGCGGCGACGGTCGATGTCGATGTCCGGATCCTTGAAACTGCCGCGCACATACAGCGGCGATCGCAGCGACAAGATGCGCAAGCCTTTGCTGTCCGGATGCAGCGTCAGGTCGTAGCGCTCACGCTCAAGATCGATGGTGCCGCTGGCACCGATGCTGCCGTCCGGTGTGTCAAGCATAAAGCTGCGCACCTGAGCGATGCCGTCTTTTGCTTCCAGATCGGCCACCACGCAAGTGAGCGGCACCTGTCGGTCGCCGAAGAACTTTGCCATCGCCGCCGATGCCAGATTGAGCCCGGCTGCCTCCAGCACGAATTTGCTGATCGAGCCCTGGCCGATCGCTGCGCTCAGCTGACCAT
>JACCDT011483625.1_pt1 | contig 12581 bp, 12 predicted proteins | sample 7446291 | NCBI WGS metagenome assembly JACCDT01 (sample SAMN15323446, study PRJNA562643) | freshwater metagenome | isolation source: river surface water | place: USA:Blue River Watershed | collected 2017-08-17
GAATAATAAAACTAAAACAAATAAAATATTTTACTAGGCACTACAAAAAATTTTAAAAATCACTAGCTAGATTTTATGCGGCTTGGGGTTTATTTTTAGAATTTTTTAGGCTTAAGAGTGCTGAAGTAGGGAGTATAGCAGAGAAAAAAAAGTGTGTTTTACTAAATCAATAGGTTATATTTTTAGGGCCAATAAGCCGTAAAAAACATTACCAGTGTATTTTTGCTTTTCTATATTAAGCTTATATTTGGCTAATATTTCTAAATTAAAAGTTTTTTCAGCTTCTATGTATATCAAAGCCCTTTTATGAGCAAGGGTGAGATTTAACCAATTATTTTTAATAATCAAATCTAAGCAGGGTTCAATAAGATTTTGATTAAATGGTGGATCTAAAATAATAATATCAAACGGTTTTTGTTTTATTTCTTCAGGCATTTTAGCAAGAAGTTTTAGTGTGTCTGAATGAGATGGGCTAAATTTATTAGCTTCGATAGATAAAGACTTAATAAATTGATTAATATGATCAATAATTTTTGGATTAGCATCGTTAAATAAAACAAAGTCTGCACCACGCGACAGGGCTTCTATGCTCATAGCGCCACTGCCGGTGAATAAATCCAATACACGAGCATTTTGGATATCATGCATGAGCCAATTAAATAAAGTCTCGCGTACACGATCAGGTGTTGGTCGTATATTACTATTTGGTAAAATAGGTACTTTACGACCTCTATGTTTGCCGCCAATGATGCGGATAAGATTATTGCTCAAATTATACTTTCTTATTATTAGGATCTGTGGTGTTAGCGTTGGATTGTTCAGTATTGCCAACAGTTACAATCGTAAGATTGTTAATGTTTATATGTTTATTAAAAGCAGTCATAATATCTTGATGCGAAATTTTATTGATATTGTCCACATAAGTATCTAAATAATCAAGTGGCAAGTTATAAAACCCTATTGCAGCTATTATCCCTAATTTTTTTGAATTAGAAGCTATATTAATTGGAAACTGACCAGTAAGATTTTGCTTTGCTAAAGTTAAATCTTGTTCTGAAGGTCCATTTTTTAAGAAGTCAATTAAAGTCTTTTTAGATACATCTAAGGCTTCGCTAGCTTTTTCGTTTCTGGTTTGCATATTAATAAGAAAAGGTCCTTCACTTTTCATAGCTATGAAGTCGCTTGAGACAGAATAAGCTAATCCTTGTTCTATTCTGACATGCTTGAATAATAAAGACGTAAGTGGCATGTCGCCTAATATATGGTTGCCTAAAGTAAGAGCAAAATAATCAGGGTCACTGCGTTTAATGCCAACGCTTCCTAATAATATATGGGTTTGCGTTGATGGAAAATTAATGTGTTTGATCACACCATTAGTAAGCTCAGGCTGGATACTAGCAAGCTCTGGAGCCTTATCGCCATTTAACATACGGCTTGCAATGTCTTCGCTTAATTCTTTGGCTTTATCTGCTGTAATGTCGCCTACTAAGGTGATCTGTGCATTATTATAATTATAATATTTATGATAGTAGCTAATTAAGTCCTCACGAGTGATAGCTTTTACAGAGTCTATGGTTCCGTCTGTAGGTACACCATAAGGGTGACTCGGGTAAATTAATTTATAAAATTCATTACTAGAAATAACCTCTGGATATTGCTGGCTTAAAGTTAAATTTTCAATAGCTTGGTTTTTGATGCGATTGAAGTTTTTTTGTGGAAAAGTAGAATTAGCTAATAAATCATTAAATATTTCTAGAGCTTGAGTTAGTTTGGATTGTTCAGTAAGTGTGCGTAAGCTGACGGAGCTTTTATCTTGATCTATATTTGATCCTAAAATTGCCCCGATCGACTCTAAAGTTTCACTTATTTGTTCGTTGTTATATTTTTTAGTGCCTTCATTTAGCATAGCGTTAGTCAAAGCTGCAACGCCTGGTTTATTAGCGCTCATAGCAGCACCTGCTTTAAATGTTACCATGACATCCAGCATTGGCAATTCGTGTGCTGCGACAAAATAAACATCGACTTTATTTTTAGTTTGCCAATGATTAATGTTCATATTTACTTTTTTTGCAGTAACTTGTTTAGCAGGCAATGATAGATTACTAATTTTATTATCTTGATTCTCTTGACTATCTTGCTGTATATCAGTTGATGGCTGTTTTGGTTCTAATCCACCTGTTAGACGCTGTTTGGTGTCAGACATCATGTATGCTATACCAAATATTAAGGTTAGTATAATTAACCAAAATTGAGGGTTGTTTAATTTCTTGTTGTTTTTAAAAAAGTTTTTCATACTATGTAATCCGTTTAAATTTTATTAAGCATTAGCTAATTTAATTTCTTTTGGTTCTAAAACTGCAGTTGTTAATCTTTCTGTAATAAAATATTTTTGTGCAGTTAATTTAATTTGTTCAGGCGTTACTTTTTTTAGAGCTTCAATGTATTTATCGTATTCTTGCCAGCTTAGATTAATGCTCTCTAATACGCCAATAACCATTGCTTGTTGAGAAATACTATCTTGCTCGTACACTTTACTAGCAATAAGATTTGCTTTAACGCGGTTTAATTCACTGGAGGTGACTGTAGATGTTTTTAAATCTTCTAATTGTTTAGTGATAGCAGTTTTAAGTTCAGCTATAGTATGGCCTTTCATCGGAATCGCGGACACTATAAATAAGCTATCATAAAGATTGAAGCTATCATAACTAGTATCGATACCAGTTACAATTTCTTGTTCTCTTTCTAATTTTTTATTCAAACGGGCACTGATGCCACCAGTTAAAATAGAATTAATAACTTCTAAAGCGTAAACATCTTGTTTATTTTCTGCAGTTTTAAAACTAGGAACATTATATGCCATCATGAGATATGGTAGCTTAGCAGGAATATTTACAGTAATTTGACGTTCACCTAGCGAGGCTATTTCAGCGCGGGGTTTGATCTTGGGAGTATCTTTTTTCTTTAAGGCACCAAAATATTTGTTTGCTAAGGCAAATACATCAGCAGATTTTACATCGCCAACAACTACGATCGTTGCGTTATTAGGCGTATACCAGGAATTATACCAGTCTTGTAGATCATTAATGTGCATATTTTTAAGGTCATCGGGCCAACCAATTACAGGTTGGTGGTAAGGGCCGCTAATATAAGCTGCAGCCAGCAAGCGCTCATATGTATTACTTATCGGATTATCATCAGTACGCATTCTCCGCTCTTCAATTACTACTTGGCGTTCTTTATCCAAAACTGTAGCGTCTAATGCTAAGTTAACCATTCTCTCAGCTTCAAGGCGAAAACTAGTTTCAAGATGCTCTTTGCTTAATAATTGATAATAGCCGGTATAATCATTAGAGGTGAAAGCGTTTTGTTGGCCACCTTTTTCAGCAATAATTTTAGTGAACTCTCCGTCTTTTAAGTTTTTGCTTGCTTTGAACATCATATGTTCTAGCATATGCGATAAACCTGTATAACCATTAGCCTCATGGCTAGAGCCTACTTTATACCAGATTTGTGAAATGATGACTGGTGAACGATGATCCTCGCGCACAACTACTTTTAACCCATTATTGAGCAATAACTCTTGAGTTTTGTTATGAGGTGAAACAGCCGAATAGCTGTTTACACTCGTAATACTTATGATTATACTAACTATGGTCGTTATGGTCGAACCTATAAATAGCTGTGAGGTTTTAAAAATTTTCATAACATTCTCGGATCTGGTTTTAAGTTAATGTAGTTTGGTAAATTGTCGTAATAGGAGCATCAATGCTAAAGTTCTTTCAACGTCTTAAAAATAAAACAGAAGACAAAGATAAAGATAACGTAAAGAACGTTCCAGATCAAAAAGATATTGATAATCAACGTGCTGAATCTGATCAATCTGACCTATCTGATTCAACTTGCCTTACATCGAGTCCAGTAGAGCCTCCGGCAACTAGAGAAAGTATTTTCAGTAAATTATATTCTGGGCTTACCAAAACTAGGAAGCAATTATTTGGCAATGTTAGCAGTTTATTTACGGGTAAAGTAAAAATAGACGATGAATTATGGGAAGAGTTATTGTCTAGTTTAATTATGGCTGATGTAGGCATAGATTTAAGTAAAGAAATATTAAACGAGCTAACTAAAGAGATAAGGTTTAAAGATAGTCAAGATGTAAATCTACTTAAAGTTGCTCTTAAAACAAAATTAACTGCAATCTTACAACCCTGTGAGCGTGATTTAGATATACAGACTATTATAAATAGTAATAGTCCTTGTGTGTTATTAATGGTTGGTGTAAATGGCGCAGGTAAAACAACAACTATAGGCAAATTAGCGAGTCAATTTAAGCGTCAGGGCCATTCTGTGATGTTAGCTGCCGGTGATACTTTCAGGGCCGCCGCTATTGAACAATTAGCGACTTGGGGAGAGCGTAATAATGTTGCTGTTATTGCCCAGCAACCTGGTGCTGACAGTGCTTCAGTTATTTTTGATGCTTATCACTCAGCAAAATCAAAAAAAATTGATATATTAATAGCAGATACTGCAGGAAGATTGCATACCCAAACCCATTTAATGCAAGAACTTGCTAAAATAAAAAGAGTACTAGCAAAACAACAAGTAGATCCAGATAAAGCGATCCCGCAAGAAGTTTTGTTAGTTATCGATGCGAGTCAAGGACAAAATGCCTTGCAGCAGGCAAAGTTCTTTTTAGAGTTGATTAATGTAACTGGCGTTGTTATAACTAAATTGGATGGTACCGCTAAGGGCGGGATTGTGTTTGCGATTGCCAAGCAATTGAAAATACCTATTAGGTATATTGGCGTAGGTGAGGGGATTGACGATTTACAAAAGTTTAATAGCAAAGACTTTGTTGATGCTTTTATAGGAAATTAATTTGGCAATTAACTAATTAACCGAATAGTACAAGGGATTATGATAAAATTTGAAAATGTCTCGAAAGTTTATGAAAACGGCTTTATTGCGCTAGACAATATTAGTTTGAGTCTGAAGTCGGGTGAGTTAGCATTTTTGACTGGGCATTCTGGGGCTGGTAAAACTACCATGCTAAAATTAATTATGTGTTTAACCAAGCCTAGTAATGGGCGATTAATGGTTGCGCAAACGGATGTAGGCAAATTATCAAAAACTCAGCTACCTTTTTATCGGCGTCATATAGGCATGATTTTACAAAATCCTTGTCTATTAACTAATAGAACAGTTTTCGAAAATATTGAGCTACCTTTAATTATTGCCGGTTATGACTCTATTGAGTGCAAACGTCGAGTTAGTGCGGCCTTAGACAAAGTAAATTTACTACACAAAGCAAAATCCTATCCGTTAGCTTTATCTACAGGTGAGCAGCAGCGTGTTGGTATTGCCCGAGCAGTGGTTACCAAGCCATCTGTATTATTGGCAGATGAACCGACAGGTAATTTGGATCCGATGCTGGCGAGCGAAATCATGAAATTATTCGAAGCTTTTCGTCAGGTTGGTGTATGTATATTAATAGCCACCCATGATTTAGCATTGATTGCACAAATGCAGTATAGGATTATTACTTTATCAGGTGGACAGTTAATTAGTATTGAAGATACGCACGAACTTAGCTATGCCTAATAGAAGCCTAATTAATAGGAAAAGATATGGAATCGATAGTTACCGTAAAGAAAAACATCAAAAATAAATCTGATTTTTATAAATGGGTTGATAGTCATGTATTAGCTTATAAAGACAGTCTTAAGGCATTATATTCTGCACCAATGGCTAATTTATTTACCATGTCTATTTTGGGTGTAGCTCTGGCCCTGCCGTTTTTATTATATCTAATTGTTTTAAACACAAGCTTAGTTTTAAACACATGGCAACAAAACTTTTATCAGTACAGTTTGTATTTAGACAGTAGTTTGACACCGGCACAAGCGACTCTTATTAAAGACAATTTGAGCAAATGGCCAGAAATAGCAAATATAGATATTATTACTAAAGAACAAGGTATTCAAGAATTAAAACAGACTTTAGGGATAGAAGAAATACTAAAAAACATAGACTATAATCCATTGCCTATTGTTTTTGTGGTCAATCTTAAACCAGAATATCGTAATATCAATAGCATGAAGCGTGTCGTAAATAAAAGCAGTAATATCATGGGTATTAGCAAAGCTGATGCAGATATAATTTTATTAGAAAAACTAACGAATATATTACAAGTGTTTTCTTATGTGATTTATATTTTCTCATTTGTGCTGGGGGTGGCTATATTACTAGTTATTAGCAATACTATTAGACTAATGCTGGAAAATAAACAACAAGAAATGGTTTTATTCAGTATGTTGGGTGCTACCATGAGTTATATAAGACGTCCTTATTTATATAGCGGTGTTATGTATGGTTTATTTGCAGGGATAACTGCTTGTATCGTTGCTAGTGCTTTATTTGCTAAATTGTATCAGGCTATTGATGCACTCGGATATACTAAGATAATCAATGCAGAGCTAACAGGATTTAGCTTTAGCGAAATATTATTTTTATTATTATCTAGTGCTTGCTTAGGTTTAATTGCTGCTAGACTCACCATGCATTTTCAGGCTAATCGTCTGCAAGAGAAGTTGGTAGAGCTATAGAGCTATAGAGCTAAAAGCTATATAAATTCTTGGCGTGATTCTACAGCTACGCCGAGAATTAAATCATCTTGTTGTAATAACTTCAAAGGAAAACCATTTAACTCAGGGTTTAATGGTTTTAAAAATTTATCTCCGCCATTGATAATTAATTGGCGAAATACAAAAATAATCGAGTTATCTAATTTTACTAAAATATAGTCACGGTCTGTGGGAGTTTTATCAGGATCAAATATTATGAGATTATTTTTAGTAAAAATAGGCTCCATAGATGAGTCGTTTAAATATACGGCAAAACATTTGGGATTGATATCTCGGGTTGATAAAATATGCCTGTTTATATTTTGATTAGCTTCTATAGTACTAGCAGTTTGTTGAAGATCAATAATAGGGATTTCGAAGATATCACTTGTATTATTAGCTGAAATTTTTCGTTGCTGCTTTGCAAGATGATTATTTACATTAAAATCTGCGCTTAGTAATTTATCAGGGTCTATTCTGAAGTAATCAGCGATTTTATTAATAGTTTCATTGCGTGGCTGCTTAGATTTGCCAACTATAATCCTATGGATAGTTGGCTGTGGTATATCTATACACTGTGCAAGTTCGGTTGCGCTGATTTCATACTCGAATAATAATTTTTTTAGATTAACTGCGATTTCGGTTTTGATCATGAGTATTAATTATTTATGTAGGCTTAACATTATTAATAAGATAATACTTAATGTGTATTATAAATACAAACAAAATTAATAATAATTTATAATGCATTGACGGGAAATATAAACGCATATAAAATACTTTTCTGAAATTATTACTATTCAAATATACAAATATTTATTTAATTAATTAAGGATTACAGTGTATAGTTTCCGAATTAGGCGTTTTGAGTTCAGGATAAAGCATGCACAACATACAGTAGGATTGTGGCTGCTGTTAACGAATACACAAGGCGAAGAGATATATATTGCCTATGATAGTTTGAATGAAAAATTGGTTCAAATACTCAATTTAAAGCTCTCAGAAAATGATATGGAGGTTATCGTAAAACTACAGTCTTTAATGGTTCTGTATAAAGAAAACTCAGTTAATTTCAAAGAGTTAATTTACTATAATAAGCTTATTAATAATAATTTAACTAGTAATATCAATGCGTTACAGGCTTTGAAATTTTAAGTTAAAAATGTTATAATCCGGGTATAAAAGAGGTATAAATTATGAACAAAATGTTGCAAGCTGTTGATTTTGCTACTCCTGTCGGGAGTATTGAAGCTTATGTTGCACATGTAAATAGTATACCTATGTTGACTCTGGAAGAAGAGCAAGCATTAGCCAAAGCATGGCATGAGAACCAAGATGTTGAAGCGGCGAGAAAGCTTGCATTATCTCACTTAAGATTTGTGGTCAAAGTTGCCTATAATTATGTGGGATACGGTTTGCCGAAAGCTGATCTTATTCAAGAAGGTAATATTGGCCTTATGAAAGCAATTAAACGTTTTGACCCTAACATGGGTGTACGTTTAGTATCATTTGCTGTGCACTGGATCAAATCAGAAATTCATGAATATGTTTTGCGTAACTGGCGTATTGTTAAAGTTGCGACTACCAAGGCACAAAGAAAATTGTTTTTTAATTTACGTAAAATGCGTAAACGTCTTGGTTGGTTCAGCGAAGCTGAGATCAATGATGTTGCTGAAACATTGGGTGTAAAAGCTTCTGATGTACGTGAGATGGAATCTAGGTTAAACGCGCATGATGCATCTTTTGATTTAGATAATGATGATGAAGATGATCAAGGCTCTAAGTCTTTAGCTTATGCGCCAGTACAATATTTAACTTGTGAGAAGTCAGTTGATCCTGCTGAATACTGGGCGAATGAAACATCGCACAATAATTCAGTGGATAAAATGCAATTAGTGTTAGAACAACTTGATGAACGTTCACAAGACATCGTTAAAAGCCGCTGGTTATCGGAACCAAAAGCAACGCTTTCTGATCTCGCTGTAAAATATAATGTTTCTATTGAGCGCGTGCGTCAATTAGAAAAGAAAGTATTTGATAAAATTAAAGCTAATTTGCTAGCGGTATAGTTTTAAAATAAACCCATTTAAGATGGGTTTATTTTGTTAAAAGCATTCTAGATCTAAATTCTTTTTTACTCATCTTTCCGCGCGATGCATTGCTTTCATTTTTTCTAATTCTATTCATTGCATCTTTTTTTAACTTAATGACGTCTGTTAAAATTTTTATATTAGACGGTTTAAGGTCAATTCTGTTTACTTCCTCTTTTGTTAAGGGACGTTGATGGTAGGGATAATTTTCATGTTTAGCAAATCCAATGATTGCTAATTTTTTATTGGGAACATCAGTAATCGCCCATTCGATTACATAGGTTGTTGGAGTTGAACCTTTAACGTGGTGGTGAAAAATAGAACCTTGGGCTGCACCTAGATTAGGTCGGCGGTCATGAGTTACATGCTGATTATAGGGGCCGTACACTTGTAATCTATGTTTAAGACTATTTACAGCAAATCTTAAAGATGGATCTTCTAGTACAGGTTTACTATTGAACAAATCACAGTTAAGTACAGTCCAGTAAGCATTGTTTGTTAAAGCATCTAGTTGTTCATCACGCTTAGGGCAGCCTTTAACAGTTTTATCATAACGTGGGGTATACATCTATCAGCCCTATTACTATAAGAATAACCTAAAATATAAGTTAGAATATCAAATACGGTAGTTAATGTCTACTGGTAGAGGAGTTTCGTTACATAACTTAAATACTGTCATTCCTGTAAAAGTTTATAAATTCAAGCTAACCATTTGATCACCTGTAAAAAACGATATTAATCAATGGGTTATAAAAATACTTGCAAATTGGGAATTAAATTCCCAATTTGCAAACACAAGATAGTTGCTCTATAATTAGCCTATGAAAAAGATCTCGAGAAATAGTTATTTAAAAGAGATAGGTGATATTTTTAGAAGTCACCCTATCTGTGCTATTTTAGGGCCAAGGCAGTGTGGTAAGACTACGCTGGCTAAAATGTTTTTGCAACATAATAAAAAAGATGTAAATGAAGTTCATTATTATGATCTAGAAGACCCGGATCATCTAACAGCCTTGGATGAGCCCAAATTATTATTAGATTCCCTTTCCGGTTTAATAGTTATTGATGAAATCCAGCGTAGGCCAGACTTATTTCCTTATTTAAGAGTATTAGTAGACAACAAGCCACAAATCAAATTATTAATATTAGGCAGTGCTTCGCAAATTTTAATAAAGCAATCTTCTGAAAGTTTAGCTGGTAGGATCGGATACTTGGAATTAACGCCATTTTCAATTACAGAAATTGATGATATGAGTAAATTGCACCTGAGAGGTGGGTTTCCAAAATCATATTTGGCTGAGCTAGAAGAAGATAGTACGAGATGGCGGCAAAATTATATAAGAACTTTTTTAGAATATGATATTCCGAATTTAGGGTTTAATTTAAATCCAGTTTTATTAAGACGTTTTTGGAGTATGTTGTGTGATTACCATGGTAATATTTTTAATGCATCTGAATTAGGAAGGTCGTTGAATATAGATCATAAGAGTGTCAAAAAATATTTAGATCTACTAACTGGCACATTTATGATTCGTCAACTGCAACCATGGTTTGCTAATATTTCTAAGCGTCAAGTTAAGTCATATAAAATCTATTTTAGAGACAGCGGTATCTTTCATACTTTATTTGGTATTAAATTAAAACAAGATTTGCTAAATAGCTCTAAAGTTGGAGCTTCTTGGGAAGGATTTGCTTTAGAACAAATAATACAATATCATCAAGCAGAGCCACAAGATTGTTTTTTTTGGTGCTTACAAACAGGTGCAGAATTGGATCTACTCATAGTAAAAGATAATAAAAGATATGCTTATGAAATTAAATATTCGAGCCGACCTAAACTAACGTCATCCATGCATACTTGTTTAGAGCAATTAGATTTAGATTATCTTACCGTTGTGGTTCCAGGTAATGCAGATTATCTTTTAGCTGATAAAATTAAAGTTAAAAGCCTACAAGTGTTGATTGATTCAAATTAGATTGTTCATACTAAAGATGCTTAATAAGAGTTTTAATGCATTTTTTGGCTTAAGGTGTTTGAATCGGAATTTAAAATTTTTATTTCAAATTTTGTAATTTCATCTGGTTGCCAACAGTAGGTTTGATCAAGCAGCTTAACTTGATGTAAAATTTTTAATAAGTTTACAAAATTCAAGGCTAATTGCGCGAATAAATCATTTAAGCCATTATATAATTGATGATTATATATAGATTGCCTAGCGATCTGATCATAGGCACCACGACCAAGATTAACAAAATAAGGTAGGGTGACTAATTTTTTATGGGCTTGTTCAGGATAAAATCCAGCAAATAATAAGCATTTGTCCCCTACGTCTCGTAGATGTTCATGTTGATTATTACCGGATAAATTTTGTGATTCTAGATATTCTAGTGCTAGAATGCTGTCGGCTAATTGAGTATTTTTGGTAAATCTCATTAATAGAAATATCAAATAGCTTTCAAGATCTTCAGTTAAATGACGATTAGACTTGTTTAAGGCCTCTTGTATTAGTTTGTGCCAAGAGCATGTAGAGCTTGAATCTATTGAGTATTGTGAGTATTTCATAAGCCAACTCCAAACATTAATGTCAGGTAAATTTTGAAGTTATATTTTTTAGTATGGCTGAAAATGTTTAATATGTCTAGGACTAGCAGTTTGGTTTTGACAGTAACCTGTTGTTATTTAAAGAGATTTCTTAATATAACAACTAAATAATAACTAAAATGGATTTTTAAAATTTTATTAATAAAACTGCCTTTTTATTTGAGGCTATATAGTATATAGTTGTTTGTTTATAATTTAAATTCTCATTAATCTTAGAATAAAATCTCATGCAAAATCAAGACGTTAGAAATGTTGCTATTATCGCACACGTGGATCATGGTAAAACCACTTTAGTTGATTGCTTATTGAAGCAGTCTGGTACTTTAGATTTACGTAAAGATCATCAAGAAAGAATGATGGATAGTAATGATCTTGAAAGAGAGCGTGGGATTACTATCTTAGCTAAGAATACAGCTATCAACTATAACGGCCACCGTATTAATATAGTCGATACTCCTGGACATGCTGACTTTGGTGGCGAGGTAGAGCGTATATTATCAATGGTAGATAGCGTGCTTTTAATTGTTGATGCTGTTGAAGGACCGATGCCACAGACTCGGTTTGTAACTCAAAAAGCATTCAAGCACGGATTAAAACCAATTGTAGTTATTAATAAGATTGACCGCGTGGGCGCACGAGTCAATTGGGTTTTAGAAAAAATATTTGAATTGTTTGTAGATCTTGATGCGAGTGATGAACAAGCAGATTTTCCGGTTATTTATGCTTCTGCTATTAATGGTTTTGCTACTAACGATCCAGATGTAACAACTCCTGATATGACAGCTTTATTTGAGTGTTTAATTGATAATGTACCAAAAGCTGAACGTAATATTGATGGTCCACTACAGTTACAAATTAGCTCGTTAGACTATTCTAGTTATGTTGGTGCAATCGGGATCGGTCGCGTCACTAGAGGTATAATTAAGCCTAATATGTTAGTCAGTATTGTTGATCATGATGGTGCTGTTCGTCAGGGTAAGGTTAATCAAGTATTAGGATATCTGGGTTTGGAAAGAACAGAATTAACCGAAGCTTATGCTGGTGACATTATAGCAGTTACTGGGATCGAAAAAATTCGTATTTCGGATACTATTTGTGAGCGTAATAATGTTGAAGCTCTGCCAGCGCTAGAAGTAGATGAACCAACCATGAGTATGAACTTCGTGGTTAACAACTCACCGTTTGCTGGTAAAGAAGGTAAGTATGTTACTTCCAGAAAAATAGCTGAACGACTTGAACAAGAGCTAATTCATAACGTGGCGCTCC
>JACCDT011993094.1_pt1 | contig 12580 bp, 17 predicted proteins | sample 7446291 | NCBI WGS metagenome assembly JACCDT01 (sample SAMN15323446, study PRJNA562643) | freshwater metagenome | isolation source: river surface water | place: USA:Blue River Watershed | collected 2017-08-17
CTAACTTTGCGCACCGCTTCTAGAAATCTCTGCAGATATCCGTTTGGAACATCAATACAAATGAACGAAAAATTTTTCATCAAACCTTTTTTCTTCATCTCTGACAATTTTTTAAAGTCCTCATCTCTGATGCCTAGCGTATAGCAAATGTAATCTGGGTTTTTGAATTTTTTAAAGAATTTAGAATAGTCAGCAACGGAATAGAATTTGTGAAAAGTAGTTATGATTTTATACTTCGATAGAATTTCTGCCATTTCAAAAGTTCCGCATGTCGCCATGTTTGCCGTCATGATTGGTAGCCCAGTCCAAGTTTTAGGTGAATGATAGAAATTAAAGGTTCTCTCAAGAGCAACATCTTTTCTAGATTCTAGGGTACTGCGTTTCGGTCGGAGAAGAACGTCCTGATAATCCAACTTTATATCTTGTGAAATTCTCATGTGACTATTTTATCCTATTTCAAAATACATTGCCTGATTGACAAAACAATGTTTTATATGTTAACTTTCACTAATAGAAAGGAGTTCTTCATGAAGAAAATCACGGTCAAGAGTGGTCCGAAACTGATCTCACCGCTGACAAAATATCCGTTCCGGGACGTCCGGAAAAAGCGTCGTCAAGAAAACGCACTTATTGTAATATTTTTTATTGCTGTTTTCCTGAAAGGTTGCATTCTTGTCGCAGGGCTTTGCATTGAGCAATCCTGAATCAGATTGCGCAACGGCTCGATCCTGTGAGCCGTTTTTTATTGGCCCTTATATTTTTTATATACTTTTATTCTGTTTAGCTCTTTATCAATCAACTCTTGATATTGTTCAAAATTATCATCGCCCTCTATTTCTTCCATCGCTTTTTCGGCACGTGACAAAGCTTCCTCTGCCCTGTACAAATCCAAGTCAGTAATTTTTTCTGAACGAGAAACCAAAACTATTACTTCTGTTGAAATATTATTCTTCAAGTCTGCGGGCCTGATTTCAACAATACCAGATGCAACCACAATAGGTGTGAGGTTTTTTTCACCTTCTTTTCTATACTTTAATTCTCCCGCACGGATAATCGAAACCAACGGAGAGTGATTCGGCAAGATTGTTATTTCACCAGATTCAGTCGGCACAACAACTTCCATAACCGAATCCTGCAATACGGTCTTCTCTGGAGTTAAAATTTTCAGATTGATAATATTTGTCATTTTATTTTTTATTCTTTTCTTCGTGGTCTTTGATTACATCTTCGATGCTTCCCTTCATATAGAATGATTGTTCGTGAATGTGATCATATTTTCCAGCCAAAATTTCTTTGAAGCTTCTGATAGTGTCCTCTTTCTTCACATATACTCCTGACACTCCGTTGAATTGAGCCGCAACCCGAAATGGTTGCGACAAAAACTTCTGAATTTTTCGCGCGCGAAATACTGTCATTTTATCTTCATCAGACAATTCGTCCATACCGAGAATAGAGATGATTCCCTGCAAATCCTTGTAGCGTTGCAAAATTCTCTGCACACCCTGAGCGACTTCATAATGCTCGGCTCCAACAATGTTTGCGTCGAGAATTGTTGAGCTAGAATCGAGAGGGTCAACAGCTGGATAAATTCCAATCTCAGTCAATGCACGATTCAAAACGACGGTTGAATCTAGATGTGTAAAGGTCGTAGCAGGTGCAGGGTCAGTGAGGTCGTCAGCGGGAACATATACAGCCTGAACGGATGTAATGGAACCATTTTTAGTAGAGGTAATTCTTTCTTGTAAATTTCCCATCTCTGTCGCAAGAGTTGGTTGATATCCAACAGCACTCGGCATTCGTCCGAGCAACGCTGACATCTCTGAACCTGCCTGTGTAAATCTGAAAATGTTATCGATGAACAACAGTAAATCTTTACCTTCAGTATCTCGAAAATGTTCCGCCATTGTCAGAGCAGACAAAGCAACGCGAGCACGCGCACCCGGAGATTCATTCATTTGTCCAAAAACCAAACAAGTCTTGTCCAAAACTTTAGCCTCTTTCATTTCTTTGTACAGATCGTTTCCCTCTCTGGAACGCTCACCGACTCCAGCAAAAACAGAATACCCTCCATGCTCGCTCGCAATGTTGTTGATGAGCTCTTGAATGATGACAGTTTTTCCAACGCCGGCACCACCGAACAACCCAACTTTTCCTCCTTTCAAGAATGGACAGATGAGGTCGATAACTTTCACACCAGTTTCGAGAATTTCTGTCTTTGTTGATTGCTCTTCAAATTTTGGGGAAGGTCTATGAATTGGATTTTTCTTATCGTTTGAGTAAGGCATTTTGTCTATCGGATTTCCCACCACATCAAACATTCTGCCAAGAACAGATTCGCCAACAGGAACAGAAATTGGGGCCCCAGTGTCGGAAACCTCTTGTCCTCTCACCAGACCGTCGGTGGTAGTCATGGCGATTGTTCTCACCTCATTTTGTCCCTTGTGTTGATTGACTTCGAGAACAACATTTACGCCTGCCCCATTTGTGACAGTGAGAGCGTTGTATATGTCGGGCAATTTTCCCTCGAATTTTACATCGACTACTGGTCCAATAATTTGTGTGATTTTTCCTTTGTTCATGTTTTTAATTTTTATTTAAAGCTTCTGCCCCTGCGATAATTTCCGCGACCTCCTGCGTAATGTTTGCCTGGCGTGCCCTGTTAAATGTTAATAATAAATCCGAAACCAATTCTGTCGCGTTATCGGTGGCATTTTTCATCGCCACCATTCGCGAGCTATGCTCGGACGCGAGAGACTCGAGCATAATTTGAAGTAGAACATCATTGAGAAGTGTTGGTATGACTTTTTCTAGAACTCGTGCCTCTGAAGGTTCAAAAATATAAAGCGAAGAGACTTTTTTATCCGCATCATCCACCTCGACATGATCGCTGATGAAGTTTTGCGTTGCCTTTATACTTACCGGCAATAGTTTTCTCGCTATTGGTTGATAATTTAATCTCTTCACGAATTCCGTGTAAATTGCAACCACTCTTTTATATTTCCCCGTCTCCAAAAATTGTCGCATCAAAAATTTTCTGAGTGAGATGACTTCTTCAATAGAAATTTCTTCACCGAATTCATGAAAGCTTGCGACGATTTTGAATCTGTTTCTGTTTGCAATTTTTTCAGCCTGCTTTCCAATTGTCACAACCTCGATGTTACCGCCGTGCTTCATTTTGTATTGATGAACCAATTTTGATACGTTCATGTTGTATGAACCACACAAACCCTTGTTTGAAGCAAACACTACCAGCAAAGTTGCTTCGCCTGCCCCCAATTCTAACAACGGATGTTCAATCTCTCTTTCTTTAGCCAAGGTTTTCAAAATAGCCAAAGCATATTTCGCATATTCTTTTGAACGCAACGACAAGTCGACCGCCTTTTTCATTTTTGCAATTGAAACCATCTCCATAGTTTTAGTAATTTTTTTAATATTACTAATCGAGGTGATTTTTTGTTTAATTGTTTTAATTTGCGTCGCCATAATTATTTTTTACTTTGCTTGAATTCTGAAATTGCATCGTGCAATTGCTGTTTCAATTCGTCTGTCCAATCTTTTTCGAGCGCGGTCATTAAATCTTTTTTTGAAGCGTCCAGAAAAGCGTGCAGCTCAATTTCCCAATTTCTAATCGCAGCCTTCTCAACATCATCCAGGAATCCATTATTCACCGCAAAAATACTTGCAACCTGTTTTGCAACTGGCACCGGAGCATATTGTGGTTGTTTTAAAACTTCAACTGTTTTTGCTCCACGGTCCAAAATCTTTCGGGTCTCTGGATCCAAATCAGAGTCAAATTGAGAGAAGCTTTCCAATTCACGATATTGCGCGAGTGACAATTTCATCGGACCAGCATTCTTCTTCATCGATTTAATTTGAGCGGACCCTCCGACACGAGAAACTGAAAATCCGACGTTAATGGCCGGCTTTATTCCCTTGTAGAACAAACTGGACTCGAGGAAAATTTGTCCGTCAGTAATTGAAATTACGTTTGTTGGAATATACGCTGAGATGTCGCCACCTTGCGTTTCGATAATTGGCAGTGCTGTTATGGATCCGCCACCCGCTTCGGCATTTCGACGACATGCACGCTCGAGCAATCGTGAGTGCAAATAGAAAACGTCTCCGGGATAGGCTTCACGACCAGGTGGACGTCGCAACAATAGAGAAATTTCTCGATATGCGTTCGCGTGTTTTGAAAGGTCGTCGTAAATAACTAAAACATCTTCGCCTTTTTCCATAAAATATTCCGCGATGGCGACTCCAGAATATGGCGCGAGATACAAAAGCGAAGCATTGTCTGAAGCACCGGCCAAAACCACAGTTGTGTATTCCATCGCTCCGCGCTTTTCCAATTCACTAACAACGCGCATAACTTTGGATTTCTTCTGTCCGATTGCAACATAGACACATTTTACTCCTTTGCCCTTCTGATTGATGATTGTATCGATTGCAAGCGCAGTTTTTCCGGTTTGTCTATCACCAATTATCAACTCTCTCTGTCCTCTACCAATTGGAACTAGAACGTCGATGACTTTCACTCCAGTTTGTAAAGGCACATCAACAGACTGTCGATCCATGACACCAGCGGCAACCCGCTCGATGAACATTTCTTTTTCGCCACGAATTGCTTCGCGTCCATCCTGTGGCACGAGTAACGGATCTACAACACGTCCGAGAACTTCATCAGAAATATTTATGGACAAAATTTTTCCAGTTCTCTTGACCTTGTCACCCTCGCGTACTTTCGTGAAGTCTCCCAAAATAATCGCACCAATTGTGTCCTCCTCGAGGTTCAATGCCAAACCATACAAATTTTCTGAAAAATATATCATCTCGGATGACATACATCCCGACAATCCAGAAATTTTTGCGATTCCATCACTTACGGAAACAACAATTCCGAATTCTGTCGATTCTACTCCACCTTCAAACCCCTCAATTTTATCTTTCAGCTTTTTTATAATTGTATCTACTGACATATTTTAATTTGCGATTAATTCATCTTTTAATAACTTCAACTGATTTTTAATGCTGGCATCATAAATGAAACCCTTATACGTTGCCACAAAACCTCCAATTAAATCTGCATTTATTTTTTTAGCCATTTTTTTTGGCTCACCAAATTTTTTATGAATTTTTTCTAAAATACTTTTGTCATGTTCATCTGCAATTTCAATATCAAGTGTCTCGAATGAAACATCCATGTTATGAAGCCTCTCGAGGTGAGCAACTATTTGCGGCAACAGATTCATTAATCCCTCATCTCGTAAATACTCGACTAAAATATCTGCCAAATTATTATTGACTCGATTTTTTTCGAGCATCACTTTATAGAATGATATTGCTATTTGTCTTGATGAAATCATATTTATATTTTTGCTTCAAAAGTATTTAGCGACTTCGAAATGATTTTTTCTTTTTCTGTTTTAGATAGATTCTCTTTCAAGACTTTCTCTACTCCAAACAAAATCATATCCGACAACTCTCTTTCAACTTTTTTTTCCATTTTCTTCTTTTGCTCTTCTAATTCTTTTTGGCCGTCTTTCAAAATGTTCTTTTTTGCTTTCTCTGCCTCAATTTCGGATTGAGAAATTATTTTGTCTCCGCTTTTCTGTGCATCACCAATAATTTGATTGGCTTTGCTTTTCGCTTCATCAATTTTTTGTTTTTTAATTTCCTCTGCCTTGATCAAATCTTCGCGAGCTTTTTCTGCGTCATTGAGGCCCTGATCAATTTTTTGCTGCCGCTCATTGATAACCCTGAAAATCGGCTTGAACGCAAATTTCTTGAGAATTAGGAAAATAACAACAAAGTTAAAGAGGTTTGCTAGAGCAACCTGCCAATCGAAACCAATTTTTCCTAAAATTTCTAACATATTTTATAACAAGAAGAATGCAACGAACGCATAAATGGCAGTTGATTCTGCGAGTGCGACTCCAATAATCATCTTTGGGAATATGTTGTTTGCCGCATCAGGATTTCTTCCAATCGCCTCTAATGCTTTACCAATAATGTAACCTTCACCCAAAGCTGAACCTGCCATAGCGATTGTCATTGTAATTGCTTTGGCTATTAATCGTGCTGACTCTAAATTATCCATAAAAAATAAATTAATCTAATAAATGCAAAATTAAAATTTTGCTCTCTCAATTCTTTCGATGAAAAAATTGAAGGAGCAAGATTCTATTTGGCGGGCTCCTCTTCCTTCAGAGCTAACATATAATACGAAGTTACAAGAGCACCAAAAACTATTGCCTGCACAATTCCTGATAGCAATGACATAGCAGACCACGCAATCGGCACAAAATATGCGAAAGCTCCGAGCATAAGCGCAGCAAGAACTTCACCAGCATACATGTTTCCAAAAAGACGAAGCGAAAGAGAAATAACTTTGGCAATTTCACCTACAATATCCAACAGGCCGATCGCAAAATCAATTAAAGCCATTAAACCATCACCGATACCCTTTTTAAATCCCTGAAAAATTTCTTTGAACTTGAAAAACTTTCCAATGTGGCCAATTACACCCCAATCCTTGGCTGAAATAATATTAAGTACAACAACACAACCAACGGCTAAACCGAATGTTGTGTTGAAATCTGTTGTTGGAGAACGAAAGATTGGCGCACCATTAAATGTAATTGATGTTAATCCTGGAATCATTCCGATTAGGTTCGAAATAGCAACATAGACAAAAATCGTTGCGACCAGCGGGAAAATATATTGAGCGTTTTTTATATTTCCGGTAATCTGTGAAATTAACCCAAGCATTGCCTCGACAATCATTTCGATAAAAGTCTGCGTTTTATTCGGTCGGTGTTGAAACTTTCTAATACTGAAATAACAGACGAGTGAAAGTAAAATTAATATGAGCAGAGAAAGTAGTGTGGTGTTTGTGATCTTGAATCCGCCGATGGATAGGATAGTGTCTGGGTGTATTGAAGTTAGTTCGCGGTCAAGTCTAAACATAAAATTACTTTTTAATATTTTCTAATTCTCGCGCCTGTTTGATTTGTGCGTTTAGGTCATTAAGAATTCTATTTTGCTTTTTATATTTCATTGCGACGATAAACCATGAAAAAACAAAAGATACGAAAAGAAAAATAGCGCTCCAATTCATGTCTGTGTTGGTGGCGCTAAATCTTTTTGCAAAATAGACAGCAATTACGGCAGGAATTCCAAAAATAAAAATCATTTCAAACATCAGCCAAAAAATCCTAGTAGTGAAGGCATCTCTTTTCTGTTCTAGTTCTTTGAGGTTCATATCCCATTTAAAGGAATATTATAGCAAAAGGCACAGAAATTCTCAAAATCATCACGATGTATCTACATTTGACATATCAAAATAATTAATGTAGTGTCTTAGCTGAACTGTTCACAATTATAAAAACGAGGAGAGCACAATGAATTCAACAGACAGTGTGAGACTTTTCAAAAAAGAGCTGAAGCGCATCAAAAGATTTGCGAATCAGGTTTACGCCTGCATCAACTTCAGCCAAAATGATGACATGGCCCTGCGCACCCAAGTTGTTGCGGCGTGTCTGTTCAAAAGAACACCGAAGATGAAAACTCCGCCTCGGGAACTCGGTGATGACCAAGAGCAAGAGTTCTATCTTCGGCTCATCGAGGCCGAGACACCGAGTGATATCATTCCGATTATCAAGTTGCTCGGAGTCGGCACTGAGATGTGGCGGGCAGCAGTCCGTCGCCTGAAGAACATGCTGATGAATAAAGATGGCTGGGCTTAACCCACTCGCTTCATTCTCACCCGGACGCTTACACGCGTCCGGCTTTTTATTTACACTCCCCTCTTTCAATATTCAAATTAACTTCCTCAAATCCAGTGCTTTTGAAAAGCGTGACGAATTGTTTTCGCAAATTTTCTGAAGCCGTCTCGAAAATTCCCGACTCACATGCGGCTTGACGAATCTTTTGCTCAGCAAGGACGCGTGTTTCGGTTTCCAAGTTTGGGTCGCCCTTGGTCAACCATCCTAGTTTTCGATCATACACCCTAGTTTTTTCTCCGTCTAATTTCGTCACCAAAATTTCTGATGCTGGCAATTTTACATTTAAAACTTGCCCACTTATGTCTATGTCGTCTGCGGTTACTTTCGATAAATCAAAACCAGCAATCACCTGCCCATGGGCAATCAACAATATCCTATCTCCAAACAAAATATTTTGAAGTAAATTTCCGGCGCTACCAGCTTCAATAATTTTTTCAATGTTGAATGATGCCGTTTCAATTCTATTCAAAGAAGTTATTTCATGGACCACAGCGGACTGATCGGCGTTAAAAAACTTTTTAAATCCAAACATGTTTGAATATTTAGAAAGTGAAGCGACAAGAATAATAATTACGACAGCAATTAGAATAATTTTTTTCATATATTAATAATATAAGATCGCAATGATTAGTCAAAAGTTTTTGACTAATTTGAGTGAATGTAGTAAAAATTAGGGCTGAGGTTCTAGTTCAACAAAACAGGAGAAAAGTCATGGCTAAAAAGCAGAGAGAGGACATTGTTGTCCTCAGAGTCAAGAAAACTGCATATCAAAAAGCGGCAGAAAATTGGCAATTTTCCAGGACCCCACAGGAAACCAGCGCCCGCTTGATTGAGTGGATTGCTGTCTGTGAAACTCAGACCGAGCTCGATTCGATCTGGCTTCACTTGACCAAGGCGCGCGAGAAAGACGCTTTTCATCGCAGAATGGCTGAAATTAAAGAACGTGAGAAAGCGAAGCGAAAATTTCTTTCTCTCGTTCCAGAATGACCCAGACCATTGGGCCCTGCCCCGCGCAGAATGCGCGGGGCTTATTTATTTCTTTTAAAACTTCACAACAACCCCTAATCACGCTAATATAGAATATATGCAAAAGAAAACAGAGCTTTATTTCCTTTTAGGATTATTAATAGTTATCGCGGTATTAACTTTCTTCATTTACAAACCATTCATTTACGTACTATTTCTCGCCGTAGTCGTCGCAACAATCTTTCAGCCAATATATAAAAAAGCTCTGAAAATCTCCAAAAATAAAGCGAGCCTAGCTTCACTATTATCAACACTGTTTGTCCTCCTAATCGTGATCATACCTGTCAGCTTAATTGCGACACAAATACTTCGCGAATCAACTTCACTATACTCATATATTTTAGAAGGAAACGCCACAATTTTTTCCGAGGGCGCACATCAATCAATTTCAAAACTAAAAAACTCATTGCCAATTTTGCAAAATTTGGATTTGGACTTGAATAAATATGCCGAGCAGTTTTTAAACTGGTTATTGCCATATTGGGGCTCACTATTTTCTAACTTGATTAAAATTACAACCGGTACTTTTATCTTTTTGATTGCACTTTACTATATGTTTAAAGACGGCGAAAAACTAAAACTTGCGATACGTGAAATGAGTCCACTTAAAGACTCTTACGATAATACAATCTTCAAAAAAATGGAGAACGCTATCAATTCGATAATTAAAGGAAGCCTCATCATTGCAATCATTCAAGGATTCGTAACTTCAATTGGTTTTCTAATTTTTGGAGTACCTAGCGCATTCCTCTGGGGCACAATCGCATCAATTACTGCCCTTATTCCGAGCGTCGGTACCAGTTTAGTAGTCGTGCCAGCAATAATTTATCTATTTTTCAGCGGAAGCTTGTTGCCAGCAATTGGATTAGCTATTTGGGGATTCTTTGCGGTCGGTCTGATTGATAACTTCCTCGGACCAAAATTGGTTGAGCGTGGAATTAAAATTCATCCATTCTTAATTTTGCTTTCGGTATTAGGTGGATTGTCTCTGTTTGGACCTATAGGATTCATAATTGGGCCTGTCGTGTTGAGTCTACTTTTCACCTTATCAGTTATATATTCAGAAATAATTCACCAGCAAATATAGTATGCAAAAAATAATTTTTTCCGTATTGATTTTGATTCTTGTTGTCTTTGCATTTAAAAACGATAATGCCGAGACAATTAAAATTATTAAAGTTAACAATTTCGAGGAGTGCGTTTTGGCTAGCTATCCAATTCAAGAATCTTATCCGAGAAAATGTATCGATGGCGAAGAAAATTCCTTCACAGAATATATCGGAAACCAAATTGAAAAAAAAGATTTGATCACTGTCGAAACCCCTACCCCAAACCAAAGTGTTGCAAATAAATTTGAGATTCGTGGAAAAGCGCGAGGTTTTTGGTTTTTTGAAGCTTCTCTACCTGCGCGAATTCTAGATCAAAACAAAAAAGAGGTCTTCGTCTTTTCTATTGAAACAACAGACGAATGGATGACAGAGGAATTTGTTAATTTTGAGAAAGTGGTTGATTTGGGAACTTCAACAGTTCCTCAAAAGGGATATCTAGAAATAATGAAAAGCAATCCATCAGATTTAAGCGAGAACAACGACTCACTCATCATTCCTATTTCATTTTCAAATAATTTTGTCGAAACTCAGACGGAAGTCGTTCAATAGAATAGCGTAGCATTGTTCGCGGCATTTTCGATGCGAATTTATTTAAAAATTTTATCAGAGTCTGTTCTGTATTTTTACCAACTTCGCGCAACATCCAACCGCAAGCTTTGTGAATTAAATCGTGTTTGTCAGTCATGAGAATTTCTATGATTTTCAATGTGTCGTCGAATTGGCCGGCCCTGATCAGAGCGTAAGTCGACACAATTGCAATTCTGCGTTCCCATAGATTTTTTGATTTTACTAATTTATACAAAATCTTATTATCGTTTCCGCGAACAATCCAATCACCTAAAATATATGGCGCAGACAAGTCAACCAAATCCCAATTATTTACTCCGCGCAGGTTAGATAAATAAAACTTCACAATCTTTTTTCTCTCAGAATCGTTTTCTGACTTTTCATATTGCATCACCAATATTTCGAGAGCAGTCAGGCGATGTTCGTGAATTTTGCTTTGTAAAAGCTTTTTCAAAACATCTAGTGACGCTGTTTGAAATTTCTTGGCGATTTGTCTTTGCTCTGGTACGGTCAGACCGATGAAAATATCTCCCTCACCGTATTGACCTTTTTCGGTTTTGAAAAATCGCTGGCAAATCGCCGCTTTTTCTTTACTACTTTTTGCTTTTAGAGCTTTAACTATCGATGTATACATTTACCTATAATACCACATTGGAAATGTTGACAAAACTTTACAAATTGATAGTCTATTTGTCGGAGTCTTAGCTCAGAAAGTGAATAGTGCCGGGCTCTTGCGAGTTGCCCGCGGAAAACACTATTCACAAATGAGAGCGCCCCGTTAATGGGGAGGTTCGTCGGTGACAAACCCGACAGACTCCGCCAATCTGATGCGTGTGTAGCTCAACTGGATAGAGCATGCCCACACTTCGGGCAAGGTTGCAGGTTCAACTCCTGTCATGCGCTGTTCTTCCCCGCCGGTCACCATGACCGGCGTTTTTATTTATAAAAAAAATTTGATATTATTTTCTCATGACAAAACCACTAATCATAGACGTCAGAAGCGCTGATGAATTTTCATCCGGTCACAAAGAAAACGCCATTAACATTCCCATTCAGGACTTGGACAATTCGAGCTTTATCCAAGAACTTCACAAAGATACACCTATTCAAGTCTACTGTCACTCTGGTGGTCGTGCAGAAATGGCTAAAAGAGTTCTCGAATTTCGTGGTTTTACGAATGTAGAAAATCTAGGTGGATTTAATTGATCAAACTATTCCCCGTCATCACTGTGGGTTTTTTCAAATTCATCATTTGTAAAATTGTTGGAGCCAAATCAGCAAGACTTCCATCGTGCAAAGTCACTGATTCATCAGTAACAATACATGGCACAGGGCTGAGAGTATGCGCAGTATGTTTATCTCCCGTTACAGGATCGATATTTAATTCTGCGTTTCCATGATCAGCGGTAATAACGGCAACTCCCCCTTTCGACTGAATAGCTTCGACAAATCTTTTCAGATTTTTATCAACCGTCTCAATTGCAATTTTAATTGCGGGAACATTCGCGGTGTGCCCAACCATGTCTGGGTTGGCGTAGTTTATGAAGATAAAGTCTGCACCGCTTTCGACTCGCTTGATTGCCTCGTCAGTGATTGCTTCTGCGCGCATTTCAGGCGCTTCGTCGTGCGTTTTCACATCCTTGCGACTAGCGAGCAAAACATGTTCTTCGCCCTTGTGCGGTTCTTCTTTTCCACCGTTCAAAAAATATGTAGCATGTGGGAATTTTTCAGTTTCCGCGATGTGGGCCTGTGTCAAACCAGCGAGTGAAATTTCATTTGCGAGTGTCGTCTCAATTTTGTTCGGCTCAAAGACAACTTCAACATCAAATTTTTTGTCATATTCAGTCAAAGTCGCAATAAAAAGATTTTTCTCCGCCTTCATTTCCAAAATTTTTGAAAGCAACATTCGTGCACGGTCTGCTCTGAAGTTCATCACGATTATTGCGTCACCTGTTCCGATTTCGCTTCTTTGCAAAACGAAAGGTTCAATGTGTTCGTCGCTTTTGCCGGCGGCGTGTTGTTTTTTAACTTCATCAATTGCGTCTGTGGTAATCGCGGTGTCGTCGCCTGTAGAAATTAATTTCATAAATC
>JACCDT010496495.1_pt1 | contig 12576 bp, 16 predicted proteins | sample 7446291 | NCBI WGS metagenome assembly JACCDT01 (sample SAMN15323446, study PRJNA562643) | freshwater metagenome | isolation source: river surface water | place: USA:Blue River Watershed | collected 2017-08-17
AAACATTCCTTTTGTGGCAGGAGATGTGTTCAAGTTCAAGGTAGACTCAGTAACAGCTGCAAAGAACGTTCTGTTAATAATATACGTAACTAAATCATAATGAGTAATGGCCGCACGCTATTGGGTACCGGGTGGTACAGGAAATACAAACAGTACTAGTAACTGGAGTACCTCATCAGGAGGTGCATCAGGAGCTTCTGTGCCTGTATCAACAGATGACGCAATTTTTGATGCTAATAGCGGTTCAGGTACAGCAACGGTAAACGCTACTCTTTCTGTTTTATCCTTAAATCTTACAGGTTTTACAGGTACTCTTGCCGGATCTTCTACTATTCAGATATACGCTGGTGGAGTAAACTTAGGTAGTACAGCTACATTAACTCATACAGGAAATTTATCAGCTTTAGCTACAAGTACTTCATGGACCTCAAACGGCATGCAATGGAAAGGAAACGTAAGCATCTCGGGTTCATTCAGTGTAACTTATACAGATAACTGGGATGTTCTTGGTAATTATAGCAATTCTTCAACATCTAATCCAATAGGTTCAACAATAACCGTTAGGGGAAACATGACCGTAAATGCTTTCGGAGGAACTTCTACTACAAACTTTATTCTTGCAGGAACAGGTTCTTGGTCCATAACAGCAGATGCTGGTCAAAGTGATTATACGGTTGCAGCTACAGGAAACTATATTGTAACAACTATCTTAGCGTTTACCGGCACTAATAAAATATTTACATTAGTCCCAGGAGGAACTTTAAATGCTGCAACAGGTGGAATAAGTACATCTGGTAGCAATACTTTTGATCTTTTAAATACAAGCTTTAATACTCTCACCTTTACAGGAACAGCTACTATGACATTTAATAGTCCGTTAACTTGTACAGGTACAATGATTTTAGGGTCTTTAGGTCAAGTATTATCTTTAAACGGTTCTACTCTTTATGTCGCTGGCAATCTTACGATAGGGGGAACATCTAGTCAAGTTTCTGGTACGACTGTTATTGAAACTACAGGTACTGGCGTGTTTTCTTCAACGCAAACTACAGGATATTTTGGTTGCAGTATTAACTTTAATAACGGAGCAAATACTCTTACAATATCAGGAACCATTCGATATAGAACAGGTACGATGACTGTTTTATCCGGAACATTCATTACTGCAGGAAGTACTTTGGTTTTAGTAACTACTTGCACATTAAATACAGCGGGTATTGTTTGGAATAATGTAACTGTTGCCAATGGAACTATCACTAACAACAGTCTTCTTACAGTAACGGGTACTTTAGCATATGCTTTAGGATCTACCGTTATTTTTTCAGGAACAGCCGGATGGACAGCAGCTACTTTCGATATACAAACATCAAGTAATGTGAATCATGTACTTAAGTCAGGCCTTACTTATACTATAACAACTAACTTTATCTCTATAGCCACTACTAATGCTAACAAAGATACTATTAAGTCTGATACTCCTGGAGTACAGGCTATACTAACATTAAATCAAGGAGCAAACCAATCCGTAGGGTACACAAACGCTACAGATATTGATAGTTCTTTAGGACAAGCTATTTACGTTGCCAATGGGACCTTGAGCAATGCTACTAACTGGAATCCTCTTACAGCTACTGATATGGGTGGTGGAGGTTCATTAATCTTTGTGAACTAATGGCAGCAAGATATTGGGTTGGTGGAAGCGCAACATGGAACGCAACAGCAGGTACTAAATGGGCTACCACTAGTGGTGGTGCAGGTGGGGCAGCTGTTCCTACAAGTGCGGATGATGTATTTTTTGATGCAGCAAGCGGAGCTGTTACTATAACTCTTGGCGTAACAGGGACTGCTAAAACATTTACTTGTACAGGTTTTACAGGTACTTTTGCAATGAGTACTTTTCAATTAACTATGTCAGGGGATGTAACGCTTGTTAACACTATGACATTAAGTGGTACAAATACGACAGGTTTTTCAATGGGGACTTCTTGTAACGTTACAACAGGAGGCTTAACTATTCCTGTAGTATTCACATTTGGAACAAGCTTGACATTCACTCTTATAGACGATTTTAATACTACAAGCAATGTAAGACATGGTGCTACCACATTTAATGGTAATCAGATAAAGCTTTTAACTAACTCAAACTTCTTAAACGTTGTAAACAACACTACCTGTTTAGGAACGACGATTATAAATATTACAGGAGGTAATGTAACGATAGGAGCAAACAGTACTTCTATAAACAGCGGTATAGCTCTAGATATAATCATAAACTCATCAGGAACTGTAACGTTTAGACAGGATTCTAATGCGGGGGGTGGTGCATTTGGTATTGGTGGAACAAAAACCATGCAATATTTAGGAGGGACTCTTATATTTAGTTGTGCTTATTTCCGTATTGTTTCTGGGGGTACTTATACTTTTGATATGGCAGGGCAGTCTATACCTGCTCTAACAATGGCTGTAGTTTCATCTAACCTGTCTTTTACGTCATTGTTAAACATCATAGGGACATTTTCACTAATCAATGATAACATTACTATTTCAGGAGCGGCTGGTTTTGATTGCGGTACTTTAAGCTTAACTGCTGTATTAGCTGGTACAAGAACCCTTACGTTAACATCAGGTAATACGTATAACATTGGAGAGTTTATTGTAACAGGATCAAGCAACTCTTTTCGTTTTGTAGTTGCATCAAGTACTCCTGGCGTACAGGCGATTTTGACTCTTTCTCCTGCAGGAACTCAAAACGTAATGTACACAAATGCTACCGATATAGACAGTAGTGCAGGACAAACTATATGGAGTTTTCAACAAGTGGTGAGTAATACGCTAAATTGGGGTAACTTAAACGTTTCAAATATAGGTGGCGGAGGAACCTTTACTTTTGTAAATTAACAGATTATGACAGATATTCAAAGAATAATACCACAAGACGAGTATGTTGCTTTAATAGCAGCAGATGCACCGAATCAGGCAAATCCTTTTGCTACGATGAATGATTTAGGTGCTATCGCCGCTATAAATCCTAACAAGCTCTTAGGAAGATATACAGCAAGCATAGGCGCTCCTGAAGAAATTACTATAGGGAATGCTTTAGTGCTAAGCCTTTTAGGAACCTTAGATGTAAGTCTGGCTAGTCTCGACGTGACTAACGCTTTAGGTTTCACTCCTTATGACGCAAGTAATCCTAGCGGGTATATTAGTGGTATGACTCTTACAGGAGAAGCTACAGGTGTAGGTACTAACTCAGTTTCAGTTACCCTATCGAATAGTGCTGTTATAGGAAAAGTACTTACAGGATATCTTGCAGCTAAAGGTGTTGTAGCAGCTACAGATACTATTTTACAAGCTATCCAAAAACTTGATGGAAATGCTAAGGTAGCTAACTCTAACTATGTGATTAAAGCTGTTGCTTACGTGTTAACTACATCTGATAGAACAGTTGAAGTTACTGCAGCAGGAGCAACACAAACACTTCATACAGCTGTTGGTAATGCAGGTGATGAAAAAAGAATCATCAATGCTTCTACAGGAATAGTAAGAGTAGATACAACTTCTTCTCAAACTATAGGTAATAGTGCCATAGCAAATCCTATATTTGTAGACTTAAACCCTGGAGAGTGGTTAGATGTAGTAAGTAACGGGACTAACTGGAGAATAATATAACATAAAACATAAAAGACATGAGTGGATTTAAAAACATATTTCTTGACCCCGCTACTGTATCTTTAGATGCGGGAAGCAGAGTTAGAACAAGTCAGATGACTACCTTGCATGATGGTAAGATACTTAATGGAGATAATCCATTTTTGTATGATAATCAAGGAACAGGTACAGGTACTTATGCTAACAATAAGTATAACATGTCTGTTACAGCAGGTCAATACAGAGTTAGACAAAGTAAGAGATTCTTGCCTTATTTCTCAGGTAAATCTCAGCTTATGGAAGTTACATTTGATAACTTTCAAGTAGAAGCTAACACTGAAAAAAGAGCAGGTTACTTTAGCTCAAATGCTGTTGCTCCTTTTGCATCTAACTATGATGGGTTTTATATTGAGAACGACGGTACAACTATCAGATTAAAAGCTGATAGAAACGGTACTAACACTATTAATGTTCCTTGGACAAGTTGGGATAACTACAATCTTATATCGGGGTACAACTGGGCTAACTTTACAGTTGTTGCTTTTGACTTCCTTTGGTTAGGCGGAGCTGTATTAAGAATATTCTTAAAAACAGAGTTAGGTTTTGTTTTAGCTCATACTGTTAATTATGCAGGTTCAGCAACAGATACTTTTATCTTATCTCCAAATCAACCAGTAAGGTATGAAATAAGAAGCACTACAGGAACAGGAAGCTTTAGATATATTTGTTCTCAAGTTTCTACTGAAGGAAGTACAACAGAATCTGGTTATAATAACTCTATTATATCACTTTCTACAGCAGCTAATCCAAGTAATACTGCTGCTACTATTGGTACAAGATATCCATTAAAAGGAATAAGAAAAAAAGTAGCTAATAGGAATAACTCTGTTAAAGTGGTATTTCCTAAAATTTTAGTTGCTAGTAATGATATTGTTATATGGACACTAGAACTTAATCCCACATTGTCTGCACCTCTTACCTACACCGATGTTTTAAATAGTGCGGTTCAAGAAGCCAATGGTTCTGCAGCAGCTGCTATTACAATAACTGTAACGACACCGGGTAGAGTTTTAGCAAGTGGAATAGTAACACAAAATGGTATGATGCCTACAGGTATATTTGAGAACGATTTCTTAACATCTTTAGGCTCTACATTAGATAACACGATGGACCAAATAGTATTGTGTATTCAACCTGTAACAACAAACGTAACAGTAAACGGAGTAATAAACTTTAAAGAATATTAAAAAATGGACACAACAACAAGAGTTATAGCGCAAGCTAAGATCAACAACGACCCTGCTACAGCACTTCAAAGATATGCTCAGGTAACATCTGTATTTATTGACGGAGCAAACAACGGTACAATTACCGTTAAAGGTAGAGTTGTTTTATTATCACCTACTTTACAATGTATGCACGTTGAGAGTCAGTGGGAGTTTACAAGAAAAGATAGACCAGCAATCTTTTCTGATGTAAAAGTCATAGATACTCCAGCTGAGTATTGGAACGCAGGTGAAGATATGGGAGGTGGTATATTAGCTGTAGGTGGTGAAATAAAAGTTGCTGAGCTTTTTCACTATGACCATATTGAAACATCGCCAGCTAATCTTAAGTACACAGCATTAGAGCAGTCTGCTATAGGGCAAGGTATCAAAGCGATGTTAGGTTTAGATTTAGTAGGTAATGGTACTACACCAGGTGCTATTGTAGATGGAGAATGGATAGTAACTAATTTACAACAAGCATAATGGATATCCTAGCTAAATATAACAGACTCCGTCCTTATCTGAAGCACGGAGATATTATCTTATTCCATGGTAAAGGTATCATAGCTAGGACTATTCAGAACTGTGATAGCGCTTACTGGAATCATGTGGGCGTAATCATAGAGGTAAATGGTGCTTTGTTTATTGTAGACTCCAATGCCAGCGGTGTTCAAGCGGATAGACTTTCTTGGAGAGTAGCTAAATACAAAGGCGGAGACTTTGCTATCATACAACCGGATATCCCTAAAGAAGTCATTAACTACCATATGACCCAGCTCTTAAAAAGACAAGACGGTAAATGGATACGCTACGACTTCATGAATGGCGCCAAAGAACTAGCTAATCGTAAGTTTAAGCTTAAGCTGAAAATTGTACCTACAGAAGACAGAGATATCTGTTCTGACTGGATAAGAAGATACGCTGAAGGTATAGATGTGGTGACCGAAGAGTTCAGAAAAACACTGCTTGTTTTCCCTCAAGATTACGACCGATATTTTAATCGTTACAACGCTTTTTTTATCAAAGATTAATACTATATTTGCAAGGTATAAACCAACAGATACATAAATGAAAAAACTATAAAACAACGCTTATGACAACTGAGGTATACACTTTTTTACTAACTGTAGCAGGATGCATTATCCTCTTACTATTTGGGATAATCGGCTACTTTTTAAAGATAGTGCATGCAGATGCAAAAAAAGCAGTAGAAGACTGCGGAAAAAACAAAGGTAATATAGAGCTGCTTCAGCTTCAATTAAACAGTGATGTTAAACGTATAGAGCAAACAACGCAATTAGAACTTCGTAATCTAGCTGATACAGTGGGAAAGTTATCGCACAGTGTGGAACAACTAGTCCAGATACAGCTAAATAAAGAGCACTGAAAACCGACCAAAGTTTTAGAGCCAGACCCCTCGTCTGGTTTTTTTTTTGTTAAATATTTGATGTTTAAACTTTTTAGATTATCTTTGTAAGGATAAACCAAAAATATTTAAACACATGTCAGCCGAAAAAACAGAAGAACTTACAGAAGCTCAGATACTCGAGTATCGTAAAAAAATGCTTTCTTACTACGAAGAAGAAATGCCTATGCTAGAAAAGCAACTAGCTTATGAAACTATCATTGCTAACATAGAAGAGCAGCGATTAAAAAGAATGACTTGGGTCATGAAAATGGCTCAGATGGCAGCACCTCCTGCAAAAGAAGAAGAAACTCAAAAACCTCAATAATATGAAAATCGACATCGCAACATTAAAAGCAGCTATTGCTAAGAAGCGTTACAAATGGTTTGAAGACGCTCCAAATATGATTAGTATCAGAACAGCACTACAGGTGCCTGACGTGTTTAATGATATCTTCGCTATTGTCTACAAGGAGAACGGCGTAGAGAAACTCTTTACTACGACCATCACGACAGAGCCAGGAACTACCTATCAGAAGAAGTTACTAAATGCTAAAGGATGTTGGGTAATGATGCCCGCTCAAATGATAGATGCCTACACTGTAGGTTTACATCAAGGAAAAGCAGACCACAAGTGTTTAAAGTCAACGGGTAAAATCTTTGGTCTTCGTGAAGATGATAAGGATGGGATTCTCTTTAACGACAAAGATGCTGTAGCTACTTGGGTAGACGGAACTACTGTAGGAGCAAACATCCATGGAGCTAACAAAACAGGACAGACAAAAACCGTAGGGCCTTGGTCAGCCGGCTGTCAGGTTTTAGACCACTGGTTGAAAAAAGAAGAAATGATAAGTATCATGGAAAGACTTTACCCAGGAAAAAAGATTACCTATACTCTTCTTGAGGAAAAGGATTTTTCATAAAAAGCATAAACCAACATGCAAGTAAATATTATAGAAAAAAAGGCAAGAGTATCCCTAAAGGATATCGTCAAGTTCCAGATATTAACTCACTGCTATCTGAATAAGATAGCTTTGAGTGAATCTGAGCTAGACTGTTTGGCGCTACTCTCTATTGAGAGACCTGCTGAAATCACTGAGTTTTGTAACAAGGTTGCTGAAAACAACATTTTCAAAAGCTGTCAAACAGCTAGAAACTGTTTAGCTAAGTTAGAAAAACTAGGTCTTGTTGTAAAAGAAGGAAAGAACAAAAAGATTCTGCACTTAGCTGAGGGCCTATCTGTGCATCATGAAGGAAACATTGTGTATAACGTAAAATTCGGATATAGTGCCATCGCGTAAGTATAAGGATTTGATCCCTAAAGTAGCTGAGATGCTTCAGAAGGAACCTTCTCTAATAAGAGACTGTGTAGATTTTTACTGGAAAGAAGTGAGAGTCACAACATCAGCTTTAAAGGCTCCTGCTATAGCAATAAACAACTTCGGTATCTTTGAGTTCCGTCTAGCTAAAGGAAAAGAAAAGCTTGAGATTTATAAGAAGGCTTTAGCAAAGTATTCTAACCAAGAGCAGACGTTTAAGAATCACAGAATAACCAAGATGCTTAAAGACAGAATAGAGAGCATCGAAGCGTGCATAGTGATGAAGGAAGAAGAAATCGAAAGACTAAACCAAATAGCAAAAGAAAAAGAAGATGAGCTTAAAAAAAATATGGGAGAGTAGAAAACAGATTCTTGAAGGTGTTACTAACTCTTTAGTGAAAAAACAGGAGATAGAAAACATTGCGAGAAAAAGAATGGACATATGTTTAACATGTCCTATCTTGGATATTAAAGGTGATAAGTGTATGATTCCAGGTACAGCTCCATGCTGTGGAGAATGCGGGTGTAAGTTATCCCTTAAGACTCGTTCGCTTTCTAGCGAGTGTCCTCATCCAGACGGGCCAAGATGGGAAGCAATATTAGACCAAGCAGAAGAAGATAAACTTTATAACGATATTAACTATGACCCAGATAAAGGATGAGTTTACTCTTGAAGCTTTCAGAAAAGCTTTAGAAGCCCTTGCTTTAAGCAGGCCTCCTCAAAGAGAAAGGGTTCTCTATACAGGAAAAGAAGGTATGGAAAATATACATTATGTCTTCGAAATAAGTAATGCTAGAGAACAAGTTGTTTTTTTAAAAGAAAAGAAAGCTATCATGGAAGAAGAAGCACAAAGACTTGAGGATATGATAAGCTCTAAAGACCGTGAAAACTTTGAACTAGCTAAATATATAATAGCACAGAAATCATTACCTTTTTTACAAACCAAACAAATAGAAAAATGTCTGTACAATTCCAAGCCCGCAATCACAGTTACACAAGCACCGATCCTTTAGACATCACTGAATGGATGAGTGTAACAAGCCTGGTAGGTTTATTTAAACCTAAGTTTGATGCTGTTGCAGTATCAGAAAAGGTATGCAAAAGCAAAAAATCTAAGTGGTTCGGAATGGATCCTGCTAAGATTCGCGAAGTATGGGAAAATGAAGCTAAGCGAGCGACTGACTTAGGTACATGGTTTCATAACGAACGAGAGGTTGAGTTAACAGCATCTCTTACTTTAGAGAGATCTGGTGTGCATCTTCCTATCATTAAACCATTATACAACGGAGAAGTTAAAATGGCTCCTGACCAAAAACTTACTGAAGGAATATATCCTGAGCATTTTGCTTTCTTGAAATCTGCAGGCATCTGCGGACAGTCTGATAGAGTTGAAGTAGTAAAGAACATCGTTGATATTATCGATTATAAGACTAACAAAGAAATCAAGAAAGTAGGTTTTACTAACTGGCAAGGGGTTGTTCAAAAGATGACAGGTCCTTTATCTCATTTAGATGACTGCAGCTTTAATCATTATGCTGTACAGCTGAGTGTATACATGTACATGATCCTTAAACACAATCACAACCTGAAGCCAGGCAAGCTTACTCTTCATCATATTATCTTCGAAGAAGAAGGTGTTGATGAATATGGATACCCTATTGCTAAAAGAAACCTTCAAGGAGAACCTATCGTAAAAGAACTTGTTCCTTACGAGGTACCTTATTTAAAATCAGAGGTAATCAGTATGATAAACTGGTTACACGATAACAGAAAAAACCTTGTAAAAAAAACTAAATGATAGAGCTATTTACTATAGAAAACGGAGTTCTTGTGCCAACAGCACATTGTTATACGATAACATATTTAAAGAACATAATCGACAATTATCCGACTAACTACCTAAAAATCTACATGTATCTGTTCTACATGAGTTGTCCAAACCCAAAGCTTAATCCTTATTTTAATCTTCCAGAAGATGAAAAGGAAGAGACAATCTTAAACGATATCGACGCGGACTTCTCTACAGAAGATGATATGATTATTTTAGCTAAGGATAAATGCGAGCAGCTTTATGAAACGGCTACAATGCGCGCGTATAAAGGGATAGCTCGAATGATGGATAGGTTAGCTAAGTACATGCACGATACAGATATCTCCCACGGTCGAGATGGTAACTTAACCTCGATCATTAATGCCGCAGCTAAGTTCGATGCTATAAGGAATTCCTTTAAAGGTGTAGCTCGAGATCTGCAAGATGAGCAAAAGAGTACACGACGTGGTGGTAGTATGGGAGCTTATGACCAATCATAATGAAAAAGACAACATTTATAATACTATGGTGGCTTGCTGTGGAAACATGGCGAGCTGAACTTATTTTTATAAAAGCCGGTTGGCGCCGAGTAGTATACAGTAACTTATTTCTATGAAAGACGATTTTATAACAGTCCCTACATGGGACAATGGTGTTTGGACAACTACATCTTTTGCTACAAGAGAAGATTTTAGATTGTTCATACTTACTCTTTTCAAAGAGCCTGGTGAATACGAGTTTGATGAAACAGCTTTTGAGTTTAACTCTCAGGCCATCAAGTTCAGAAGAGACAAGATATTCTGTACGGCGCCTAACAGAAGCAAGGACTTTATTACCTATTGGGATGGTGAAAAAGCTAAGTGTCGTTTCGGAGCTCTTTATCACAATAAAGGAAAAAGCTGGTATCTGACCAGAGATTATTACATGTGGATTAACTTCCTACAGATTTACGATAAGGCTGCTAAAAAGTTTGATTTCCCAGCAGTGAGAGATGTTCAGTACCATATGGCCATGTACGAACTACTGGCTGAGTTGCACTATAAACATGGTTCTATTTTAAAGAAACGTCAGATAGCTTCTTCTTATTTCCACTGTGCTAAGATTATAAATCTTCTATGGTTTGAGGAGAGTCCTATTCTTAAGATGGGAGCTTCTCATAAAGATTTCGTTAACCTGAAAGGTTCTTGGAAGTTCTTGAACGAATACCGTTCATTCTTGAACAAGAACACAGCCTGGTATCGTGACTTTACTCCAGGTGGAGAAGGTTTATGGCAACAGCAAATTGAAGAAAAAGATTCAGAAGGTCGTATATCTTTGAAAGGTCTAAAGGGTGTAGCTTCTCTTACTACGTTCGAAAGAGATGCAACAAACGGTGTGGGTGGAGCTTGTACATTCTTTTTTCACGAGGAGGCAGGTATCGCCCCTAAGATGGATGCAACAGTAGAGTTCTTGTTCCCTGCTTTACAAGAAGGAGAGATTACAACCGGTCTTTTCGTTGCTGCAGGTTCCGTGGGTGAGCTTGATCAGTGTAAGCCTCTTCAGAGTATGATGTATAAGCCTGAAGAAAGTAACATCTATCCCGTAGAAAACAAGTTGATGGACGATAAAGGCACGGTAGCTATGACAGGATTGTTCATACCTGAACAGTGGTCAATGCCTCCTTACATCGATGACTTCGGGAATTCTCTGGTAAAAGAAGCTGAAGAGGCCTTGGATAAACAAAGAGAAGAATGGAAAAAGTTACTAGAACCTAACATATATCAGTTCCGTGTTTCTCAAAAACCGAGGAATATGGCTGAAGCTTTTGCTTTCCGTTCAGTGTCTGTATTCCCTCAACATTTAGTTTCTGCACAATCTCAACGTATTCAAGATAAAGAATATCCTATAGAATACTTAGACTTGAGTAGGGATGCTGAAGGGAAAATAGTGGCTAAGGCAAGCAGTCATCTTCCTATACGTGAGTTCCCAATAACTAAAAAAACGGAAGATAAGACAGGGGTTATAGAAGTATTTGAACGTCCTGATGAAAAAGCTGAGTGGGGAACTTATTATGCTTCGGTCGATCCTGTGTCTGAAGGTAAGACTACAACTAGTGAATCTTTATGTTCCATCTATGTTTACAAGAACCCTGTAGAGGTTACAAGGATAAAAGACGGCGAAGATGTAGAAAGCTTTATAGAAAGAGACAAGAGTGTAGCGTGCTGGACTGGTCGTTTTGATGACATCAATCTTACTCATGAAAGACTCGAGTTAATTATTGAGTGGTATAAAGCGCGTACCATAATAGAAAATAACATATCTTTGTTCATACGACATATGATTGCAAAAAGAATGCATAAGTATCTCGTACCAAAAAACGAAATAACGTTCTTAAAAGATGCCAAGTCTAACGATAACGTGTTCCAGGAGTATGGATGGAAGAATACAGGAACATTGTTTAAGGCCCATTTGTTGAGTTATCTTATCGAATTCTTGAAGGAGGAGATAGAGCATGAAACAAAAGAGGACGGTACTATCGTAAAAAGACGATATGGTATAGAAAGGATTCCCGATATCATGGCCATGGAAGAGATGAAAGGCTATGCGGACGGAGTCAACGTGGATAGACTAGTGTCTTTAGCAGCTTTGATAGCCTTTGCTAAAGTGCAACAATCTAACCTCGGGTATAAGAAAAGAGTTGAAAGACAGGACGCTAACTTGCAAAAGTCAGATAAAATGTTTAAATTAAACAACAGTCCTTTTCGTCATATGGGAAGAAACAGTGGAGGAATGACAGGAATGCAAAAACCTAGAAATCCTTTTAAAAACTTAAGATAAAAAAGCATGGAAGTAATAAACGGCATGGGCCTGAAATCAGGCAAGAAAGCAGAATACAATCGTCTAGGTTCTATCACTCAGCCTATACAATTTATTCCTCGTTCGGAAAAAGATACAGCTTGGGCTGCTTGGAATCTTGACTGGTTAGAATGGCAAGGTTTGAAACAGATCCGCCGTAACGGTCGTCGTTTAATGAAAAACTATAAGCTCGCTAAAGGTGTTATTGATAAGACTGATTACCTAGTTGAAGAAGATAATGAGATGCGCGACCTTGTCGAAACTCTCGTGCAAGAAGATGTGAGCGCCCT
>JACCDT011334708.1_pt1 | contig 12576 bp, 26 predicted proteins | sample 7446291 | NCBI WGS metagenome assembly JACCDT01 (sample SAMN15323446, study PRJNA562643) | freshwater metagenome | isolation source: river surface water | place: USA:Blue River Watershed | collected 2017-08-17
CACATAAAAAGGATATTGATTTCATCGGTGAAGCAGAGAATGGTTGGAAATTGATGCAACTTTTAAAACATGTTACACCTGATGTCATATTATTAGATATTAATATGCCCATCATGGATGGTAAAGCAACACTATCACAGATACGAAAATACTATCCCGATGTCAAAGTCATCATGTTGACAATGCACGATGAACCATCGACAATAGTTGAGATGATGAGATTAGGTGCCAATGCCTACTTAGTCAAAAATTGTGGAGAAGATAAAATATATGAGGCAATCATTTCATGTTATAATACAGGTAGATATTTGGACGATATGACAAGTACTGTTTTGTTGAAACAAGTACAGGGTAAAATTCCTGAAATAAGAGAAGAACAACCTAAGGAGATTGAAAAAACAAAAAAAGAAAATGATAAAACAAAAATAGATTATAATAATATAATTAAATTAACTCTCATCACTGTATCAGTCGGGATTATTTTAATTATGGTCTTGTATTTTTTGAAAAATTCAATTAAATTAGACATATTAGAAAACTTCACAATATAATGGACAAAGTAAACTACAAACAAAAGGCTATCGAATACTCGATTGGAGTAATCATAGGATTTTTCATACTATTTTATCTCTTCAACAGTATGTCAACCAAAATAAATAGTAGAAGTGATGGAATAGAATATGAAGTTGTCAATAGAACAACTGATATTAGAAATGATATTCAGGACACCAATAAACAAATAGATTCATTGAATATGAAACAAGATTTCATAATCAATAAAATATATGAATTGGAAGATAGGGTAATCAGTCTTGATAACGAGACACAAAAGAATAATAGTCTTATTAGAAGGACTTTACGTTAGATTAACGCCCTTGACCTCTATAAGATTTTTCTGACCTATCGTTTTTGTTGTGTGTCTTTTGATGTTTACCTTTCTTCCTTTTACCGAAAGTAATTTTAATTTTTTCCGCAACACCTTTTCCTTTAGCCATGATTTAATATTTATAAATAAGTATATAAAACAAACTTTTTTTGATAAAGAAAAATAAAATAATTTTATGTTTACACTAATAAAACGAATACAAATATTATTAACAAATGTTAGAATACATTTTGTTATGATGTCATTAATTTCGATATTTTTATTTATTCAAAATTATAAATTAAAAGATAGAATAAAGTTGATGAATAGTGACTTAGCAAAAAAGAGTTGGGTAATAGATAGTTTAAATTCAGAAATATTTGCGAAAGATATTGATATCGGAAGGTACGATTACATATTAGAATTAATTAAACAAGAAAACCCACAAGTATTAGAAAAAGTTATACATGAAACAGAATAATCAAAAACATATTTCAGTTGGTGATTATTGTGAGTATGAACTTAAAAGTTCATCCATTGTACAAATGAAAGAAGATTTCACAATTATAACAGAGGATGGTGAAGTAAAATTGGATGTAACAATCTCTGCAGATTTTGAGGAAATACCTGAGAAGTATAGAGAGTTGTTTATTAATATGATGACCACTAAATATATGAATAGAGTCACGATAAGTAATAATTTATTTTCAAAATACAATCCAACACCTAAAAAAAGTTGGTTTCAAAAATTAAAAGAAGTGTGGAAATAAAAAAACTTATTAATTAATATTCCTAAAAAACAAACTCAATATGCCAATTTTTAATTTTAGTAATGAAATTGATGTAAAAAAATTTATTAATCAATGTGACTCCGATGAAATTCACGAACTGATTCAATATCTTTTTGAAAAGGGAGATTTGATGAAAGTTATCAATAATCAAGATGTGATAATTAATGAGAACATTAAAAAAACAGATGAAGAGGTTGAGTATGAGAAATCATTGAATAAATTGCACGGTAAATGGAAAATGTTATCTAAATTAGACACCAGTATAATTATTGAATTATCTAAAAAATTTTAGGTATATAATATAATAATATGATATTTATAGGAACATAGTCTTAAAATGAGGAGAAACATAAATGAACAAATAAATAGGATGTATGATTTAATTTATGGTAAAAAAACATTAAATCAAAAATCTATTAAAGAATCTAAACCTGATGTTGCTGATTTAGTAGAACCAAACGTTGCAAAATTTTTTGAAAATTTAGAAAATATTGAGACCCCCTTATTTCAACAGAAAAGGGGGTCTATGTCATTTAAGAAAGATGTTGAGACAATACAAATCGGTTTGATATTACTTGGATATCCATTACCAAGATTTGGTGTAGATGGTTTATATGGTCCTGAGACCGCACAGGCGGTTGAAAAATTCAAATCAGATAACAGTGTTAAAGATGATATCGAAGAAGATATTCCTTTGAATGAGGGACAAACCCTTCAATCTCCAATTAATATATCGAGAGTCAGTTCAAATTTCGGACAAAAGAGAAGTTACGAAAATCATCCTGGAGTTGATTTACCCACACCGTCAGGGACCCCGATAAAATCACCTGCAGATGGTAAAGTCATAGATGCAAGATTCAAAGAAGGTGCTTGTGGAGGAACTATTCAAGTGGAACATGGTGATGGTTTTAAAAGTAGATATTGTCATGCGAAAGACATACGAGTACAAGTTGGTCAGATGGTCAAACAAGGAGATGTTCTTGGTTTGACAGGTGGAGGTGCAAATGATAAAGGAAGAGGTAGGTCAACAGGACCACATCTTCATTTTGAACTTAAAAAAGATGGTCAATTGGTGGACCCGATGGATTATATTAATGTGGAAATTGGTTCATATGAATTCAAGACATCCTCAGGACAAAAAATAGATGTACGTTCTGTTGTGACAGATGAAATGTTGGAATTAATGATTTCTAAATTGAAACAAAAGAATTTGAAATCAAAAGATTTGGAACCATATACACTTACTAAAATCCAAAGTGGAGGATTTAGTACTGGTTTTGCAGGTTCTTCATCAGTTAATTTAGATGATATTAAATTAACAAATGATTGGGTTGGGTTGTCTACAAAATTTGTCGCTAAGAATGAAGGATTCACACCAAATGCGACTTGGGATGTGAACGCATATCGTTTGGGGTTTGGTTCTGATAAAGTATTGACAATAGATGGACAATTAAGAGACGTAATTAAAGGTGATACCACAACACCTGAAGATGCATTGAAAGTTCTTCAATATGAAATGTCTGATGTATACAAAAAACGATTAGTTGGAGAAAGGAAATATCAAATTCCCGAATCTATTTTCAATAAACTAAAAGACAATCAAAAAGCGGCATTGATAAGTTATGTTTATAATGTTGGTAGTTTGAGGGTAGGAATTGCGGATGCAATTAAAAGAGGGGATTTTTCATCCGCTGCCAAACAAATTGCTGCAGGACCAATCACTGGTGGTGGTGTGGTATATAAGGGATTAATAAGAAGAAGAAAGGAAGAGTCTGAATTATTCATGGCATAAATTAAATAATATCTAACATAATATGGCGACGATAAATAAAAAGAATTTTATAAAATTGGTGATGGAATCCATTCATGATGTGGATGAAATGGCAATAAGACAAAAAAAGGTTCAAGCACCGAGAAGAAACCCTGAAACAGGTAATTTAATCATACCTCAATTTGTACCTCTTTGGAAAGAAAATAATCCAACACGACCAGGTGAAGATGGGGTACCTGATGCATGGATTATTAACGTAAATAAAGTTCCTGGTGGTGAAAAATTGGTAGTACCTATGGGACTCTGTGAAGATATAACTGAATTTATTGAAGATAATGAGGAATGGTTGGAAAGTATTGGTGCATTATATGGTTTAGAACCTGAACTACATTATTGTGTGAGTCCTGATAATGAAACGGGAATGTGGAAATTTCAACCAAGAAACAAGAGATTCATGACACAATTTATCCATCGAGGTGTTTATGAATCTGCCAGCCAAACTATCAAAAGATACATGCACAATGTGATAAGACATTATTTTGGAAAACCTGATGTCAAAAATTTATTGGAAATGTATGGTATACCCACGATAAGACCAAATGACCCAAAACATTTGGACAGATATGGTGTGGTGAACAACGATGAAGTAAATTATCAAACACATTCGTTTATTGCATTTAACAGTATTGAACAATTCAATAAATTCATCGAAGATAGTTTGAGTGGAAAATATTCGGATGAAGAATATAAGTCATATCACCTTGCTAGACAATTTAATCAGATTTATAATAATTGGAAAGAAACGAAAAAACAATCCCCCGAATATTTTGGACAAACAAAGAAATATTTTTTAGCCAAATTTGGTTTAGACCCTGATAATACAAGTATGGTTGTTAGGACAGATTTGAAAATAAATGGTAGATTGATGGGTGATAAGTACACATGGACTTTGCAATTTGTAGTAAAATATGGTTCTAAACTTGAGAATGAGAGAAGAATTAAAGGAGATTTAAAATTGTCAAAAGATATTGTTATCACTAAAACAGCATCCGTTGCTAATAAAGAACCTTTTACAGATAAAACGGATATCGATAATTATACAATAGTTCATGATATGAACATTTCTTCCGCATTTGAAGACGCGGTAAAAGATTTGATTGTACAAATTAAGGGTGAACTTAAACCTGTGGGTATACAAACAACAGTGAATAGATAAAAAATCCCCCCAATTTTTTGGGGGATTTTTTTTGTCAAAATTTTTTCATATATTAGTGATATGACTTTAAATGAAATATTGGACAATTATCCTGAAGAAGAATTCCTAAAGGCGGATGGGTTTGATGATGCCATCATTGGGTTTGAATTTAATACAATGAGATTGGTGTATGATAAAAACAAAATGATACATATTCTTATCGAGAATGATGGTATGGATTACGAAGACGCGGTTGAGTATTTAGAATTTAACACATGGTGTGCTTATTTTGGTGAAAAAACTCCTATTTATATCGAAATTTAAAAACCAAACAAATGGAAAAGAAGTACGTAATCAAAGATTTGTACCACGATTCTACTATGGAAATCTATGTTGCCGATGAAACAACATCAAGAGAAGACATATGGCACAAATATTGGGAAAAAGGGAACAACAAGGATGAAAGGTACACTCCAAAAGTATTTACAGATTTGAAAGAAGCGAAACTTTATTTGAAAGAGGTAAAAAGGAAGTCTGCGTTGGATTGGAAAGAAAATTCACAAATATATCGTGTGTGGGGAAAAAATAAGTTTTCTTGGGACATTTATGAATACGAAGACAACACAGTAACAATATGAAAAATTATAATGGTACTCTACTTGAGGGTGTTGAGTTGTATACATTTGAGGTATTCAAGGATGATAGAGGACATTTTTCATCCTCGTATAACCAACAAGATTTTAACGGTATAGTAGAACATAATGTCAACTTTATACAAGACAATGAGTCTTATTCAAAAAAGAATGTAATCAGAGGATTACATTTTCAAAAAGGAAAGTATGCACAATCTAAACTTGTTAGGTGCGTAATGGGTGTTATAAATGACGTAATTGTTGATTTACGAAATTCGTCACCAACATTTGGTAAGTACATGTCGGTTGAATTAGTTGGTAACATGATGTTATATATCCCTAAAGGGTTTGCACATGGATTCTCGGTCTTATCTGAACAAGCATTTGTACAGTACAAAGTGGATAATTACTATTCACCTGAAAACGATTCTGGTCTGATATATAATGACCCAAGTCTTAATATCGAATGGGGAGTGGACGATGATAATGTCATTGTATCTGAGAAAGATTTGAAACTTCCAACATTCAATAAGGATAATATCTACTTTTAGAATATTTATTATAAAAAATATGAATAACATTATTAAGATAAAACAAAAAGATATTGAAAACATTGTCAATACGATTTTAGAAGACATTACACGACAAAACGACATAGAAACTGATGTTGTGGATGAACCTAATCTTGAAGATAATTCCGATATCCAAAAAGACCCAACTGATTTAATGAATCCAACTGTTGTTAACATCATGAGCAAACATAAATTGGAAATTAGACCAGGCACAGATGAGAAATCAAGAAATGGAAGTAAAATTGGGTTAGGTAAAGACTCATCAGGTAATGTGTATGTTGTTGACTATACCACTAACAAAATATTAGGAATTAAAAAGGTATAATTGTTTTATTAAATCTTATACTATATGAGATTTTTTTGTTTGTTAACAAAAATTTCATAAGTTTGGTTTATAAATCAATTTTTTATGAACAAGGAATTCCCAAAACTCTCACCTTATTCTTTTCCTGGATTAGAAAAAAAACCATTGATTCCGAATCACGAGACACAAACACCTAAAAAAAAGAGATTTAAACAAGTAGAAATTCTTGAATTAGTGGCTAAAGAATTCAATGTGACCATGGAATCTATTTTGTCCAAATCAAGAGTGAGTGATGTTGTGAATGCTAGATATGTATATTTTGCAGCAGTTAAAATGAAGTTAAAAAAATCATTGAATGTAATAGGTAAAGAAACATCTAATAGAGACCATTCAAGTGTAATCCATGGTTTAATGTGTTTCAAAGATAGATTTGACACTGAAGAAGAATTTAGACAATCAACAAAAAATGTTTTTTCTATTATAGGCATAGTCTATAATGGTGAAAGATTAACCGCATCAAACAAAAATTATGTCCTTAAAAATTTTAACAAGAGAAAAGCACAGTTACGTTGAAAAAATGCCATTCAATCAAAAAATGATTGAAGGTAAATTGACGAGAGAAGAATACTTAAATTATTTAACACAGGTATATAATATTTTTGATACCATTGAACGTAAAGTTGAATTACCAGAAAATCTCATTAGAACACGAAATGTATTATCTGACATTTATGAATTAGATGTCAATCATGATTTCAAAGTGTTATCATCTACTGAACAATATATAACACATTTGAATCAACAAGAAGATTATAACATATGGCCACATGTTTATTTAAATTATATGGCATTTATGTTTGGTGGTCAATTAATCAAACCTAATATTCTTGGTTCAGGTCGTGTTTATGATTTTGATAATATTCAAGAGTCTGTCGGTTTTATCAGAAAAATTCAGTCAGATGAGTGGGCTGATGAGGTCAACAGAGGATTTGATTTTTTAATATCAATTTATGGTCAACTACAAGGAGAAAATTGAAACTACCGCCGAGTTATTTAGGAAACTAATCATAGAACATGGAGGTCGAGAAATCGAAACAGAAAATTTCGGTTGGGATAATAATCGTTATGTATCGGATAAATTTAGAATTGCTCACATTGAGAAATATTATGATGGTAAAATAAATGTCCTTCATGTGACTTGTTTTCCAAGACCTTGGTCAGAGGACCCCATCTTTGGTTTTGATATCATCGTATCCGAAACAAGACCATTGGCGGCCTTTTGTGATTGGTCACCAGTATTAAACAACAAGTCATATAAGTCGGAACATCAAGTTGAGGTAGATTACCATATACCTGATTGGGCGAAAAACATATTCTCATTAGATGCAATTGCTTGTATTCCACAAGGGGATGAACTTTATAAAATTTGTGATATATCAATCAATTCATTCAAAACATATTTAGAATCATTATCATATAATAAATCGGATAGATTCTTCGATATCAGAGAAAAACAAAATTACTATTGTGACCAACAATTACAGAACCAAAGGACATTTAACGTTCTGAAATCGAAATTAGGGGAGGAAAGGGCGAGATATTTCATGAATACCATACTTTTTCCTAAAATACCATAAATTTTTTTTGGTTACAATAAAATAAACACATAGTTTTGTTAGAACAATCGAACAAACTATTTATTATATCTACTCAATTCATTAAATTACAATCATTATGGGATATTTAACTACATTTACGATTTATAACGACCACGTTGACCAAATATCGATTGACACTGAAAAATTTGTCAGGAAACTTCAAATGGGTTGTAACGGGTCACTCACCCGTGATAAAGATTCTGAAAGTTTCGGTCATGGGTATGCCTCTAATATTGTTCAAGTTCAAAGACCAAGACATGCCGATGACCATACCTGTTATGTTCACATGGGAAATACATTGGTTGAAATGAATCCATTCAGTAAGGAGACCAAGAGAATTATGGAAAACCATTCTGATTTTTTTGATGATTTGTTGAAACATATGGAGACCACAGTTAAGGAATTAAAAAAAATGAAAAAAGAACAAAAGTGATTGGTTTAGCAATATTCGCAATATCAATCCTCATGTCATTATATTGGTTAAGAGAAGGTGGAATTGATTATATAAAGAAAAAAGAAAATGGTGAGGGTCCGAACGGACGAGGACACTGACTTGAAATCAGCTGGGCTGTAATGGCTTTGGGGGTTCGATTCCCTTCCTCACCGCTTTTTTAACCTAACAAAAAAAATAGATGCGTACACCATTAAATAACTTGTTAGAGTGGTTTAAAGAAAATCAGTTGGATTTACGTATTCCACAAGAATGTATTGAAATAGCGGAATTATATATCAAAGATGAGAAGACTGAAATCATCAAAGCGAGGGAACATGGTATATACACCATGATAAACGGTACTTCACAGGAAAAGATGATGACATCTGAGGAATATTACAATCAAACATACACAAATAAAGAAATATAAAACATGTTGAGTTTAGTAAGGACATTATCTCTATTTTGTTTAGGTATGTATTATGGATATTCAAAGTTCGATGTCACAATACCAATATGGAAGGTACTTGTATTGTTTTTGGTTTATATCATTACAAGTTTAATGATAGCAGTCAAAAACGGTAAAATCATAATTGAAGCGGAAGAATGACGATTTATGACAAACGAGGACATCAAATTGAATGTTCAGGGAAACATTGAATTGACAATGTATCGTAAAAGAACGACAATTGATGGTGCCATATTGATACTCATGGATTTCTATTTAACAAATGAACTTTTTGACTATCTTACAATTCTATTGGATGTACAATCTGAAATAAATAAACTCAGACAAAATTTGATTACAATTTATTTTAATGAATTGAACAGATTTTTTTGATAATCAAAAATTTTTTTTTACCTTTATACAAATTATAAAACATGTTCGACAAACTAAAAAAACCAATCGGATTAGCACTTGTTACTCTTTTTTTATCAATGGTAGTGTACGGAATGTACAAACTGTTCGATTTGAATTATTTCAGAACCAATTTCTTTACTGGGGTTTTATTACTATTAGTCGGTATCACCGTGGTATCGTTGGGTTTTGATTTACTCAGAAAGATATGGTCGCTCGTCATTGTTGGTGTGATTATCACATTGCAAGGTTGTTCCTACGCAAAGTCCAACCAACAGGTTGTGGTATCTACAGATTGTGGTGTATCATGGACAAAGATTAATGCGGGTGAAGCGGTTCCTAAATCAGGTATTAATGCTTGTTACATGAAGGTTGTTATTCCTAACTTCCCAATGCAAGGTGAGAGTAGATTCATTACCAATTTGAAGGACAAAGTTAGGACCGTCACTCACATTGATTATGATTATTCAATCATCGAACCACTCGCATTCATTAAACAAGCAAAGTTCTTGGGTAAAGCAAATACGGATGCTGATGATGAAGATGCTATCGGGAGCAATTTTGAGGGTGCGGAGAATATGGTCATCGACAAAAGAATAAGAGAAGTTGTAAAAAGTCTATTTGTTGATGAGGATATTGTTGAATTGAATCAGTCTGATATGGAGGATAATTTGCTTGCTGAATGTAATAAAATCCTTGAACCTTTTGGTGTCAAATTAAATTTTATTACACTCACATTCGATTTGGACGAACAGACAAGACAAGCGATTGATGTAGCAACCGCAATGAAAATTTACAGAAGTAGAGGTATTGAAAGTATTGGTTTAGAGGTAATGAAAGCAAGGGCGGGAGCAACAAAAATCATAGTTAATTTAAAATCAGATAACACAGATAAAACCGAATAAACATGTGGCCATTTAACAGAAAAAAGAAAAAAAAGGAAGAGAAAAAATCTTCAAGTACTTACATTTCTGGCGGTTACCCAACCACACCAGACACATCAATGTTTAACTCAGGAGTTTATAATTTTGATGATGATGTAACAACAACCAATCATAGTAGTTTTAACTATGGTGGTGGTGACTTCGGTGGTGGTGGTGCTGGTAGTAGTTGGGATAGTAGTAGTAGTGACAGTGGTAGTAGTTGGGATAGTAGTAGTGATAGTAGTAGTAGTGATAGTAGTAGTTCTGATTGATAACATAAAAATCGAATATCATGAAAGTCACGGATGAAATCATCTCATCTCAAGGATTCACAACATCAATTAAGGATGGGTTAGGAAAATTCTCCATGTTTACTAAAAGTAATGGTGAGAATTTCTTCATCGTCATATGGTTTAAAGAAACAATGATGATGCAAATCCACAAGTTTCCTATGATTGGTGAGGATAAATTAAAAAGAGAGTTGGTGACTAAATTATTGGAAATCAAAATTTCTTTGGAGATTCACATCACACAATCACACGAGAATGATGATGACCCATCCGTGATTTTTTATGATAAGGTCCCTAATGTTCTTACCTTTTTCTTGATTATAGTCCAACAAGGTGTTGTATTGGATAATGTATCACTACCACAAAACATTGTTGACCAATATCTTGAATCGGATTATGAGTATGATGAACAGACATTTGATGGATTCACTAAACTATTAATCACAATGTTTAATAGTGTTGATGAATATGAAAATTCATCCAAGGTTTGGAATCATTATCAGAGGATTAGACAAGAAAAAAATTGGACTAACGAATATTTTCAAATATTATGACCATATGTGAACTTAGAAAATTTTTAAATGATATACCAAGTCAATATGACAAATTTGACATTTCCATGATGGATACCATCGATAAATATGGTGAAACCCCATTACCCGATGATAAACTTATCGTTTCGGCAATACTGAATGAAATTGATAATAAATTAGTATTGTTGGATGAATTTCATGAAAATATGATGTCATTTGTAATAACACAAAAAAATGAAAAGGAATAAATTTGTTAATTGGTTGTTGAATTTATCCAATTTTCTACAGACAATTGGATTTATTCTATTTGTTTTTTTCATTGGTAGATTTTTTTCTCCGATGATTCAATTTTTCATTTATTTGATTGGAGGTATCATTACATATGTTTATATCAAATTAACATGTTATTCCGATTTGAGTGATGAGGAGATAAAGAAAATGGAAGAAGAGATAAAAAATGATGAATGATTATTTTCTTTGTAATCACATTAACATTATCTACAATAATTTTCTACTCCATAAAAGATGGAGATGACGAAATTGACGAACTTCAATAACAAAAACACAAAAAACATGAAAAAGATTATTTTACTGTCTCTAATTTTATTATCCTTTGGTTGCGGTTCAATCAGAAGTGTATTCTTCGATAACAAAATTGCAAATAAGGAAGATTTTAGTGTTGTTCAAAATGTGGTTCATTACAAAGGCAAACCATTTGCCGAATTGCAAGCCATGACATGGAGTCTTGACAATGGAGAATTGGTTCGTGAGATGAATTTTAAACTCCTTGATAAAGAGGATTTGAATGTCATTGGTGGAATGATTGATTATCTATCTGATAGACATCAGGGGGATGAAATCGAAGTAGAATTTGATGTTCCACATAATAGTGACCAATTTAAACTATGACAGGGAAAATTGTGAGTTTAGAAAATGGGGAAATGGGTGTTCTTTCAAATGATATTTTGGGAACACCCATTTATCTTTCAATCCATTCTGAAAACAAGATTCAGGAATTTAAGGAAAATGATTCCGTTGAATTCATCATTGTGGATGAATTCACGCATCCGAATCTTTTCCAAAACATACCATGGGGAGAAGGTACTGAAACCTCTTACATTTTAAAAATATTACAATAAAAAATATTTATTTTTATATGTTACGTTATTTTATACCAATTTTAGGGTTATTCTTCATAGAAGAATTCGCAGAATATTTAGTTGATAGATATCCAACAAAAAAACAATCTGTTTTAATTTTTTTATATTTCGTAGAACATTTTTTCTCAATTTTATTTCTAATTATTTACATGTCAATTCAATCATCAAAGTAAAAAAATAATTTGTGTAAATCATTTTTTTGTTATAACTTTGTTTGACAATACGATATTATGTTGTATTGACTCATCAGAACGGAAAAATACATTTACGAATAATACACAACAAAATGAAAAGTAAAATTGCAGTATTCTTGATATTATTTATTTGGCTTGTTCCTGTCATAATATCTCTTGGTACAATGAACTTTTGGTACATTCTTCTTTATTGTGTTTGGTGGATTCCTTCAACAATTTTAACCGCTTTTATAATAGCAATAGAGGAAAAATAAAAACAAACGTCATGTCTAAAGAAAAGTATTCATTCAGGGAAATGGAACATATTGCAGTGAATTATGCCATCACTTGTCTAAATGGGTACAATGGTTCCTTTCGTGATTACATGAAAGGTGTAAATAAAGACTGGAGAAAGTG
>JACCDT011380444.1_pt1 | contig 12576 bp, 14 predicted proteins | sample 7446291 | NCBI WGS metagenome assembly JACCDT01 (sample SAMN15323446, study PRJNA562643) | freshwater metagenome | isolation source: river surface water | place: USA:Blue River Watershed | collected 2017-08-17
GCCGCACAGCCCAGAGCGCCCCGCCGGGCCAAGATGGCCCCTCCCCCAGCCAGCACCCGCACCGGCCATGGCCGCGCCCCCGCATCCCGGCGCCGCCGACCCGGTGCCCTCGGCAGCCAAGGCTGGCCTTGAACCCCTTGCAGGAGAACACCATGAAACCCCTGCAACGCCTCTTGGCCCTCGTGCTCAGTGCGAGCCTGCTCCATGCGGGCACGCTCCAGGTGGCGCACGCGGGTCTGGTGAGCACGGAGCAGCTGGCCCAGCTGGCGGCCGGCGAAGAGGCCGCCTCGGGCCACGCGCGTTTGGTGGCCGCGCTGGCGCGTGCCGATGTGCGTGAAGCGATGGAACGCCACGGGGTCGATCCGGCCATGGCGCTCGAGCGCGTCGCGGCGCTGACCGACGACGAGGCCGGCCAGCTCGCCGAGCGCATCCACAGCGCGCCCGCGGGCGGGGTCATTGGCGCCATCCTCGTGGTGTTTTTTGTCCTGCTGGTCACCGACATCCTGGGCTTGACCAAGGTCTTCCCCTTCACCCGCTCGGTGCGCTGAGACCGGCATGCTGCGGGCCATGGCGCGTGCCGCAGGGCGCGCAAGACGGGGCTGGATGGTGGCGCTCGCCCTGCTGCTGGCCGCCTTGGCGGGTTGCGCCGTGCCGGGTGCGCCGCCGTCGGCCTACCCGGCCGACCTGCCCGAGCGCGCCGAGCTCAGCGACACCCCCTTCTTTGCCGACGACAGCCACCACTGCGGCCCCGCCGCGCTGGCCACCGGCCTGTCGGCCGCCGGCCTGCCGACCACGCCGCAGGCCTTGATCGACCATGTTTTCCTGCCCGGCCGCCAAGGGTCCCTGCAGATCGAAATGCTGTCCGGCGCGCGGCGCCACGGCGGCGTGGCGACGCAGATCCCGGGCACGCTCGATGCGCTGCTGCGCGAGATCGCGGCGGGCCACCCGGTGGTGGTCTTGCAAAACCTCGGGCTGTCCTGGGCCCCTTCCTGGCACTACGCGGTGGCCATCGGCTACGACGCGCGCAGCGAGACCGTGCTGCTGCGCTCCGGACCCATGCCGCGCCAGGCGCTCGGCCTGCGCACCTTCATGCACACCTGGGACCGCAGCGCGCGCTGGGCCTTTGTGGTCACACGCCCCGGCCGGCTGCCGGCCACCGCCACGCAGGCGCAGGTGCTCAGCGCCCTGGTGGCTTTCGAGCGCAACGCCCCCGCCGCTGCGGCCGCGCAAGCCTACAGCTCGGGCCTGGCGCGCTGGCCCGACCAGCCCACACTGGCCATGGGCCTGGGCAACGCCCTGTATGCGGCCGGTGACGCCGACGGTGCCGAAGCCGCCTATCGCCAGGTGCTGGCCGGCCAGGCGCACGCCGCCGCCTACAACAACCTGGCGCGTTTGCGGCTCGAGCGCGGCGACGCGGCGCAGGCGCGCGCCCTGGTGCAGCAGGGCCTGCGTGTGGCGGGGCCTCTGCGCCCGACCCTGCTCGAGACCCTGCAGGCCATCGACCGCGCAGACCCCCTCGCGCAGTGAATCGGGCCAGCGCCGGCAAGGCGCCTGGCGCCTCAGCCGATGCTGGCCAGCACGTGGGCGGTTTGCGTGACCAGGGTTTGCAGTTGGGACATGCTGGCGGCACTGGGGGGCTCGGGCGGCGTGGACAAGAGCTGCTGCTCGATCTGCTCGAGCTGCGCATACAAGCGCTCACAGCCGATGCTGCCCAGGCTGCCTTTGAGGCGGTGCGCGACCGAGCGCAGCGCCGCCCATTCCTGGGCGGCGAAATGCTGCTGCATCAGGCCGTGCGAGCGCAGCATTTCCTGTTGCGCCCTGTCCAGAAAATCCCGCAGTTCCTGCGCTTCCATGAACTCCTGAAAGCTTTCCACGGTGTCCGGATTGAGCAACTGCATGGGCGCCTCTAAAATTGCAATAATCACTAAATTATCAATTTTAGGCTTTAAATTTTCAAACCCATGTCCCAGACAGTGCTCATCGTTGACGACGATCCACTGTTGCAGAGCCTGCTGGGCAGCCTGTTGCGCCACAACGGCTACCAAGTCCAGAGCGCCAGCGACATCCAGCAGGCCGTGCGCTCGGTGCAGCGCCACCCACCCGATGCGGCCATCGTCGATGTCGATCTGGGCGAGAGCGAATCGGGCCTGCAGCTGCTGGTCATGTGGCGACTGCAACACCACTTCCCGATCATGGTGCTGAGCTCGCGCGGCACCGCCAGCGACCGCATCACCGGCCTCGAGCTCGGCGCGCTCGACTATGTGGTCAAGCCTTTCGAGCCCAAGGAGCTGCTGCTGCGGCTCAAGCTGATCCTCGCGCGCGGGCCGACCCGCCCCGAAGCCGTGCCGCCGCCCGCGTCCTGGCGCCTGGGGGACTGGCTGTTCGACACGGCCAAGCACCTGCTCGTCAAGGGCGAGGTCCGCATCGAGCTGACCACGCTCGAATTCAACCTGCTGCATTTCCTTGTGGCGCGCGCCAACACCGTGGTCAGCCGCGAGCAGATCCTGAACGCGGTGCACCATCGCGATCGCCATGTCAACGACCGCGCGGTCGATGTGCTGATCGGCCGCCTGCGCAAGAAGCTGCCGGCCGGCCTGCTCCACATCCAGGCCGTCCGGGGCTCGGGCTATATGCTCAGCGGGGAAATTGCCCAAACCGCTTAAATTGTCGAAATTGACATCATCTGTTACCGAAATGTGGTCGTCCTGTTGCACTGAAAAGCGACCATCGGTTCACTTTCTCAAGGGACCGACCCATGACCTCTCGCATCCTGCTGATCGACGATGACCTGCTGCTGGGCCAGCTGATCCGCGCCCTGGTGGCGGGGCGCCAGGGCAGCCTGACCCAGGTGCAAAACGGCAAAACAGGCCTGGAGATGGCTGGCGCGGCCCATTACGACTACATCCTGGTGGACCTGATGCTGCCGCAGATCGATGGCCTGAACGTGTTGCGCGAACTCTCGGGCCGTGTGCGGGCCCATTTCCGCCCCAAGCTCATCGCCATTTCCTCGCGGCGCTCGGCCGAGGCCAAGAGCGAATGCATCGCGGCGGGGGCCGACCGCTTTCTCGAAAAGCCCGTGCGCCCCCAGGCCCTGTTCGACTGCCTGGATCTGGTGGCCTGAACCCACCCGCCCTGCGCCATGGACAGCAACGACTTCGCCCTTTTCCTCGAAGCCTTCCTGTGGCTGGTGGTGGGCAGCATTCCCTTGCTGGTGGGCATGATCGGCTTCTCGTGCTGGGCCCGCAACCGCCTGCACCGCCTGCAGCAGCAGGAGCTCGAGCAGACCGTGCTGCAGCTTTTTGAAGCCTATGTGCAGACCGGCCGCTGGCCGGCCGTGCGCTCGCATGTCCAGCGCCGGGCGCTGAAGGTGCTGGCCCAGCGCATGGACCTGCCCGCCACGGCGGCCGTTTCACCGATGGACGCAGACCGATGAGCCCCCAGCTGTATTTCCTGGCCTTCCTGCTGGGCCTGTACGCCCCTTATTTCGTCTGGGCCATGCTGGCCCTGCTGGCCCTGGCCGAGGACCGCGCCTGGGACGACCCCCTGAGCGAACCCGCGCAGGGCTGGCCCCTGGTGACCGTGGCCGTGCCCATGTACAACGAGGGCGAGCAGTTCATGGCCTGCATCGACGCGATGCTCTCGATCGAGTACCCGAACCTCGAGGTCGTCGTGGTCAACGACGGCTCGAGCGACCACAGCTTCGAGGTCGCGCGCGAGCGCTACGGCGTCAGCGCCCTGCCCAGCGAGGCGGTCTGGCCCGACCGCGGCCAGCCGCTGGTCGAGGTGTACCGCTCCGAGCGCTACCCGCGCCTGCACATCTACAACCAGCCCAACAGCGGCAAGGCCGGCGCCCTCAACACCGCCTTGCGCTTTGCCCGCGGCAAGTATTTCCTGACGCTCGACGCCGACAGCATTCCCGGGCGTTTCTCGCTCAAGCGCCTGGTCATGGCGCTCGAGCGCCAGCCCCGGCTGGTGGGCGCCAGCGGCATCGTGCGCCTGGCCAACGGTTGCCGTGTGCACAACGGCGAAATCGAACAGGTGCGCCTGGCCCGGTCCTGGCTGCTGCGCTTTCAGACCCTCGAATACCTGCGCGCCTTCCTGATCGCGCGCATCGGCATGTCGGTCTCGGGCGGCTTGATCATCCTGTCGGGCGCTTTTGCCATGCTGCGCACCGACAAGCTGCGCGCGGTCGGCGGCTTTGACCAGCGCTCGATCGGCGAAGACTTTGAAATTTGCCTGCGCCTGCTCAGCCAGGACGCGCCCGGTCAAGGGCCCCGGCTCGCGGTCGTGCCCAATGCCAACTGCTGGACCACCGCGCCCGAGACCCTGCGCGTGCTCTACCGCCAGCGCGAGCGCTGGCAGCGCGGCTGTTTCGAGACGCTGTGGAAGCACCGCCGCTTGTTTTTGAGCGCACGCCACTTGCGCTTGTCCTGGCTGTGCCTGCCGGCCTTTTTGCTGTTCGAGGCGCTGACCCCGATTTACGAATTCGCCGGCTACCTGCTGATGCTGGCCCTGCTGGTGTACTTCCAGATGGACTGGCGCTTCGCGTGGATGATTTTCCTGAGCGTGGTGGCCGTCAACGTGGTGGCCAGCCTGGTCGCCCTGCTGAGCGAAACCATCCGCCCGGGCAAACCCGCGCAGCCGCGCGAAATCTTCGCGCTGATGCTGGCCGCCGTGCTCGAGCCGCTGGTCTACCGGCCTTTCAACGCCTTGCCGCGCATCAGCGGCACCTTCAAGTTCCTCACCAGCCGCCGGCAGGTCTGGGGAAACATGGAGCGCTCCCAACCCCCTCGCACACAAGGGCACTGAGCCATGCAGCCATCCAAGACCTCCAAGACCCCCCGCATTCCGCTGCGCCAGCAGATGCTGCGGGTCTTCAGCTACGTCATGGTCGTGTTTTCGATCGCGCTGGCGCTCGTCGTGGACGAGAACATCCGGACCAACGCCACGCAGGCCATGGTGCGCCAGAACAACCAGGACGCGATGTTCTTTGCCAACCTGCTCGACAACGACATGGATGCCGAGCTCTCGGCCATCCAGTCGCGTGCCGACAACATGCACGAGCTCGGCCTCGACAAAGACCTGCCCCGGCTTGAACGGGCGCTCAACAACCTCAAGCGCTCCAAGCCGCGCTACTCCTGGATCGGCTACACCGACCTGCAGGGCACCGTGCTCGCCGCCAGCGAAGGCATGCTGCGCGGCGTCGATGTCAGCAAACGCCCCTGGTTCCAGCTGGGCCGGCAAAAACCCGCGACCGTCGATGTGCACGACGCGGTGCTGCTGTCCAAGATGCTGGCCCCCGAGGCCTCGCACCCGCTGCGCTTCGTCGACGTGGTGGCGCCGGTCAAGGACAAATCGGGCGCCATCGTCGGCGTGCTCGGCGCGCACCTGAGCGTGGACTGGCTGAGCCAGCAAATGGCCTTCTACGCCAACAGCCTGCTGCACGACAGCGAATACCAGCCCTCGGTGGTCGGCGAGGACGGCCAGGTCCGCTTCGGTCACGCGCTCGAGCCGGCGCTGATCGAAAAAATCCGGGCCGTGACCCAAAACAGCCATGCCGAGACCCACGTGCTCCGCCACACCTCGGCCAGCGAGGGCGAGCTGATCGTTTCGCTGGCCCAGCACCGGGGCTCGCAAATCGCGGCCAACATCGGCTGGACCACCGTCATCACCGTGCCGCAGGCCGTGGTGAACGCGCGCATCCTGTCCACCCGCCTGTCCGCTCTGGCCGGCATCGGCGCCGCCGCCCTGGTCGCCTGGCTCACGCTGTGGTGGCTGCTGCGCATCGCCGGCCAGCCGGTGCGCATCCTGATGGACGAAATCCAAAAGTCGCGCGAATCGCACCAGCCGCTGGCGCTGCACCCGGGCCTGCCCCAGGAATTTGCCGACATCACCCACAGCATCAACGCCTTCATTGTCTCCATCCAGTCGCGCCAGACCCTGCTCGAACAGGCCCTGATCGACATGCGCGACAGCTTCACCGGCGTGACCGAGTCCTTCCCGGGCGTGCTGTTCAAGGTCGAGGAACGCGGCGAGATGAACTTCGAGTTCACCTACCTCTCGCCCTCGGCGCAGCACTACCTCAACGTCGACATGACCGTGCTGCCGATCTCGACACAGGCCTTCTACGACGCGGTCAATCCGGCGGTGCGCGATCGCCTGCAGCACGAGCTGCGCGCGCAGGCGCTCAACAGCCAGGACATCGACATCAACTTGCCGATCACGGGCCGCGACGGCGTCGAGCGTCAGATGCGCGTGCGCGGCCGGATGCGGCCCCACCCCGCGGGCCAGCGCGCCTGGGACGGCGTGATCGTCGACGTGAGCGACATCGTCGAAGCCCAGCGCCAGGCGGCCGCGGCCGACAGCGCCAAGTCGAAGTTCCTCGCGACCATGAGCCACGAGATCCGCACGCCGCTCAACGGCATCCTGGGTTTTGCGCAGATCCTGCTGGGCGAAGTCGGCACCGAGCAGCAAAAAGCCGATGTGCGCAAGATCATCGACACCTCCGAGACGCTCACGCGCATCCTCAACGACATCCTGGATTTCTCCAAGATCGAGGAAGGCAAGCTGCTGCTCGAGTCGCGCCCCTTCAGCGTGGCCGAGCTGATCGAGTCCAGCGTCTCGCTGTTCCATGTCGAGGCCAAGCACCGCCAGATCGACTTTTCGGTGAACATGGCGCTCGCGCACGAGCTGCGCATGTTGGGCGACCCCACGCGCCTGCGCCAGATCCTCAACAACCTCTTGTCCAACGCCTTCAAGTTCACCAGCGTCGGCTCGGTGCGCCTGGGCGTGAGCGTCGAGGCCGTGCAAGACAGGAAGAGCGTGTTGCGCATCACGGTCAGCGACACCGGCATCGGCATGACGGCCGAGCAGATGCAGCGCCTGTTCCAGCGTTTCGAGCAGTCCGATGCCAGCATCTTCCGCCGCTTTGGCGGCAGCGGCCTGGGCCTGGCCATCGTCAAGGGCCTGCTCGACAGCATGGGCGGCCACATCGCGGTCGACTCCAGCCCGCAGCAAGGCACCCGCTTCACGCTCGAGCTGGCGCTGCCTGTGCTCGAGGGCGGCGCCGCCGCGCCCGAGGCGGCGCCCGAGCGCGTGTCGCGCCCCCTGAACGTGCTGGTGGTCGACGATGTGGCGATGAACCGCGAGCTGATCGGCCGCTTCCTGCAAAAGCAGGGCCACGCTTTCGACGAAGCCGAAGACGGGCGCCAGGCGATCGAGCGGGCCACGGCCCAGGCCTATGACCTGATCCTGATGGACATCGACATGCCGGTGTGCAATGGCCTGGAGGCGGCCCGCGCGATCCGTGCGCAGGCCGGCCCGAGCCAGCACAGCGCCATCATCGCCCTGACCGGCTACGCCTTCGAGAAGGACGTGGCGCAGGTGCTCGACGCGGGCATGAACGCCCACCTGGCCAAGCCGATCAATTTCAAGAAACTGCGCGAACTCATCAACGACACGGTGGCCCCATGAACGACTGGATGCACAAGGACCTCAAAAATTTCGACATCCTGGCGGTCGACGACGACAGCCTGATCCTCGACGTGCTCGAGGTGGCCTGCCGCCCCTTCCAGTTGCGCGCCTCGGTGCACACCGCGACCGATGTGCACTCCGCCATCGACATGGTGCGTCGGCAAAAGTTCGACCTGCTGTGCCTGGACCACGACCTGGAGGGCGTCAAGGGCTGGGAGCTGCTGGACTACCTGCGCCCGCACCTGCCCAAGGGCGTCAAGGTGCTGGTCTATTCGGGCGGGGTGGACGCCGCCTCGCTGCAGGCCTACCAGGAGCGCGGTGTGCAGGAAATTCTCAAAAAGCCGCTGACGCCGGCGGCGCTGGGCTTTGCCGTGCGCAAGGCGCTGAACATCTGAGGCTCGCCGTGCCCCATTTCAAATTCCCCCGTTTTCAGCTGCGCGACATGCTGTCGCTCAGCGTGCCGACATTTTTCGCCGCGGTGGCGCTGTTCATTGTCGCCGCCATCTGGACCGTGGTGCTGCTGCAGATCGCGCACGACCGGCGCAGCTACATCAAGAACGCGCAGTCGCACCTGCAAAACATCGCGCACAGCTTCAAGGAGCATTCGGAAAGCACCATCCGCAACGCCGACGAGACGCTGCGCGTGATCAAGTACCACTACGAGAGCACGGGCAAGGGCGAGTTCGGCCTGCTCAACCGCTACTTCAGCAACGGCGTCATCAACACCGAGTTCTTCAACCAGGCCGGCATCATCGACGAGCACGGGCAATACGTGTTCTCCAACCTGCCCAACCACAAGGTCATCGACCTGTCCGACCGCGAGCATTTTCGGGTGCACAAGGAGCGCTACAGCTACCCGCTGTACCTGAGCAAGGTGGTGTTCGGGCGCGCCTCCAAGAAATGGTCGATCCAGCTCACGCGGCGCCTGGAAAAAGCCGACGGCAGTTTCAACGGCGTCGCGGTGCTGTCCTTCGACCCGACCTACTGCCTCGCCTTTCAGCGCCGCATGGAGCTCGGCCACAACGGCCTGACGGCCTTCATGGACGTCAATGGCGTGGTGCGCACGCTGCGCGCGGGCGCCTCCTCGACCATCGAGGGCCTGCCCGAGCCCCTGCCGCTGCCCGAGTCGGTGCACACCCAGGCCTCGGGCCTGTTCACCAGCGACCTGCACGACGGCGCGCAGCGCCTGTACGCGTTCGAGCGCTTCAGCAGCCAGCCCCTGATGGTGCTGGTGGGCATGGACCTCAAGGAAGTGCTGTTCGAGCACGAGGCGCACCGGCGCACCTACCTGATGTTCGCCATCGGCCTGACGGCCATGATCGCCCTGTTCACGATCGGCTCGATCTTCACGATCCGCCGCTCGGTGCGGCTCAACGAAGACCTGACGCAACGCACGCACGAAGCCGGCACGGCCAACCGCCACAAGACCGAATTCCTGGCCGCGATCTCGCACGAACTCCGCACGCCGCTCAACGGCATTCTCGGCTACGCCGAGTACATCTTCCACAAGTCGCAGGAGCCGCTGATGCGCTTTCCGGCGCAGATCATTTACGAAAACAGCCACTACCTGCTCAACCTGATCAACTCCCTGCTCGATCTGACCAAGGTCGAGGCCGGCCAGATCGATCTGGTGCCGACCCAGTTCTCGCCGGTGCAGGCGGTCCAGGAGGTGATCAAGGTGCATGGCGCGCGCACCAGCTCGCGCCAGATCGAGCTCGCCTTGCAGTGCGACGAGCAGCTGCCGGCGCTGGTCAACCTCGACCAGCTGCGCTTCAAGCAGGTGCTCAACAACCTGATCGACAACGCCATCAAGTTCAGCGCCGACAAGAGCGTCATCCGCGTGCGCATCGACCACCTGCAGGGCCTGGGCCAGATCAAGCTGTCGGTGCGCGACCAGGGCATCGGCATCCCGCCCGAAAAGCACGGCGAGGTGTTTCAGAAGTTCTGGCAAAACGAGGATTTCGTGACGCGCAAATACCCGGGTTCGGGCCTGGGCCTGGCCCTGAGCAAGCGCCTGGTCGAGCTGATGCACGGCCAGATCGGCTTCACCTCTTCGCCCAACGCGGGCAGCACCTTCTTCTTCACCCTGCCCATCGGGCACATCGACAAGGCCTGATCCCCATGAACAAACGTGTCCTGGTGGTGGACGACGATTTCGCCAACCGCATGCTGCCCGGCCTGTTCCTGCGGGACGCGGGCTACGAAGTGACCGAATGCGCCCAGGCGCAGGAGGCCTATGAATGGCTGGCGTCGCAGCGCTTCAGCCACCTGCTGCTCGACATTTCCCTGCCCCAGGTCAGCGGTCTGGAAATTTGCCGCCGCCTGCGCCAGGACCCCGCGCAGGCGGGCCTGCGCATCATCGCCTACACCGCGCACGCCATGCCCGAAGAGATCAAGAGCTTCACCGAGTCCGGTTTCGACGACCTGCTGATCAAGCCCATCTGCGAGAGCGATCTGCTCAAGCTTTTTGCCTGAAGGCGGTGCCCATGCGATGCAGCTTCATCGGTGCGGCCGGCCTGTGCCTGGCCACCCTGTCCCAGGCGCAAGCGCTCAGCGAGCCTGCGGCCGTGCCCAACCCAAGCGCGACCGGCCCCGACTGGGCGCTCTCGGTCGGCACCACCCACCTCTCGGCGGGCGGACGCGGGGCCGATGAACACGCGCTCTCGCTGCGCCGCTTTGGCCAGGCCGGTTCGCTGGCCGTCGAGCGCCTGCAGCTGCAGCGTTTTGGCCAAAGCGACGCGGCGCTGGCGCTGGACGCCTACCCGCGCCTGTGGTCGGGCGCCTACGCCCACCTGCGCTACCAGCGCGCCGAAGAGGCCACGCTCTACCCGGCCAGCGCCTGGCGCGCCGAGCTCTACCAGAACGTCGGCCAAGGCTGGGAAGCGGCCGCGAGCCGCGACAGCCTGGGGTTCAGCGCGCCGGTGCAGATCGACGGTGTGGCGCTGGCCAAATACTGGGGCAACTTCTACCTGCGCTGGCGCCACCAGCAGGTGCGCGCCGACGCCTCCAGCGGCCGCGGCGACCGCTGGGTGCTGCGCCACTACCCCAGGGGCGAGGCCGACCATTACCTTGAAGCCTTCGTCTCCAACGGCCGCAGCGATGACGCCCGCAGCAACGCCATCACCGCCGCGCGCAGCGACAGCAAAGGCCTGGTCTGGCAACACGCCTGGAGCCGGCAGTGGCTGCTCAAGACGGTGGCCAGCCAATCCAAAGACACGCGCGATGCCGCCGCCCGCGAGCGCAGCCTGAGCGCCACGCTCATCCACCGCTGGTGAGGCTCGGCCCGCCGCCTCCCCTGAAAGAACACAACATGCAAGAGCCAGCCCTGAACGCGCCATCGCCCTACATCAGCGCCTATTCGCGTTTCCTCAACCTCACCGCGGCGATCGGTTTGCTGCCGGGCATGGAACGCTTCGGTGTCAACGAAAAAGCCTTGTTCGAGGCCGTGCTGCTGGCCTGGTCACGCCAGGCGCCCCTGACCGTGCGCCAGCTCATCGGCATCGAGCAGCTCGGCTCGCCCGCCACGCTGCACAAGCGTCTGAGCCGTTTGCGCAGCATGGGCCTGGTCGACGCGGCCAGCGACGCGCACGACCGCCGCACCAAATACCTGCTGCCCACCGCCAAGGGGCTGGACTACGCCCAGCTGCTGGGCCAGGCCTGCGCCTCGAGCCTCGAGCTGCAGATCTGAGCGCGCTCCGGCGGCCGAATCCGCCGGCCCCATGCCCCCGTTTCCAAAGGGTCAAGGCGACGGCGCTCGCTGGCTATCATGGCCCGCTGTGGACGCCGCTTTTCCTGCCATGAACACCTTTGCGCTTTGGCCCGGCTTGCTCACGGCCCTGGGGGTGGGGCTGATGATCGGCGTGGTGCGCGAGCGCCGGCACCTGCCCGACGCGGTCAAGGCCGGCACGCGCACCCATGCGCTGGTGGCCATGCTCGGCCATGTCGGCTGGGGTTTGGGCACCTGGCCTTTTGTGGCCCTGCTGCTGGTGCTGGGCGCGCTGGTGATCCGCGGCTACCAGGCCACGGCCCCCGCCGATCCGGGGCAGACCGGCGAGGTGGCGCTGCTGCTCACGCTGGTGCTGGCCGCGCTGGCGCACGCGCAGCCGGCGCTGGCCGCGGGCCTGGGGGTGCTGGCCGCCGTGCTGCTGCACGCCAAACAGGCTTCGCAGCACATCAGCCGCGTGCTGATCACCGAGCGCGAACTGCAGGACGCCCTGATGCTGGCGGCCGCGGCCCTGGTGGTGATGCCCTTGCTGTCGGACGCGCCGATCGACCCCTGGGGCGCGCTGCGTCCGAGCACGCTGTGGCGCATCGTGGTGCTGGTCATGGCGGTGGGCATGTTCGGTCATCTGGCCCGGCGCGCGCTGGGCGAGCGCTGGGGCATGCCGGTCGCGGGCTTTTTTTCCGGCTGGGTGTCGTCCACCGCCGCGGTGGCCAGCCTGGGCCAGCGTGTGCGCGCGGGCCGGAGCGCCGCGCTGCCCGCGGCCTCGGCGGCGTTGCTGGCCAATCTGGCGTCGCTGCTCTTGCTGGCGGGGGTGGTGGGGGCCGTGTCGCCGGCGCTGCTGGCCGCCATGCGCTGGCCTCTGGCATGGGCCGCCCTGGCCTTGCTGCTGCTGGTGCTGCCGGGGCTGCGGCACACGCACAGCGCAGCGGCCGAGGACGACAGTGGCCGCGCCTTCAAGCTCACGCACGCCCTGGCGATGGCCGGCATCATCGCGCTGATGTCGCTGCTGGCCGCCTGGCTGCACCACGCCTTCGGTGATGTGGGCGTGCTGGTGGCCGCGCTCGGCGTGGCCTGGGTCGAGGTGCATGCGGCGGCCGCCAGCGTGGCCCAGCTCGGGCAAAGCGGGGACATGGCGGCCCCGCTGGCGCAGTGGGGCCTGGTGGCGGTGCTGGCCTCGAGCGCGCTGGCCAAGACCGTGCTGGCCCTGGCCAGCGGCGGCGCCGCCTACGGGCTGGCCGTGGGGCTGGGCCTGCTGGCCATGGTGGCCGGCGCCGCGGCCGGGGTCTGGTGGCTTGCCTGAAGCGCCTGACGCGCCTGCCTTTGGGGGAAATGAGGGGACAGCCGCGCCCCAGGCGGCCGCGGCGTCACCCGGGCGGCCC
>JACCDT011468054.1_pt1 | contig 12570 bp, 15 predicted proteins | sample 7446291 | NCBI WGS metagenome assembly JACCDT01 (sample SAMN15323446, study PRJNA562643) | freshwater metagenome | isolation source: river surface water | place: USA:Blue River Watershed | collected 2017-08-17
CGTCGTCGCGCGCGGGCAGCAGCCCGGCGTCGATCCACTGCCGCACCTTCCAGCGGTAGATCCCGCTGAAGACCTGCGCGAGCATGATCTGCCAGCGTGAGAAGCCGCGGAACGCCATCGACAGCATCGACCGCAGGCTCGAGTAGTTCGTCTGCCGCGGGTCCATCAGCGCCAGCGCGATCGGCACGCCCACCGACGCCGAGATCTCCATCATCTCGCCCATCACAAACTGCTGGTACTGCGTCGACGGCTGCGACGGGTTGAGCGTCGTGATCTCGCCGTCGAGCCCGATGTCCATGATCATGCCGGGGGCGATGTCGGTGTACCGCACCTGCGTTGGCGTGCCATCCGTGCCCCCGCCACCGATGTTCACCGTCTGCCCGCTGAAGGCCTGCTGCATGGCGCCGGGGTTGGCCGAGCGCCGGATCGCCCCGAAGCACGCGGCGATCCGCTGCGCCTCGAGCACCGCGAGCTTGAAGCTCGCCAAGTGCTCCAGGCGACCGATCACGCACGCCAGCCCGGGCTCGCCGCGCACGGTGTTAAACCGGCGGCTGCCGCCGATCGGGTTCATCAGCCAGAACCCCTCGTGCGCGTTGTACCGGCTCGTCTTGGTGGCGGCACCGGCGGTCTGCAGGCGCGAGAGGTCGCTCGTCCAGTCCGCCACGTGCAGCGCGATCGGACGCCCGTAGGCGTCCACCTCCACGCCGGCGATCTCGCCCCCCTCGGCCTTGACCTCGGGCGGCGCGGAGCGGCCCCGCGGGCTCTGCACCCGCTGCCCCTCGATCCACTGCGTGCTCCCGCCGCGCTCGTTCACGCGGCGGAGGAACCCGTCGCCGTCGGTCATCATCGCGACGATGATCGCGTCGGCGAGGGCGACATCGTCCATCTGCCCGCGGACGTCCAGGCATCCGACCCCGCCGCCGTAGTCGTTGGCCTCGTCGTGCGCGTACGTGTTCGTGCAGTACTCCCACCACAGCCGCTCGGCGTCGCGCTTCCACTGCGCCGCTTCGAGCGCCTCGGGCGAACCGGGGTCCGCGGCCAGACCGCTGCCGCTGGACATCGCTTTGACCTTGCAGTCAAGCGTCAGCCCCTTGCCCACGATCATGCTCACGCAGCACTGCAGGATCGACCGCACGAGCGGGTCGTTGCGGGCCGCGTGCTGGCAGTCGGCGACCATCGCGTCCTGACTCAGCGCGTCCAGGTGCGCGGCGGGCGCGGCTCCGCCCCCGCGCGAACCGGCCGAGCCGACGCCGTTCAGGTCCGGGTCATCCCCCGACCACCCGCGCGTGCCCGCACCTCCGCCACCCGGCCGCAGACGGCTCCGGCGCGCGGCGTCGTAGGAGCCGTAAAGGCTCGAGGCCCTGTGCCAGCCGTTGCGGCGGTCGTGGTTGGAGAAGCTCCCGCCGGCGGCGAGCCGGAGGATCTTGGTCTGCGCCTTGGCCGCCTGCGTGCGCAGACGCGCCTCGGCCAGTCGGGCCGAGGCTTCGGCCCGGGCGACGCGGTCGGCCGGAGTCGATCGTGACTTGCCCACGTTGCTCATGCGCGCACGTTTCTCGAATGGCTCACACCGCCGTTGATCAGGCCCATGCCGACGGTGGCGGCGAGCCGGGACTCTTCGGCCTTGAGGTCACGCAGATACTGCTGCATCGAGGCGTAGTCGACGCTCTTGCCGTCGCCGGAGAGGTTCGGGCTCAGCACGGCCTGCGACACCTCGACGATGTGCAGCCGCAGCCGCGTCAAACGCGCAGCGGGCGAATCGAGCGTGATGTAGTCGCTGTAGGAGTAAGCAGGCATCAGGCACCAGGCAGCAGGCAACAGTGACAAACCAAGAATCTGAAGTCAGCAGTCAGCAGTCAGCAGTCAGCAGTCAGCAGTCAGCAGTCCGAGCCCCTCTCTCCCTCCGGGAGAGATGTCAGCCGCAGGCTGACAGAGAGGGTGTCTTGGCCATCTGCGCCGCGGCGATCTGGCTCTTTACTTCTCCATCGCCTTCTTCAGCCCATCCCGCTTCTTGAGCAGGGCTTTGAGTTTGTTCTCGGCGGGACCGACCTCACGGTCCTCGGCGACGCGACGCTCGTGCGTGAGGGCGTCGATGCGGGCGTTGATCTGGCGCACGAAGTCATCGCGGTGCTTTGTCAACGCGAGCGCGGTTTCGGCCATCTGCAGTACCTTCTGGCGGGCCTTGCTCACCGGGCAGCCGACCTCGGCAAGCTCCGCTTCCACCTCATCGAGCTCGCGGCGGAGTCCGTCCAGACGCCGGTCCTCGTCGCTCACGGCAAGCGTGATGGTGGTGCCGGAGTTGGCGACAGTCGTGCCGTCCGCGCCGTCCCGTTCGTTCTCAGCGGCCACGCCCTCGGCCCCCATCGCTGCAAACGCCTCGGCGTTCTCGGGTGGGGGCGCGGTCTGGACCGTCCCGTCAACGGTCTCGACGGGATCCGGGTGAGCGGTCGTGGTGGGGGCGGCGGTTTCGGACTCGTTGGTGCCGGTGTTGTTCTGGTTGCGTCGCTTGGCCATGGCCGGTGTTCCTGTGAAAAGTGCCAAATGGCCAAGGGCCAGATGGCAAATAAAACGATGCTCTGATTTGCGATTTGGCCATTTGCGATCTGGCCATTTGCTCTTGGTCCCTCGATCCCTTCTCCTCACGGCCTCGTCCGCCAGGAGCCCTGGCTTTCCGCCGATCGCCTCGGCGTCTCGACGCGGGGCTCGGGCGCCGTCGCGATCGGCTCGACCGGTCGAGGCGTTGCCGCGCCAGAAGCCATGAGGCCGCGGACATACGCGGCGTTGAGCTTGTCGACGCCCATCGCCCGGGCCGCGGCGATGTTCCCGACGCGGCAGTCGAGCACGTGGTTGTCGGTGCGGCCGGGGCGAAGCTTCCACGATTCCTTGTTTGAGCCCTGCCGCGCGGGCACCAGCCATTCGCTCGTGAGCTGCCGGAAGTACTCTTCCGGCGTGTTCTCCGGAAAGCGGCAGACCGCGTGCACACCACCGGGGATGCGGAGCGGCTGCGCGAGGGTCGACGCCGCGGCGGCCTCCCGGGCTTTCTCGAGCGCCACGCTCGCGTGCAGCGCGTCCGACAGGTCGTTCTTGATCCGGTGCGTCCCGATCCGCAGCAGCGGGATGTTCTTGAGTTCTCCGGCCCGGCTCCAGACATACGACTCGGCGCCGCCGCCGACGTGCAGGTGCTCGTACCCCTTGCTCGCGTACACCCGCCGGGCCGAGCGCGGGAACGTGAACTCGTACACCTCGGTGGTGAAGTGACCGCTGTCGACGACCGCCGTGACGATCGGCAGCTCCGCAATCACCTCGCCGGTGGTCTGCGCGACCAGCGGCCACCGTCGCTCCAGATACGGCCCCAGCGGGGCCAGGTTGTCCTTGATCGATCGCGGGATCTCGGTGTAGTCCACCAGGTACGCTTCTTCGCCCCCGGCGCTCCACCCCACCACTTCGACGACTATGCGGTTCTCCTGCACGTCGGCGAACAGTGTGAGTGCCAGCACGCCGCTCTTGAGGTCCGGCCCGCTCGACGGGGCGGTCCCCATCCGGTAGCCGCCCTGCTCGATCATGCGGCAGAGCACACGCAGGTCGCTCGTGTCCAGCTTGCGCGAGCCCTTGGCCTGGTACGGCTCGCCGAGTCGGCGGTTGACCGTCTCGCGGTGCATGCGTCCCTTGGCGGCGACGATCTCGGCGGCGACGTACCCGTACGGGTTCGGCTGGAACGGCTGAAGCAATCCCCGCGGCCACCACCCCGCGTGCGAGCCCGTCGCGCCTTCAAACCATTCACGCTCACCGTCGCCGTCGCGCATCATCACGCGGCCGACACCGATCTCCTTCTCACGGCGGATCGTGCACCCCTTGGGCACCCACAACCCGCGCTGCAGCTGCCAGGCGTTCTGATACCCGTGGATCGTGCCGCTGCACGCCGGGCACCGGAACCACGCACCCGCGAGCACGCGGTCCTTGTCCGCCTCCCACTTGTCGTTGTTCGGGCCCGGGATCCACTTCACGTGCTCCCAGCGCCGGACGTGAAACTCTCCGCACAACGGGCACGGGACATGAAACTCGCGCTGATCGCTCCGCAGGTACTCGGCGTGGATGCCCTTGTCTTCGTCCGAGGGTGTGCCCAGCCGGATGATCTTGTGGTCGGGGTAGGTCGCGACGCGTCCGCGCGCCTTGGCCAGCACATCGGGGTCGCAGCGGTCAAACTCGTCGATGATCAGCCGGGCCCATCCGCTCGCTTCAAGCTTGGACTCGCTGTTGCTGCCGACGCTCTTGACAAGCATCCGATCAAACTCGATCTCGTGGATCTTGATGAGCCGCGGGCTGACGCCCAGGTGCCGCACGAGCGGCTCCATCCCCTTGATCGTCGGGATCACGCGCTTGGTGAGCACGTGCTCGGCGACATCGGTGGTCGGGTAGACCCACAGGACGTTGGCGGGTCGGCGGTCGATCCAGTAGTACAGGCCGTTGAACATGGCCTCGGTGACGCCGAGGCGTTCGGCTTTGATGATCGTCATCTCGCGGATGGACGGGTGGTCCATCGCGTCCATGATGCCGCGGAGGTACGCGGCCCGGTCGGTTCTCCAGCGCCCCTTCTCGACCGCCTCGTGATCGATCATGAGCCGGTGTGTGTCGGCCCACTGGCTCACGGTCATCGGCGCCGGGCGGGCGAACGCGGCCCGGATGGACTCGGCAACCGGAGAGAGGGATGGCTGAGGGGGTGGGGGGGCGATCACGCCGCCCCCTTCTCGGCCCGAGCGTCGATGGCGGCGGGCTCGTGCAGCCCGACTTTGTCGGCGATCTCCAGCAGCCGGTCAAACACCTCGAGCATCTGCTCTTCGATCAGCCGCTGGATGAGCACCTGGTCGCCGGGGTCAAGCCGGCCCTTGGCCAGGCTCATGATCTTCGGCGCCACCATGAAGCTGAATCGGTCCAGGACGCCGCGGATGTCGGCCATGGCGCGGGTAAGGTCGTCGGTGATCTTCTTCTTCGAGACCAGCTCGCCGAGCAGACTCCGCATCTCGAGTTCGAGCTTGTCGGCCTTGAGCCGGTCGAGCCGCCACTGTTCGAGGGCTCGACCGCGGAGCTCGAGGCTGTCACCGCCGGCGGGCTCTTCGCGTGACTGCTGCGCGGCCTCGAGCAGAGGCAGGCTCGCGCGGGCGGATGTGCGGGCCTTCGTGCCCCGGCGACCGGTCTTCTTTCGTCCGGCGAGCGGGCGCTTGCCGCCGTGCCCGGTGATGCCGTCGGTGGGTCCGACGTGCTGGGCTTTCCAGCGTTCGCAGACGACGGGGTCGAGCAGGTAACGCGTCGGCTGCCGGAGCTTCTCGATGCGATCGGCCACCGGCATGCCGCGCCCGATGTAGTTGAGCACGGTCTGATCAGAACAGTTCCACCGCGCGGCGATCTGCCTGGGCGTGCAGCGACCCGGCTCCTCGCCGGGGATTGCGGGCTGTTGGCCTTGCGCAGGCGATGGAGCGGGCGTGGGATCAGTGGGCGTGCGATCATCGGTTGTCACAAGCAATCACGAGCTGTCATGGGCACAGGCGCACGCGGACGCGGCGGGCTCGACCGGTTGTTTGTTCGGTTCTTCATGCTCGCACTCAGCACCGGCATCGTGCACGAGGTCGGCGTGACGGACTCCGGCAAGCTCGCAGGCGCCAGCCGCCGCGCGACGGAAGCGCGCGATGGAATCGGCGAGGGTGGACCGGCTGAGCTTGTGCCGCTCGGCGGCCTTGCGGACGCCGCACTGACCGGTGAGCACGTCGACCATCGCGTCGTACATGGCGCGGGGAAGGCTGGTGCTCTGGGCGTGGACGCCGAGCATGAGCCGGAGTTCGCTGGTCATGTTGGCGATGCTGGACATGGTCTTGACGAGGGTCCTCTACTCACTGGGCGGCGTGTCCGGTCTGGGCGGACGGGTGCGATAAAGAGCCAAATGGCAAATGGCCAGATCGCAAATCAGAGCGGACCTTTGCCATATGGCCCTTTGCCATCTGGCCATTTCGCCCGCCTTCCCCTTCACATCACCGGCGTCCAGGACCCGCGTCGGTACGCCTCGATCACGTCTTCGGCGCGGGCGGTGCCGGGCTCGGTCTTCTGGTGTCGGTTGATGATCTTGCGGAGTTCCTGCCCGGGTCGGAGGCGCGCGACGGCGGTGTTGATCATCGCCGACGACGCGCAGAGCCCGAGCACGTTGTCGCCAAACTCGCGCGCGGTGTTCACGCCCTGCACCTGCAGACGTTCCAGCCGCGTGTGCATCCCGTCAAAGGCGCTGTCGATCGACACCCCGGTGCTCGTCATCTGGCTGGGCGGGTATCGCCGCGGCGTTCCCAGCGGCTGATCGCCGCGATCGGCACCCGGAGCGGCGTTCGCAAGCTCTGGCCCCCGCACGCGTCGCAGGATGCCCGCGGCCTTGCCGAACCCCCGCGCGTTGTAGTGCAATCCATCCGGGTTGATGACCCCGTGGGCGCGGTCGCTGGGGTCGCGGGTCTCGACGGTGAGCTCGCGGGCGTGCGGGTGATCTGCGGGCGGGAACGCGCAGAGGTACACGGTCTGATTCGTGGGCGTGCCGTCGCCGCGGCGGTGGTCGGGCGCCGCGGCGGGCTCGTCCGTCCCGGCCCGCTCGGCCCCGCCCCTGGCCTCCCGTTTCCCGTGTCCCGTGTCGCGCGGCTCGCGGATGTACCCCGCGTCGCCGTGCTTGACGACACCGCGGCGGCTCTCGGAGCGGAAGGTGAGGGCCGAAGGCATCGAGGGATCGAGGGATCGAGGGATCGAGGGTGACGGGAGCGTGGGTTCGGACGCGGACTCTGGAACGTGCGTGAACATGAGAAGCGTCCTTGCTGTTGGAAAGGCATAAGGCATTAGGCATCAGGCATCAGGCATCAGGCATCAGGCATCAGGCACCGGGCATCAGGAAGGCGGGCTTGAGGGAGCACCGCTGGAGGGGGCGCGAGCTCGGGCGTGAGGTTGCTGATCGCTTCGCGAGCAACAGCTTCAATCTCAAGTCGCATGTTCTTGCGTGCGAGCGGGGCGTGCTCCAACGGATACGCCTCGCTCAGATGTCCCGCGTAAACAATGCGGCAGTTAGCCCACACCCACTCGGTCACCATCACCGCCTTGCGCTGCGCGTCGATCTCGGCGAGCAGGAACCGCACGTCCTCGGCAAAGTCCGAGCTTGGTCCGCCGCTCCACTTGGCGCGGATGGATTCGATGGTTCTCATGGGCGATCTCCTTCACTGGTGCCTGGTGCCTGATGCCTGGTGCCTTCCCTTACACACTCCTCCACCACCGCCCTCGACGGGTTCTTCTCCTCGACAATGCGGTCGCGCGGATCGGCGCGTCGGTCCGCTTCGCCGAGCAACGTGCCGCGCCTCCACGCCTGACGAAGCAAGAGGACGCCGAGGTACTTCTCCGGGCACCGGGTGTCACCGCCCAGCCGCGCCTGGCGGTACGCCTCGTCGAGCGCGGTCTGGATCTCGGCGTGCAGGTTCATGCCGTCACCCCCAGCGCCGGCATCTCCCGCACGCGGAGCGCCTCAGGCCACTCCAGCGGGTCGCCGCCCTTGCGGTCGTTCAGTTGCACTTCGTGCAGCTCGCCCTGATACGACCAGCCCGGCTGATCGACCGGGTAGATCAAGCCGTCGCCTTCTCGTGGCCATCGGGAGTGGCTGTCGTTGGGGATGCGGATACGCGCCCCCAGCTGCTTCACGAAGCACGGCACCTCCGCGTCGGCACACTGCTTCACGACCGACTCGATCCAGCCCACGTCGCAGGGCCTCGCCCCCGGCCCACTTTCGCCGCCGACGATGACCCAGTGCAGCGCGTTCAGCCGCCCGTGTCGTCGAGCACCGTCCATTGCCCAGAGGTACTGGCTCAAGTCCACCGGCCCGAGCAGCGGCTCGACGCTCAGGAACCGCACCGCCGCCGGGCACTTGATCAGGTGCGGGATGCGCTCGTCTGCGGCCTTCTGGTTCTCGACGCTGGTGCCAAGCCAGACGTTGGGGAGGGGATACCGGATGTCGCTCATCGGCCAGTCAAGGCAATTGGCTGGCAGCGGACCGACCGCCTGGAGCCAACGGTCCCCATCCTCAGCCCACGGCCTAGCCAGATACTCCGCCATCCGCTCCGGGCGCTTCGTCAGCACCTGGAACGTGTGCTTCGGGCAGAGCGCCATCACCGCGAAGACCTTGTCGATAAACGCGAACGGCACCGACTCGTGGAACAGGTCCGACATGCTGTTCACGAAGATCATCGACGGCTTGCGCCAGCGGAGCGGGTCGGCGAGGCGTTCCTCGAGACACCGCACCTCGCCCGTGAACACCGGGTGCCCGTTGCGGACCTCAGCGATGCGGATGGTCTTGTGATCACCCCAGAACGCAGGCGACTCTTGTTTCATCGCCCTCAACGATGAGTATCCGTTGCAATCACATGTTTTGCAGTCGCGACAGAACGCCTCCCAGCGAAGCTCCTTACTCGCCTTGCCGCGCGTCCACATGTCCTGATACCACACCTCGCCGCCGCACCGACACCACACGCCTTCAAGCCGAGCGTCTCCGGGTCCGCCCCCCCTCTCCGCGCGTTCACGCGGGTGATACGCGGGCGTGGCGGGATTGGCCTGCATCCGCAGCGCCATCCGAGCGGCGTAGCAGTTCAAACACCCCGGCGACACCGGCGTGCAGCCGATGACGGGGTTCCACGTCTTCTCGGTCCATTCGATCTTGCTCACAGCACCACCTCCAGACCCAGATAGCGATCCCGACGCCACACGGCCCGCAGCATCCCGCGCCGCGCGAGCTTGGCGATGAACAGGTCCACGACCTGCCGCTCGCCGCGCGTCGTGGCGCTCACGCGACGGTGCATCTCGTCGTTCCTAAACGGCCTGTGCATCAGGCCGATCTCTCCGAGCGTGCGGCGCTTGAGCAGTTCGTGTCGTTCGCGCTTCTCTCGCGGTGTCAATCTGCACCTCCTTCGCCGGTCGTCGGTGCCTTGCCCGCTTGGTCGTCGTCGCCAGGAGGCATCTGCGACCACGCGTCCTTGACCCACTCCTCAACATCACGCAAGTACTTCGCGGCCTTGGGCGTCGGCCCGGTGCCCGCAAGGACGATCACGCTCATGCACGGCGGCTGCTCGCGCCACACGGGCGCGGGCTCTCGGCGGCGCTTGGTGGTAGTCATGTCACATCACTCCATCGCGCGAGGCTGTGCGTCATCTCTGTCACAAGCGCGATGCTCTTGCCGCAGTGCGGACAGTCCATCTCGTTGACGACTTCAAGCTCGGTTCGGCCAGCCGTCGCGTCGATGCCGTCATAGTGCTCGTGCAGTCCCGTCACGACCGCTCCGCAGTGCGGGCACTTGTCGAAGTTGCCGTGTTGTTCGGCGGTGTTCTCGCTCACGCCTCGGCCCTCACTTCCTCGGCCACGGGCTCACGCCACAGGTTCCAGTCGTTTTTGTTCACGTCCACCGTGGCCCTGATCACCGGCGCCAGCCGCACTTCCAGCTCCAGCCGCTTGCCGTCTTGACGCTCGAACCGCAGGACCACCTGAGCCTCGCACGACTGGTCCGTCTCGCTGTACCAGACCAGCGCGGCATCGCGTGCGATCTCCCTCAGCGTGTTGCGGTGACCGATGACGTACTCACAGCACCACGCAAGTTCATCATCACGAACGCCCGAGGATTCAATGACCTTTGCCACCGAGACCCACAAGCAATCAGCGTCAAGCTGCTCAGGTTTCTTTGGATACTTCTTACTCACGCCTTGCTCCTCCTCTCCACCCACACCCGCACGGGCCCGTGCGCGGCCCACGTCGCCAGCGCCGCGCTCACGCAGTACGCGGCGCCGCCGATGAGCACGTCGCCCGCGAGCGTCGCCGACACGCCGGCGTAGACGAAGAGCACGCGCGTCGCACAGACGCCCAGCGTCGACCACGCCGCGGCACGCGGGCACGAGCCCACCCCGGCCCGCAAGCGCCACAGCCAGATGACGGCCTCGAGCACCGCGCACAACATCAGCAGCCCGATGCTCATCACGACGCGGCCCTCCTCTCCCCGCACTCCCCGCCACGTCCCTTGGGCAGTACGCTCGCGATAAGCGCCCGCGCCTGCGGCGGCGCGACCGCGTTGCCGATCAGCCGCACGGTGTCACGCTGGGTCTTTGGCCAGGCGTAGTCGTCGCGGAACCCCATCGCCCTTGCCAGTTCCGCCGGCCTGAGCATGCGGAACAGAATGTCCACGATCACAAACTCCTGACCATCGATCAGGCAGCACACCAGCCCGTGCCGGTCGAGCGTTGTCACAGCGCCAAGCGATCCATCCGGACGCCGGCACGTCGTGGAGTTGCCGTAATACTCCATCATCAGCGCGGCCACGAGCATCGCGTGATTGCCGCCGCCGACCACGGTTCGGAGCGGCTCGGAGACCGGGCCGGACTGCTTCCCGCCGTGATTCAGATAGGCCATGACGGGCGCGACCAGCCCGAAGTTGTTGCCGCCAGCATGAATCGCGTTGAGTGGACCGGTAGCAGGAAGAGCGCCACGGCCCCATCTGCCCCTGCCGTCCTTGCCGTCGCCGTGCGCACACACGGCGATGACCGGCGAGACCAGCGCCTGCTTCACGCCGTTTACGCACGTGCCGAGCAGCTCCGAGACCTGCGCCACCCGTGCGGCCTGCCCGTCACGCTCGCCGTACCCGGTCGTAGCGAGGATCGGCGTGATGAGCGACTGGTGCCCCTTGGTCGTGGCTGTCGGGGCGGGCTCATCTACACGCTGGCCGAAGACGCCGGAGTTCTGCGGGGCGAGGATCGGCGTCGCGACGGCCAGGTCTTGCCGCGTCGTCTGCGTCCGCAGCGGCTCATTCGCAGATGCAACGTGCCACCCGCCGCCGGGCGCGTGGCTCTGCGTGACCCGCAGAACAAACGGCCGAGGATCATTCAGGACGTAGCGTCGGACGCCTTCGCAGATCCGCGCGAGCGTCTTGGGGCGGAGCGGGCGAGGGCGCTCGAAGATCGAAGTGCCGAGGTCGCTCCAGTCGATGCACTCGGCAGCGGTGCGGTAGGCGGTAACGCTCGGTCTGTCGCGATGATCCGATGAAGCCTGTGCACCAAAGCCGCCTCCTCGAATGTTGCCGGGCTGGTGAACTTTTCGATCACCCGACCTCGCTGATCGCACACGACCAACGCGATCAGGCGAGGCTTGTTGTCCTGAAAGGCCCGCGCGATCTGCTCTCGAGTGAACATGCCCATGCGTCTTCTCCGGCCAGACAATGGGCTGGCCATCCCGGCGCGCGATGATGAACAACCGACGGCGGCGGCTCGCCGCGCCGTAGTCGGGCGCGTCCAGCACGCGCATCTCCATGACGTACCCCAGCCGCACGCAGTACCGCCACCAGCGCCGGAAGTGCTGCCCCTTCCGTGCCGGGTCCTGCACCCTCGTCCCGTCCTCACGCTCGATCGTCGGCCCCCAGTCCTTCCACTCCGGCACGTTCTCGATCAGCACGATGCGCGGCGCGACCTCTTCCATCCATCGCGCAATGCACCACCCCAGCATGTGCACGCGCTTGCTGATTGGGGCTGAGCCGCGGGCCCGGCTGTGCGTCGTGCACGCCGCGCTCGCCAGCAGCAGGCCGAGCTTGGTGCCCCGGCCGATCACGCTTCGCGGGCGAGCCCGCCAGGCGTCTCCCTGGTGATGCCGACACCACGGGTTGTTGGCCTTATGGGCGGCGATCGCCACGGCGTCGTGGTTCACCGCGAAGTCGACGTGAATGCCCAGCTCGCGGGCACCCTCGCCCCATCCGCCCGCGCCGCAGAAAAGGTCGGCGACCTTCTCGTCGGGCGCAAGCGCCGAGAGCGGCGAGTCCACAAGCCGCCGGCGGAGCGTGTCCTCGGCAAAGTCCAGCAGGCTGAGCGTGCCTTCGATGCAGGTCAAACGTCACCGCCCACGGCACGCCTCGCTCGCCTCCGCGCGAGCAAAAACGCACCAGACGCGGCAGCGGTCAAGCGTCCACACGACGCCACCACCACCGCGATCGCGGCTCACTCAATGACGGGCACCTTCCCCACCCACCCCGGACCAACTTGCCTCACCACGACGACCAGCACCCAGCGCCGCTCGCCGCCCTGACGGTGATTGAGCACGAACAGACTACAGCATCTGAGCAACGAACGCAAGTCGGGCTGTCGATTGTGGATAAGTACGCTCAACCACCGCGCGACGTTTTGAAGCGCTGCGTATGTCCTACTTCATTTGGAATTTTGGAAATCTCCCGGGAGGTCTTGGGAGATGTCATAGAACAGCAACAAAGCCGCCCCGACCCCAGCGCATGCCAACGCCAGCGCCGCCGCCCCCCTCCCCCCCGAGGGAGGGAACCGGACGACAACGCATCGCAACGCCGCCGATGATTCTTCGTCTTTCCCCGTCCGCCCCGCCTCACCAGGCCCCACCCGCGCCTCACCACCCGCCACCACGGCAGACCCGCCACTTCCACCCAGCGCCATCACGCCAGCCGCGCACTCACGCGACGTATCCCGTGTGCCAATCAAGCCTTACAGCCTCAAATCCCCCCCAAACTGCGACTGCTTCGCAACC
>JACCDT010821145.1_pt1 | contig 12569 bp, 22 predicted proteins | sample 7446291 | NCBI WGS metagenome assembly JACCDT01 (sample SAMN15323446, study PRJNA562643) | freshwater metagenome | isolation source: river surface water | place: USA:Blue River Watershed | collected 2017-08-17
CGTCATAACTGCACACGCTACTTTGAACGTATCTATCAACGCACAACAGACTTACAACAATACAAATCATTAGATGAGTTGATTGAGAAGGGCGTAGATGAGTATGTGTTTAGGTTAGCAGATGGGACTAAAACAGAAAACTTAGCACACGCATTCACACGCTTGCTTAAAGATGCTGACTTGTTAGTGGATAGACAAACTAACACTAATCGTAGCTTATATAGTTTGCGACATACTTATGCTACGTTTGCTTTGCTGTATGAAAAGATAGACGTGTTTGATTTAGAAGTGCAGATGGGCACAAGCGTAGGAATGATTAGAAAACATTATGCGCATATTAAGACACGACAGATTGCTGCAAGACTTGTAGGTAAAGACTTTGGTAGTGATAAGAATGATAGGGATACAGCAGAGGATGATAAGAAATGAAATTTAAAATAATTGTTAGCTTACTTTTAATGACTGCATCTTCTGCGTTTGCTGAAAGTGGTGAATATGAAGCTTATAACTGTGGACAATCAACTGCAAACGCAAACTCTTGTAGTGGCTGTCAGAAGATTAATGATGTTTCACTTACCCTTAAGGTGCAGCCTTTAAATAACACGGTTCTTCTAGTTAGATACAATAACAATCAAGTAGCTACTACTGTGGCATATGAAAACTGTAAAGTTGTTGATAAAAATAATTGGCAGTGTGAAACGAGATATGCAATACACACAATGAGGGATGGTATATTTACTGAAATAATTGTTACAAATGGCTCTTCTAAGCTAGCGTGCGCTAAGAAAAAATCTTTTTTTGGGTTGTAATTTGAGAGCAACTACTTTTTCCCAACCCCAACCATTTTAATTGTTGTGATATTTTTTATATTGTAAGAATAGAGAAAAAAATTATGTACTTACTTAAAAAGCCAGCAAAAGTAATTGGGTGGTGTTTATTCACACTAACTGTATTGGCTAGTTTCTTCCTTAAGTATACTGACGAGTATGTAAATGCTTTAATTTACTTATATGTCTTTTGGTTGGGTGTATTTGTCGCTGAAAAGTGGTGTGATAATAAATTAGATGCAGAAAGGTTTTATTCAGCTTTCTATCAAAATGGTGAATACCTAAGTGAGAAAGTTAAAAAGATTTCTTTTCATAAAGACACATACTTTCAGTTTTGGTTAGCGCATAAAATTATTCTTTTGTTATCAGTTGCTGTTGGATACTTGGTTATGCATATTGGAGAGCAGAGTGAATTGCTCGACAATATGCTTAAATTTGTAATTAAAAATTATCCATTCTTTGGAATGTTTTTTGTTTTGAGTTGGATGGCTCTTGTAGGTTTGACTGTTGTGTTTTGTAATTGGATTTTAAATCGTATGTTCAAATTTCTTATTTCAAAAAATGCAGAATATAAAGAGCGTTACAACGAGTACGCTGAATTTGGTAACTTGTACTTCAATCATAAGCAGCGTGAAGAAGAGAGAAAGTTGCTAATCAAAAAATAGTTAAAACGACTCAAAATCGTTAGGTTTAGCATCTAATTAAGAACTAATCTTAAAACGAGATTTTGGGAATGGCAGACATAGCAAAAATAGTCTACAGCGCATTTGATTTCCAATCGCTAGTAAGCACTAGCGAACTAGAAAAATAATAGCTATTTGATAGCCTAACGTTAATCTGTGACACTTATTATGTTCGCTTGATTGGGCGTTGCATATATCCTCAAACAAGTTCAATATTAATATTCAAATAAAAAACTAATGATTAGTTATGGCGAAGCTAGACTGCCACAAAATGAAGAAAAAACAACCACAGCAGAATAACTCTAATTAAAGCAGAGAACATTATGAACATATTAATTGGCGCAATTAGTGGTGCTCTTGCAGCACTTTTATTTCCTTATCTTTTAAAAAAATTAAAATTAAATGAAAACACAATTAACAAGATAACACCAATAATTGTTGTGCTAGCGGCACTTGTAAGCGTAAAACTTTATGGATATTACCAAACTGAAAATTTGAGAAAAGATAAGGCTGAGCTATCAAGTAACGTAGAAAACTTTGAGAAAATAGCAAAAGGCGACACAAGTGCGCTAGATAATCAAAAAGAAAGAACTGATGATATTGATGCAAATGACGCAACAAGAGCATCTTATGCTTTAGGTGAAATTACAAAAACCTCAAAGCCTTATGTTGCGAGAATTAATACTATAAATCAGAAGATTGCCACTATATCTAATGATGAAATACTAGGAGCAAAGATTTATTCAGATAAAAATGTGCTTAATGCAGCAAAAAACTTTACTGTTCAATATCCTTTATTGTTAGAAGAGGATTTAGCTGTATATGATGAACTTATCATAGCCCAAAGAAAAGCCATCTCTTCATTAAAGTTAGATAAAAAATTTGTTGATGAAATGAAAGGTGGATTTGAGAAAAGCGCAGCAACATTGAGAATGCTGAGAGTTGAGCGATTGAATGCTTCAAAAAGGTTTTCAGAAAAAGTGAAAGTTGTAGCGGAGTTGGCTGAAAAGAATTTTGGGAAAGTTAAAATAACTAATGAAGGGATAGACTTTCAAAACGCAGCCGACAACGCACTCTATAACAAGAATTTTGATGAGCTACAGTCAGCAGCTGCTGCAGAAGAAAAAGCAGTTAAAGCACTTAGTGAACATCAAACAAATTCAATTGAAAAAATGAAAGCTATAGCTAAGTAAGTGCTATTGAAAATATTATGAAAAATAATATAGGTATATTTGTTAGCTACTTTGTTGCATTTGTTGTGTTTACTAGTGGATTAAATCCACCCAACAGTCATTTGATTAGTGGGATTGTTATATTTTTAGGAACGCTGATTTACAGCTCAGCTAAAAAAAGAAATTTGAATGGCGTTGAAGATAGCAAACTTAGAAGGACTACAGAGCAAGTTGTTTTAGTGCTAATTGTGTTATTAATAGTTTGTCAAAATAACTATCTGCATTTGCTTCAGACAGAGCCAATTGATAATTTAGTTATTCCATTAGCAGTAATAATTTTTTATCTGAAAATTAATGCACGTCCTTCATCAGTGCAAAGTTAGATTATGACTAAAAAAGAATATGAAGAGTTACAAAAAACATTAGTAGAAGTTAATGCAGCATTGGCTGATGAAAATTTGAGTGCTGAGCTAAGAGTACAGCTTCAATCATCAGCAGCAGCATTAAGTGGGCAGTTACTAAGCGTTTGGTTGCCAATGTCAGATATTAGGCGAGCAATTATGCTCATACTGTTTTTACTTGGCTTAAGGGCTTTTGCTAACAATAATGACATGTACATAATTTTTTGGATTGCTACAGCATCATTTTCTCCACGTATAGTTGGTGAAACAACTTACTACTTTGGGCGTTTAATGGGTGGTTTTAAATAAAGGCTGATTATGCTTAATGAGCTAATAATAAGAGAATTAAAGCATGAAGAAAATAAAGAATTAATGGATGAAAGAAACTCCTTAATTAAAAAAATTCATAATACTTATAAAAAACTTGATTCTGAAATGTTGAAAAAGCACGAAGAAAAAGTTAATTACTTTTTATCAACATTTAAGTGGTTGTTAATGACATGGAAACAAATTGAATATACAAGCGACAGAATAAACGATAGAGCAGATGATTCAAAAAAGTTGTATAAACTATTAGCAATTGCAACATTAACTTTGCTGATTGTCTCTCAAGTATTTGAGTTTGAAAATTCAACTGTTTTTTTCTTTGCATCAATACTTACAATTTTCTTTTTAGTTAATTTATATCAAAACATGATGTGCAATTTAGAAACAAGCACTAGCATGTGTTCTTTTAGAGTCACAGAATCTCTACTGATGAGAGATTGGGAAGCTTTAGGGCTAAGCTCAACTTTAATAAGTGAAGCTAGAGACAACCAATTACAAATAGTGAAACTTGAAAAGTTTCACTATTCAACAGACACATCAAATAAAGTAATTTTAGATATGGTAGCAGTTGAAAATAGCATTATTAAAAATGACATTATTACATTTCAAATTGAGTTGAACTTACTTGAAAGTTATTGAAAGGATAAGTCAATATGCTATATAAAGCATTAACCAAAAGTGCTTTAGTTTTAATCTTAACCTCAGTTCCACTATCAGCTCACGCTACCAATTGGGTTTACGTTACTAGTGCAGACAAGGACAACTACTTTGTTGATAGAGACTCAATCAAACAAAATGGAAAATACGTTAATGCATTAACTCGTGCTGATTACGCAAAACCAAAAGACTTACTTAAGCGTTTTATGTACAAGAGTGATACACAGTTTCATCGCTACGACTGTGCAGCAAATACTTCTGCATTAATTGTATTAAAGGTTTATGAAGATGTGCATTTGAAAGGCAAGCTATTAGGCGATATCGACTTTACCGCTAGTGGTATCGTAGACAGTAAAATAATGCCTAATAGCGTTGCTGAAGGTGTGAAGTTGTTTGTTTGTAAATAGCAAAAAATTTAACTGCTATGTTTATAGGGTAAATTAGTAATGGCTATTAGATTATTTGAACTACCTCAGCATCCTCAACGTATAGCTGTCTCTAAAACAGATAATTATCAGCAAGACGGTGTATTTTTTTTGAATTTCAATAAGCCGCTAAAAATTATTAGGTGGTTTGGTGTTTACAATAAATTTATAGGTTATCCGATGGTGTTGTTTGTTCCTATAATCCACCAAAATCAAAGTGATGAAGATGACACTTTTATCGTCAGTGCAGATAGACACGATGAAGCATTTAATTTAGTCCGTAGTTTATGGAAAACACACTATAAAACACCTAATCCAAGTTCAAAAAATGAATACGATGGACTGCAAGTAATTGCTGATTTTGGATTGCAATTTCCTAATGACTGCTAATTAAAAGTTATCTTATTTTTGGAAATGACTTAGTAGCAGCTGCTTTAATAAATCCCTCAGCACGTTTGTAATAGCGTTTTGTAAGAATAGTTATAATCTTACGTTCATCACTGTTCTGTTTATTCTTAACACCCTCTTTTAAGTGGGCTGCATTAGGCAACCTAGCTCTAATTGCTAAGTCAGCCCAACTCAATTCATATCTTTTTGTTTTACGTTTAACTGTTGCAGATATAACAGAATCAAACTCTTTGCCATCATCAAACTCTTTACGTAATGTGTAAATTTTATACGCAGTCTTTAATGCTTCAATATGCCATTTTCCACTTAGTGAATATTTTGCTTCGCTAGTGTCAACACTAACCCCCCTTTTACCTTTTTCAATTTTGCTTAATACAAGTTCACTAAAACGCTTTTTAAGTGTTCGTTGTGTCCATGTTAAAGGCACAACTAAGTTCAGCACTAAGTCATTATTAAATGGTGCTAGTTCGCTAGTGTTGTTGGCTATCTGCATTGCATAATTGCTACGTGGCTCTGCAAATAAATGCGCATGTAAATTCCACCAATTCTTAAAATCTACTGCTCTTATATCCCCAATATCAGCATATATAGCTGCACAAATACCCACACCATCAGCATCACACGTAGCTATGTAGTCTTCGTTTAATTGAAGATACTTAAACCACCAATAATAGGGGCTATTAGTAACAGTAGATGGGGGATTTTCATCACTGTATACGCCTCTTCCAAATGTAGGGTAGCTGCTTGTAGAAAAGTGCAGTCTACCTTTTTGTACTACTTTTTCATTTTTAGTTTTCATATGCAAATACTATCACAATATGTAAACACTCTAATATCCTTAAGATAGTGTTTGGGTTAAAAAAATCCCAAATCTTTATAATGGTAATACTGTAATTTCACAGTTAATTAAAAGGATGACCAATGAATTTATCTACATTATTTAATAGCTCTTTAGCTGCTAATGATATTGCCTACAACAAACAGCAAGAATTAAAAATTAGCTTTAAGGAGTTAACTAAAAATGCTGACAAGCATAAATGGAATAGCCTTTTTAACAGAGGCTATAGTGAAAAAGTAAGGAATGCCAACGCATATGAGTTATCTCAAAATGCAATTTTTTTACTAGCATATGATGGCAACAAGGAACTAGGTTACCTTAGGATGACACGTCATACTGAATTTGCTGCTTACGGTGCTAGTGAGAACATTTATTGTGTAAGTGAAGCTTACGTTAAACATGCATATCGCAATAATGGTGTATTACGTGAAATGCTTAAACATGTAATAAAAAATTACAACGTAAAAATGATTTATTTAGATGTTGAACGTGCAGAAATGTATAGAGGCTATTATGCTTCGCTTGGTTTTACTGTTGGCGTGTTAACTCAATATATTAATTTAGTATACCTATGCCAAACTAACTTTGAGCCATATATTGCTGCACATCATAATGCCTTAAAAAATGTAAAAGATGAGTTAGCACTTGCAGCATAAAAATCACTGCAATTACATGCAGTTTTTTAACGTTCATTTATATGCAAACACTTTAATAGTATTAAGATTTTGTTTGTGTTTGCATATGGTGATTTTTGAGATAATGACAATACTGTAATTTCACAGTTAATTAAAAAGGAAATACGAATGGCTAATAAAAATTCACAAGTATTATTAACTAAAAATTTATCACACGAACAGCTTAAATATTGGATGAAGTATATTAAGTTAATTGGAATTAATAATTTTTTTTACAAAGAACCACAACATGGAATGCCTCACATTATTGATACTAAGCATTATGTTGGATGGGATAGCACATTTTCAGAAGATAATGACTTTATACTTAATGGCGCATGTAAAAGAGCTGAGATGTACAACGAAACTATTGCTAAAGAAAATTTAGCATATGAACAAATTGATAAACTATTTGTTATAGCAATTACGCATCAATACTACGATGAAGAGCTACTATTCATCTTAACTAAGTATCAGCATTGCTTAAGTGACAAAGAACATTGGAAGTTAATTACTGACTATTGGATTATGCAAGAACTTAATTGTGATGGTGAACGTGCTGTTACATGGAAAAAGGTTTTTAACTTACGCAAAGCTTTACCTTCACTTACTAAAGAATTGCCAAAAACATTTACAGCTTATCGTTATGGCAAAGGCAGTGGATATAGTTGGACTTTAGATAAGGGCGTTGCAGAATGGTACAAGCGAAGATTTGAAGGCATAACAGACAGAGAAGCTTTGCACGAACGTAGATTTAAGCGTGATGATGCACTTTTTTACACTAATAATAGAAACGAACAAGAAGTAGTAATTTTGCAATAGTTAAATAAAACAAAAGACGCATTGCGTCTTTTGTTTTATTTGTAATTAAATTTAAGCTAATAACTCAACTGCAGCACGTTTCATATCACTAGTAACATCAATATAACGCATCGTTGTTTGTGCTTGTCTGTGCCCAACTAACTCCATTAACACTTTTAATGGCACAGCACGTGCAGACAGCGATGTGATATAGCTGCGTCTGCCACTATGTGAGCTACAGCCATTCAAACCACAGCCTTTGTAAAGCATGTGAAAGTGATAACAAGCTGTGTTGGCATTAAAGCCTTCACGCTTCTGCGTAGCAAACAATGGCTTATTCATATAATCACTGTAAGTAACAGCAATTAGTTCTTTGTCTGTAAATCTTGTCTTTAAGTATGTTTGTATTTCTTTACGTAGCTTTTCAGCTAGTACAACAGTACGTGCGTGTTTACCTTTAGTCTGTTCTGCTGTTAAACGCATTTCTTCTTTAATAGTGCCATCTGCATTAAGCACATCCCCAATCTTTGTAGCTGCAACTTCTCCAATACGCATTCCACCCCAATATGTCATTAACACCATAGTTCTATCTCTAACTGCATATTTGCGTGTCTTTATATAAAGCAACAATAAGTTAATTTCTTTCTCATTAAGTGTCTTTGCTTGTGCCATTGCGTTTTCTCCAATTAACCAATGTTTATCATTAGTTGCAGCGTAAATTCTTTGTATTATTTTTCCTACCCCTTTATTCCAAGTGCTGATTAATCCCATTTTTCTTCCATTAATTAAGTAGTTAAGTCATCTGCTAGTGCAAAACCAATGCTTTTATGTATTAGCTTTGGTTTGTATATTTATGTATATTTGTATATCCAAAAAGATTTAAAACTTGAGGAGAGAATATGGAAGACGTTTGGTTAGTTGGATTAGGATTGAATTTAATCTTCAGTCCTACTGCAGATATGAATAAGCTAAATTTCAAAACAACAAGTCAAAATCTAACTATTGCTATTGGTGGTTTGATTTGGACTATTTTCTTAATTTGGGGATTTTTTAACTTTAGTTTGGGCAGTTATTTACTGTCTTTAATTTTATGGATGGCATTGTTAATACCTTTTAGAAACTTTTTGTTTGAAAACGCAATAGTAAGTTTGATTGTTGGAAGTTTGATAACGCTAAATTGTTTTGGAATTATTGGCTAATGGTTAACAACACAACATTAGAGCAATCCAAACTACTCAATCTTATTAATCATATTACTAAGTCAAATTTTCTTATTAATACAATCTATGAAGATTTACTGATTGATAGATTAGAAACTAATTGGCAGATAGATAAAAGCAAGCGCAAGCAACTAATACTTGGTTTTTTTGCATATGAGTTTTTCATAATTGAAAATGCGCTAACTGCTATTAAGGATAATGAACTTAGTACGTCTGTAAAAAAGTATTTAATAGATTGCACTAAAGATTTATCTATAGTTAATAGAGAAGGCTATGAAATATCATTTGCTGATAATGATTATGATGTTTTTTTAGATTACATTATATATTTGAGAAAAAGAGCAGATGCAATGTTTGATTCAAATAAATCTCAAAATGACATTCAGCAGTATTGTGGCTTTTTCTTACTCAATGAAATATTAAATTTAGAACTTTCAAATGAGGATAAGAGTTTTATTTTCTCATTATGTAGCCAATATTTCGATAAAATATATCCAACGCTATATGTTGAGGCTTTTAATTTAAAAGTACAAAAGTGACTATGAACAGAATTCTTATTGGTATTTGTCTATTTGCTTATTCGCTGAGTGGATATACAAAAGATTTAACTTTTAGCTGTGTAGGGACTATTGAAGAAGACTTTACGTTTGACAGTAAACAGCCAAGTCATTTTGAGATTAAAGATAAGATTGGTTTGATAGTTAAAGAAAAGCAGATTGTTTTAGTAGGCAGTCAAAATTTGGATGTACCTACAATGTATGAAAAGAATGGAAAATCTGATTTGAATTTTGATTTTGTATTTCCCATTTGTACCAATAAAAATTATGAGTTATTTGCCAATAACTATTCTTGTGACTTTAATGTCATTAAAAACGCTGAAAAGAACTTGCCATACAAAATGGCAGACAATTATGAAATTAAGTTCAACGGACTTACTAATGTATTAAGCGTTTTGATGCAGCCAACAATTGATAAAAGAATGCAGCGAAACACAAATAAGAGCAGTTACAAAACTCAACGTTCTAGCTATCAATGTAAAGCGGCTTCTTCAAGCTTCTAAAATATAAGCTAAAAACAAATGAATCATAAAAAAACGTTTTGGATGAATGTACTGCTATTGCTACCTTTCTCAGCATTTTTTGTATTAATGATACAAGGTAGTGGTTTAGATATATTTTCAAGCAAAATTACGGACACTTCAGTATTAAGTTTGAATTTTCTTTACATCTTAATTATTGCACCAATAGTGCTATTAGCATCTGCTTACACATTTAACACTAATAAAAGTGTCTCACTAGCAAGAGTGCTTAATTTATCTCAGCTGTTATTTGTAGTTGTAGTCGCCACATACTCTTTTACTGAACCTACAACAATGAGTAAAAAGATTATGCGTATGGAATTGATTGTGTACTTAATTGTTTTTGTAATTCCATCAGTTATCAATCTACGTGCACTAGCAAAGATTGGAAAATAAATGGAATTTAAGAAAACTTTTTGGATGAATGTGTTTTTTACTATTGCGTGGATGTTGCTGTGTTTATTAAGTTTTGCTACTGACATTGACTACGTAGAACACACACTGACATATAAAATATTTACTGCTTTTATACAGCTATTTATTTTAACCATTCCAATTACCACTGCAATTTATATGTATAAATCAAATAATCTATTGCTACGTAAATTTGCATTGTTTGGTAATTACTTAAGTGCTATTGGTATTTTGGTGTGCATTCTAGCTATTATTTTCTATCAATTATCAAAAATTTTTAGCATGGACTTTTTGATTGTATTATTTGTTTATTGTATTTTTGCTGCTCCTTTTCTCATTAACTTAAAAGCACTTCGTAGTTAATTAAGTAATAGCAAGTTTTAGACAAAGCTTCGCTAATAAAGCACTTAAGCTTTTTGTTAGCGAAGCATAGATAGGCGTTAGCTCAGTATTTCTGCTTGTAGTGTGGGTGGTATGCAACAACGTGTTATATCAACGCTGTGCAAGTCCAAACGCACACTTTCGTGCAGCATGTATCCAATCCATCCACTTGTTCTGTACGCCGCAATTTCCGTTTCATTTAATGTCCATCGCATTGCACGCCAAGCTTCATTAATTAGTGCTGCTAATTTTTCAAAACTAAACTCTCTATCAACACAGCCAATAGCTGCATGTATATGTAAGCGTGTTCCACTTATCTCACCATGTAGTGTTGGAAGTATTAATAATGACTTGTTGTGATTTTTTGCTGCATGTTTGTAGATAAGACGATTTAAGTATTTGCAGTAGTTTGTCCAAAACTTCCACACAAGTTCTGCTGTTAGCTGTGTATCACCTACTGTTTGTTGAAATGTAAAAGTACATGCATGTGTTAAGTGCTCATCAAACTGTACCATCCACTTTTCAGTCTGTTCTTTCAACCTAATGTCATATTTTCGTGTTTGCATAAAAGTATTTATGCAAACCAAAGTTAATCATAAAAAAACCAATGTATTTTGAATTAAAGCATTGAACTGAGTCTGTAAAGAGGTAGGAATTAGTTTGTGCTGACACTACAGTAAATAGTTTAGTGTGAGGACAAATTAAATGAATACGTATAAATGTGTAGTGAAGTTAGAAGTGACTAAAACGATTAAGACAACTACTAACGTTGTTGTGCAAGCGACTGATGCTTACAAAGCAAAGCTGCAATTAGAAGCGATGTATGGGAAGGGTAGTATTGTTAGTTACCCACAACTAGTTAAGTAGCATCATTTGACTTGTTCTTAGCTATTTTTTTCTCAATGAGAATTGCAACAATTGCTGAAGCTAAAAACATAGCAATGTTTATGATGTTCTGCTCTAAATTTACTACACGTGTAAAGTTTAGAAATTGAGAAAGTCCATAAATGCTAATAATAACTTGCCAAATTCTAAGGCGATAATTTTTAAGTTCGATGTAATTAGAGTTTTTAACTATGTATTTCTGTAAGTAATAAACTACTGCTGCGAATATTATGCTAAAAATTGCTGAATATTCTTTTGTAGAATTACTTTCACTACCTATAGATGAAAGTAGCAATATTATTGCGAAAAAGCCACTAACAACTTGAATTATTTTTGCGAGATTAAGCATTGATTAAGTCTCTTTTTTGTAACCTTTGTAAACTATATAAATTGGCAATCCCCAAGCTAATATAACTACAGCTAATGCATACAAAGCCATTATTTCACCATCATTTGTAGCACTTCTTATAATGGCTGTTATGTATCCATCAGCACTAGGATTATCAAGCGTTCCTTTGCCATTAAAAAGAATATATAAAATAGACTGCGTAGCAACTGCTGCAAGGCTGTGCCACCAATACTTTTTAGGCTGCTTTTTAATAAAACCAATTGCAATTAACGTAATAAGAAAAATCATCTTAAGCCTTATTATTTATTGGGTATTTGTTTAGAAAATACATACCAACAATTATATCTATAATTACCCAAACAAGTTTTGGAAAGAAAATTGCTGAGATTGGGTTAAATAAAATTGCTATGACTATACAAATAGCTTTGCTGTCGCTTGTCAGAAATTTCCAATCTTTCACTAAAAGATAAACTATACCCAATGCTACAAGTGGGCGTAAAAGTATGTAATAAACATAAGGCAGAGGCAGAATCGCAATGAAGCAAGCATAAGCTATTATTTTATTCATTTTAATTTCCTTTAGCGTCTACTTCTGTAATGCCCTCTAACGTACGTTCCATCACGTCTATAATATCCATTAACGTGTGTTGTTTTAGGCAGCCCTGTCACATCACTTATATCGCCATAACATGAACCATTTTCTGCGCAAGCTCCACTATAAGTGGTGTTTTGTGTATTTTGTTTTTGCTGAAATTGTTGTTTTTCTGCATCACTTAATAACGATTGATTGCAACCTATGTAACCCATCTTGCAGTTGTACAAGTTTCTACTTAAGTCACTTTGTTTTACTGCTTCTGCTTCGCTTTCATTGAGTAAATTGCGATTGCAACCTATGTAACCCATCTTGCAGTTATACAAGTTCCTACTTAAGTCACTTTGTTTTACTGCTTCTGCTTCGCTTTCATTGAGTAAATTGCGATTGCAACCTATGTAACCCATCTTGCAGTTATACAAGTTCCTACTTAAGTC
>JACCDT010007445.1_pt1 | contig 12564 bp, 9 predicted proteins | sample 7446291 | NCBI WGS metagenome assembly JACCDT01 (sample SAMN15323446, study PRJNA562643) | freshwater metagenome | isolation source: river surface water | place: USA:Blue River Watershed | collected 2017-08-17
GACTGATATCATCCGGTCGCCCCAGGCCCAGGAGGTTTCCCACCTGCCCCGCCGCAATCAACACCCCCACCGCCGTAACGTACGCCACGATCACCGTGCGCGAAATGAAGTGGGTCAGCGTTCCCAACTTGAAGAAGCCCGCCGCCAGCTGAAACACCCCCATCATGAAACCCACCACCAGGACCTTCTGAAGCGGCGTGAGCGGCGACGCCGTCACCGTCAACAACGCGCCCGCAAGAATGATCGAGACGGTATTGGTCGGGCCGAAAACCAGGTGCCGCGAAGTCCCGAGAATGGCGCAGACCGCTCCGCCAATCACCGCCGTGATCAGGACCGCCTGCACCGGAATCCCGACCACGAGCGCGAAACCCAGCGCCTGCGGGATGGTAACGATCGCCACCATCGCCGCTGCGAAGGCGTCCGCCCTCAACTTGGCCCAGGAGTACTTCCGCAACTCCCGCCAGACCGGAGGAACGGGGTCGTAGCGCAGGTAGTCAGCGACGTCGCTGAGGCCATCCACGGCCTCAGTCAGCACCCGCTCCGCTCGGGCCTCCGCCCGGCGCGGCCAAATCCGCTCTCGCACCCTGCGCCACCACATCGTGGCGCAAAAGGAAGGCGCTTTCCTCGGCCTGCCAAGTTAATTCCCCGAAAAAATAGGGAATTAAAACCCACTGATACAGTGGGAATAATGCGGAAACACCCAGCCGATCACCGGGATGGGCTACGGCTGGGGGCGGGGATCAGGCCTCGACCCCCAGTTTCTCGAGAATCCGGTGTAGATCGTCGTTGCCGGCGTACTCGATCACGATGCGACCGCGCTTCGGCGAGTGCCGCAACGACACGCGTGCACCCAGACGCGACACCAGTTTTCGCTCGATGCTGGCCACGGCAGCAGCCTCGACCGCCGGCACCTTCTTGGCCGGGCCGGTCGGTGCCGGCACTCCGGCCTTGCGTGCGAGCACGAGGCGTTCGGTGCCCCTCACACTCAAGCCTTCTTCAATCACGCGGCGAGCGAGCACCGCACGCTGCGCCGCGTCGTCAACGCCGAGCAACACCTTCGCGTGCCCGACGCTCAGCAATCCTTTCGAAAGATATCCCTGACTCTCCGCATCCAGCGACAGGAGTCGCAGGGAGTTGGCCACCGCGGCCCGGCTGCGCCCCACCCGCTCCGCCGCCGCTTCCTGCGTGAGATCAAAGTCCCGGATCAAGCTGGCGTAACCATACGCCTCTTCCACCGGCTTCAGGCCCTCGCGCTGCAAGTTCTCAATCAGACCGAGCGCCGCCGACGAGGCGTTGCTCGCCTCCACCACACGCGCCGGGATGACCTTGATCTTGAGAAGCTGGAACGCCCGCCAGCGCCTCTCACCCGCCACCAACTGATACTTGTCACCGTGACGGCGGACGACGATCGGCTGCAGCAGACCTTCACTGCGAATGCTCTCCGCCAGTTCCTGCAACTGCTCCGCCACGATCTCGCGCCGCGCCTGGTAGGGACTCGGCTCGATCGACGAGACCATGACATCGATGAACCCGGACGCGGCCGCCGGGGCGGCAGACGCGGGATTCGCCGGCGAGGAAGCCGCAGCCGGCTTGGCCTCGGCAGACTTCGGAGCCGCAGCGGCAATCAGTCCGCCGAGTCCACGACCTAAACGCGATTTGGGAGCTGCCATGGTGGGAAAATCACTTGCCTCCGGGAATGAAGAGGACCTGTCCGACAAAAATGAGCGAGGGGTCGGTGAGTTTGTTGGCGTTGATGATGTCCGCCGCTCGCGCCCCCGTCCGCTTGGCGATGATCGCCACGGTGTCACCTTTTTGAACGGTGTAACTGATGCCCTCCTTCGGGAACTCGCCCGTAAACGATGGCGCCGCGACGGCTCGAGGTCCGCCCCCCTTCGCCAACGCCTGGATCGCCGCATCCGTCTGCTGTGCCAACTGGTCCATGCGCCGTGACACGGTCTCCAGCGTCTCCGTGCGGGAGGAACTCACCGAGGCCTTGATCACGCGATTGATCTCCGCCACCGCCTCGTTCAGCTGGGCCAGCGTGGCATAGTCACGCCCCGATCCCGCCGTCTGCGCACGCAACTGTGCGTTCTCGCGCTCCAGTTGCTCCACGCGCAAAGAAAGCTCTCCGACACGTTGCGACAACAGGCGAACATCTTCGCGGAGGTTGGCGAAGTCGACCGAGGACTGACCCCGCACCGTCACCGCGGCAAGCGACAGCAGCAGCAAGAAGGGGAACCGCATGCCGGACTGTGCTAAAACCCCGTCGAGAAAACAAGCGGAGCTTTTTCGGGCGTCCCCGAGCGGCCCTCAGCTCACCGCAGGACGGTGTGGAAAAGGACGGTCCGAAACCAGCGGTCGCATCGGCCGGGACACCAGAACCGTTCCCATCGGAAGCGGACAGCCACGCACGAACTCGCCAGCGGGCAGCATGCGTCCGCCCGCACGCTGAAGCCGAAGGAAGCGCACCACGCCCTCTGCGGTCACGACATCCACCCCAGCCTCCCCGGCCGCGACGATCGTCCCGGGCACGCCGGTCGCGCCACCCCCGCTGGCCTCGGCTAGCCCAACCTTGATCATGCCATCCCCCCACGGGAAGGCGCATCCGGGCCACGGGTTCAGTCCGCGGATGCGGGCCGCCAGTTCCCGCGCCGGTCGGCCGAAGTCCAACGCTCCATCCTCCTTCGCGAGCCGTCGGCAGTAGGTCGCCCGGCCATCGTCCTGCTCGACGAAGCGCAGACTGCCGGTCCGCAGCAGGGGCAGCGCGCGTGACACCAATCGATCACTGGCGGACGCCAAACGGGCCTCCACGTCGAGCGCGGTGTCCAAGGGTCCGATGGCGACCGGCTCCACGTCCGCCACCGGGCCGGCATCCAGAGCCCGCACGATGCGCATCAGGGTGACGCCCGTACGGTCGTCGCCCGAGGCTACCGCGGTCTGGATCGGCGAGGCGCCGCGGTAGCGCGGAAGGAGGGAGGTATGCAGGTTTAACGTGACCAGCCTCGGCGTCGCGATCACGTCATCACGCAGGATGTGTCCGTACGCCATGACCAACGTGACGTCGGGTTTCAGTGCAGCCAGGGCCTGTCGAGCCGACTCATCAAACCGCTCGGGCTGATGAACCGGCAACCCCGCGCGCTCCGCCCAGACCTTGATCGGCCCCGGCAAAGCGCGCTGGCCTCGTCCCGCCGGACGGTCGGGCTGCGTGAACACCCCCACGACCCGGGCGATCGCCCGCGGATCGGACTGCAGTGACTCCAGCAGCGGCAACGCGATCGCGTCCGATCCCAGGAAAACGATCCGCAGAGGCTCCGGGTCGTTCACGGCACCCTCCACGTCAGAGGCCCTTCATCCACGCGCCCACCCGGCTCGCCAGGCGCGCGAACGCCGCGGGGGAATCCGGGCGCGGCGTGTCGGCGAGGATCGTCCAGTGTTCGACATGCGTGGCGGAGCGCCCTGGCTGGAGATTCACCAGCGGACCGAGCGTCTCCAGCTCGATCACTTCCCCGTTGGTGAAGACTTCGAAACACGAACCGAGATCCGGATACGTCGCAGCGGGGATACGCTGGGCGTGCTTCACGAAGACGTGTCCGTCGAGCCAGTAAGCCGACCACCCCGGGTAGGCGGTCAGGCCCAGCTTCTGGGCCGCGTTCGCGCGGCCGACGTCGATGCCGATGAAATCCCGGTGAAACTGCCAAAGCGGCAGAGAAAGATCGGTGTAGGTCCAGGGAATCAGCGCGCCGCCTGGCAGCAGATCGCCCGCGGCGTGACTTCCCTTAGGCGGAAGAGGCAGCACCGCGTACCCACCCGGCCTCAGCATTGTCAGCGCCCACGGCGCGGTCTCCACGGGCCACGCTCCACGGTTCGTGAGGGTATGGGTGACGCGCACGGTACCGGGGCCGACACCCTCGATCCGCATACCCTTCTCCAAGCCGGTCAGGGGCTCGACCGGCTGGCGCAGCGACACGCCGGCCGGCAGCGGCCGCACGGCCAGGGGCAGGTCGTCGGGCTGGTAGGTCCGGGGAATCGCCTCGGGCGCGTGCCACAGACGATGTCCACCGAGGAGGGCGAGGCCGTGTGCACGGGGCGCATCCTCGGGGAATTCGATGAAGAGATTTTCACCTCCTCCGCCCGTCATGCGGAAGGACACCACCCGGGGGCCGCGATCGGTCGTGACCACCAACTCCAGCCGCGAAGTGCGGAGGCACAGCGCCGCGCCGCCCCGATACTCAGTCTTCGAGCGTTTCATTCTGAGGTAGTTTCTCGAGAAGCTTCTGCCGGTTCCGCGGCGCACGCCGCGGCGCCCGCGCGTCCTCGCGACCGGCTGCGGGCGACTCGCCCGAGCCACCCCGCGAGCGCTCCCGCTCCTTACCGACGAGGTCGAACAGCACCGGACAGCCGTTGAGGCCGAACTCCTCCACGATACCCGCCTCAAGATAGCGGCGGTAGCTCTCGGTCAGCTTCTCCTCGCGATTGCAGAAAATCTTGATCCGGAACGGGCGGTTGCCCGTCTGGGTGGCGTAGTAGATCCGGAAGCGCCGCCCTGCGATCGCCGGCGGCGGATTGCGATCCGCCAGCCGCTCCAGCACCGCATTGAGACGCGCAGTCGGCAGCTTGCGATCCAGCTCGCGATGCAGACGCACCGCCGCGTTGAGCATCCGATCCACTTCGTATCCACTCATCGCCGACACAAAGACGAGGGGCGAACCCGGCGTGAAGAAGAGGCGATCAAAGACCGCCCTTTCGTACTTGGTCCGGTAGTCACGCTCGCTCTCGTAGCCCTGGATGCCGAGGGGATCCTCGAACGCGCGATGCACGAGGTCCCACTTGTTCACCACCACGACGATCGGTTTGTGTTCCTTCACGGCTTCGCCGGCGACCGCTTTGTCCTGCTGCGTCACACCCTCGACCGCGTCGAGCACGAGGAAAACGACATCCGTGTTCTTGATCGCGTCGAGCGAGCGCAGGCGCGAGAAATACTCCACGGGCGAGGAAAGCTTCGTCTGCGCCCGGATGCCCGCCGTATCAATCAGCCGAAACGGATGCATCCGCCCGTCGCGCCCTTTGTACTCGAAGGGAATCTCCACCGCATCCCGGGTCGTGCCCGGCACCGGACTCACGATGAGTCGGTCGCTCGCCAGGAGGCGGTTGCTCAGGGACGACTTTCCGACGTTCGGCCGTCCGACAAAGCACACGCAGAGGGGGTCAGCCGCGGTACGCGCCGGCGCTTCACCGCTTTCCGACGGCCCGAGGCGACGCAGGATCTCATCCCGCAACAATTCCTCTCCCCGCCCATGCTCCGCCGACACGAAGATCGGCTCACCCAGTCCGAGCCGGTGCACCTGCCCGACGTCGATCTTCTCCTCTCCAAAGTCCGCCTTGTTGACCACCGTGATGATCGACTTGCCCGTCCGGCGGAGCTGCCCAGCGATCTTCTCGTCCAGCGCCGTGAGCCCTTCCAGGCCGTCGATCACGAGAAGGACGACATCCGCCGCTTCGATGGCGAAGTCCACCTGCCGCTCCGAAGCCGCGATCAGCTCGCGCACAGTCTCTCCACCCTTCAAGCCAAGGCCGCCGGTATCGAGAAGCATGTAGTCACCGTCGGCGATCGGCGCCGAGATGATGTCGCGCGTCACGCCCGGCTGGTCATGGACGATCGAGATGCGCTTCCGCGCCAGCCGATTGAAGAGGCGGCTTTTGCCGACGTTCGGACGACCGACGATGGCAACGGTGCGCGACATGGTGAAAAAGGGATCGGATCAGGGAAAGCGAGCCGGCGGGAACCGCCGACGCGCCAGGGTGCGGTCAGGACGACCGCGTGGAAAGGAAGCGCTCGATGCGATCGCAGGCGACGCCGATCTGCTCGTAGCTGGTGGCGAAGCAGGCCCGGACGTGGCCGCGGCCGTTTTCGCCGAAGGCGAGACCCGGAACGACGGCGACCTTCTCCTTCTCGAGGAGGCCGACGGCGAATTCCTTCTCGGTCATACCCGAGGCCCGGATGTCCGGAAACGCGTAGAAGGAGCCACGCGGTGAGTGACAAGTCAGACCGAGCTCGTTGAAGCGCCGCACGATCAGGTCGCGCCGGCGGTGGTACTGCTCACGCATCTTGAGGACGCCATCCCAGCCTCGCGTGAGCGCCTCGAGGGCGCCCTCCTGGGCGATGATGGAAGCGCACATCATGGAGTACTGGTGCACTTTCATCATTGCATCAATCAGCGTCGCCGGACCGCAGGCGTAGCCAATGCGCCAGCCGGTCATCGCGAAGGCCTTCGAGAATCCGTGCAGAAAGATCGTGCGCTCGGCCATCCCCGGAAGGCTGGCGATGCTGGTGTGCGTCCCCTCGAACGTGAGCTCGGAGTAAATCTCGTCACTCAGCACCAGGAGATCCTTCTCGCGGCAGAACTCCGCGATCTTCTGCAGCTGCTCGAGCGAGCAGGTCCCGCCCGTAGGGTTGCACGGGAGGTTGAGCATCAGGATCTTCGCGCCCGGTTGCCATGCCGCCCGGAGCGCCTCGGCAGTCAGCGCGAAATTGTCCTTGGCGAAGGTGGGAACAGCGATCGCGGTCGCATGGACCAGCGCGATGCTCGGCGCATAGGAAACGTAGCAGGGCTGGTGGAACATCACCTTGTCGCCCGGATTGCAGAACGCACGGAAGGCCAGATCCAGCGCCTCGCTCACGCCCACGGTCACGATGACCTGGTCCTCGGGACGGTAATCGACCCGGAAGTGTTCGCTGACGTAGGTCGAGATCGCCCGGCGCAGCTCGAGAAGACCGAGATTCGATGTGTAGTACGTCTTGCCCCGTTCCAACGCGAAGATGGCTGCCTCGCGCACATGCCATGGCGTCACGAAATCGGGTTCTCCGACTCCGAGCGAGATCACGTCCTGCCCCTTCATCTTCGCCACCAGCTCGAAGAAGTCCCGGATGCCGCTCTTCGGCAGCGCAGCGATGTGGCTCGCCACCCAGCGTTTCGCATCGTCACTCATGATCGTCGGTGCAGTTGCAGGCATTGAAAGACCGCCAGACCCGGTCAGGGAGCGATCGTCAGGCGCGTGCTCGACGCGTCTCCCGTCTCCACAAGAAAGCCCTGTTCCTTGTAGCAGCGGAGCATGAAATGCGTCGACGTGGAGAGGACGCCTTCGAGCGTGGAGAGCTTTTCCGAGACGAAGCCCGCCACCTTCTGCAGGGACGATCCGCGGACGAAGACGAGCAGATCGTAGCCGCCGGACATCAGGTAGGCGGATTCCACTTCATCGAAGCGGCTGATCCGCTCCGCGAGACGGTTGAAGCCGCCGCCGCGTTCGGGCGTGATCTTGACCTCGATGACGGCACGCACGGCGGACGCCCCCTCGCTCTGCGCGGAGAGATCGAGCACCGGACGCCAGCCGAGGAGGATGCGTTCGCGCTTCAGCAGCTCAAGCTGCCGCTCCACCTCTGCGGAAGCGAGGCCCAGCACCTGCGCCATCTGGTCGGTCGACACGGCGGCGCCTTCGGAGAGAAGCTTGAGAACAGGGTTCATGACAGCCGGGGAGAATCGCAGACTTAACGACCGAGAATCCACACAATTCTGCGGCAGTCACCGGTTCAGGACGCCTTAATCCAATGATTGACGGGAGAAGGCGGAAGCGGCGAGACTCCAGCGACAAACCTCGATGAGCCAAGGTCCCGGCCCCGCTGCCTCGCCCGTGTCCGTACCCGCCGCCCCCTCCGCCGGCGGAGCTCCAGCCGTGGCCGCGACCACCGCCACGATCAAGCCCACCGACCTGCGCGGGATCCTGAAATACGTCCCGCGCTTCCAGGGCCAGATTTTCGTTCTCGCGCTCGACGGCTCGATCGTCGCCGACGACAACTTCGGCAATCTTCTGGTCGATATCGCGGTCCTCCGCTCCCTCGGCATCAAGGTCGTCCTCGTCCACGGCATCGGCCAGCAGATCCAAGAGCTGTCCGTCCTCCGCGGCGTGCCGATCACCAACAATGACGGCACCGGCGTGACCGATGCCGCGACGCTCGATCTCGCGATCCGGGCTTCGGCTCGGGTCTCCCACTTGGTGCTGGAAGGCCTGACCCAGAACTCGCTCAAGGCCGCGCTGACGAATGCGGTGCGGGCGCTGCCTGTCGGTATCATCAAGGGCGTCGATCAGCAGCTTACCGGCAAGGTTGAGCGGGTCGACCGCGACTTCATCACGCACATCCTCGACGAGGGCATCGTGCCGATCATCCAGCCCATCGGCTTCGGCCCGGACGGGAAATCGCTGCGGATCAATTCCGACCTGCTCGCCGCCGAGCTCGCGGAGGCGCTGCTGGCGACAAAGATCATCTACCTCACCCCAGCCCCCGGCATGGAGATCGACGGCGAGATCCGCCGCGAAATCTCCGTGGAGGTTCTCCGCGACCTTCTCCGGACCAAGCCGGAGCGAATCGCCGAACTCGTCCGCAGCAAAGCCCAGAACGCCGTCCGCGCAATCGAGACCGGCACGCCTCGCGTGCACATTGTCGACGGCCGCCTGCTCGACGGACTCCTCAACGAAATCTTCTCCGGCGAGGGCGTCGGTTCCCTGGTCTACGGCAATGACTACCAGCAGATCCGCCGCGCCACCCGTCGCGACGTGCGCGCGCTCTACTCCCTCATCCGTGGCGGCGTGAAACGCGAGGAGCTGATCCACCGCTCCCAACAGGCGATCGAGAAGAACATCGATCAGTTCTACGTGTTCGAGATCGACGAGAACATCATCGCCTGCGTCACCCTGTATTTCTACCCCGGCCACCCGACGATGGCGGAACTCGGCACGCTCTACGTGCTGCCGTTCTACCACAACCGCGGCATCGGGCGGAAGATGGTCGAATACGCCTCACTCCGCGCCAAGGAGAAGGGCGCCACCACGCTCGTCGCCCTGTCGACGCAGAACTTCGGCTTCTTCACCGGCGTAGCCGGTTTCGAGGAGGCCGATAAGTCGATCCTGCCCGAAGCCCGGCTCAAGACCTACGAGGAAAGCGGCCGCAATCCGCGCGTGCTGATCAAGACCCTCGAGACCGTCGCGGCGGTGCCCTCGACCCCGGCGACCTAGCCGACGGGGACGGCGCTTCGGTCGCGATGCGCTCTCGCAAGTCCATGGTGAGAAGGCGCTTGACGGGCAAGATGCCGAGCGCGACAAGCGACCATGCATTCTCTTGTGTCCGCTGGCTGGCGGCTGGTCGCCGCCGTTGTGCTTCTCTGCGGCGGCGTGAGCCGCGCGGCTGAAAACACCGTCGCGGTGTGCGTCACCTCGACCAATCCGGGGTGGGGTCAGTCAACGACGCAGACGTGGAACTGGCATACCAACATGCGCATCAAGGATGCGCCAGGCTACGGGGTCTATGACATCGAAATTGGACGCAGTGCCGACTCAGTCTCCTACCTTTCGCTGTATCGGTTTACCGGCGACGTCTGGGACCCCGCAGTCGAACCCCGTGAACTCGCCGCATTCAACGCCTACAAGCAGTCCAAACTGATCCGCAAGATCGAGATCAAAAACCCCAACAATCTCCGTTACTACGACCCCGCGATCAGTGCTCAGGTGCGCGACGCGCTCAAGGTGTTCAATACGTTGATCGCCGAGCGTGAACCAAACCTCTCCCGCTTTGTGCTGTGCTTCCTGGGTCACGGAGCCCCGTGGGTCTTCTTCGAAGATACAATCCAGTACTCCGACTCGCTCGACTACATGAGGCATCTTCTGACCAGCTTCCCCGACTCCACCATCGTCGGAGACTTCTCCACCAACTGCAACAACGGCTACTTCGACTGGGTCGCAGCCTACGCTCCCTACTGTGATGTAATCCTCTCGTCGGAAAAGGAGGTCGGCGGCTTTCAGCTGAACGACAACACCAACTTGTCCCACTTCCACCTGCTGAACTACCATCACTTCTGGGCCACGAACGTTCCCACATCTGAGGCACTGGACCGAATCGTCGCCAACCGGCAGGCCATGTGGCTCGACGGCTCCGTCGACATCATCGCCAAGAAGGTCGAGCAATCGATCGCGGTCTACACGAGCGCGCACCTGCGTCCGCTCGCCCACGAGTTGGCCCAGAACCCGACGTTCAAGGCGCGCCATGCCGAGTGGGTTGCTTCCAAGGCCACCACTTTCTGGATGAACGACCTGGGAACCTTCGTCTACGAGGTCAAGGACCCCGCTCTCACCGCGCGGTTCGAGGCCTTCCGTTCGAGGTACGCCTCCAACCGCAATCTGTTCACGTGGCAGAACAACACCTTTGGCTGCTCGATCTATTCTCAGATCGAGTTTCCCGGCTACGTGAACGCCGTGAACAAGGCTCCGACCGCGCGGGCTCCCGCCGCGGTTGCCGCGACGCGGGGAGGACCCGTGGCCATCGATGGCTCAGCTTCCTCCGACTCCAACCTCGACCCGATCACCTACCGCTGGACTCAGGTTTCCGGTCCAAGCGTCACCCTCCGCAACGCCGACCGTCCACGGGTCGCCTTCACGGCGCCTGCCGCGAGCTCCGCTACGGAACTGGAGCTGGAGCTCGTCGTCAGCGACGGCCTCCTGTCCAGTGCTCCCGCCCGCGTGAAGGTCGCGCTGGCTGACGCGGGCTCCGCAACGCAGCCGGGGCGCCTGATCAACCTCTCCGTTCTGTCTCCCACCGGCCCCGGCAGCCAGCTCCTGACCGTGGGCTTCGTGATCGGCGGTTCCAGCCCGACTGGCACCCAAGACCTCCTCTTGCGCGGCGCCGGACCGAGCCTCGCAAGCTTCAACGTGGGCACTCCCCTCGCCGACCCTACCTTGACCCTGTTCCGCGGCCAGACCGCGACGGCCTCCAATGACGACTGGGGCTCGACGAACTCGAACCAAACCAGCGTCACCTCCGCATTGGCCGCCTCCGGCGCATTTCCATTCGCGTCGGCGTCCTCCAAGGACGCCGCCTCCGTCCAGACGCTCTCGCGCGAGGTCGGCTCCTACACGATGCAAGTCGCGGGCAAGGGTACCGCGACCGGCACCGTTCTTGCCGAGATCTACGACCTCACCAGCAACGCTGCCTTTTCTCCAACCGGGCCCCGCCTCATCAACGTCTCCTGCCTGCAGCAAGTTCCGGCCAATGACGTCCTGACCGCTGGCTTCGTGATCGGCGGGACCACGCCGCTGCAGGTGCTCATCCGGGTCAGTGGCCCGAGTCTGGCCGGCGCACCGTTTAACGTCCCCGGCACGCTCGCCGATCCCAAGCTGACCGTGTTCAACGCCCAACGCGTCGCCATCGCGAGCAATGCTGGCTGGGAGGGCAGTACCGCCATCACGGCGGCCAACGCCGCCACCGGCGCCTTCGCGTTCACGGGACCAAACAGCAAAGACTCCGCCGTGGTTCTCACGCTCAATCCAGGCCTCTACACCGTGCAGGCCTCCAGCGTGACGGCCAAGGCCGGCGTGGTCCTGATCGAGGTCTACGGGATGCCAGCGAGCCGCTGATCGCGCACCGAAGGCCCCGCGCCATCGACTATCCGCTTCCCTTCACCGCGGCACTGCGCTAGCGGTTGGCCGCCCTTTTTTACCCACCCATGTCGTCCCACGCCCCCCGCCACCCCGATAAGAAAACGCTCTGGAAGGTCATCATTGCCTCGTCGGTCGGCACGTTGATCGAATGGTACGACTTCTTTGTCTACGGTGCGCTGGCGACGATCATCGCCGGGCACTTCTTTCCGAAGAACAACGAGACCGCGGCACTGCTCCTCACGCTGGCGACCTTCGCCACCGGGTTTGTGATCCGTCCCTTTGGCGCCATCGTGTTCGGGCACATCGGCGACATCGTAGGCCGCAAGTATACGTTTCTACTCACGCTGCTGCTCATGGGCGGGGCGACCTTCGCGATCGGCCTCCTGCCAGACTACGAAGACATCGGCATCATCGCCCCCATCGTCCTCGTCATCCTCCGCATGGTGCAGGGCCTCGCCATTGGTGGCGAATACGGCGGCGCCGCGACCTACGTCGCCGAACACGCCCCGCGCGCCCACCGGGGTTTCTACACGAGCTTCATCCAGATCACCGCCACCGCCGGCCTGCTCCTCGCCATCGTCGTCATTCTCTCGATCCGTGAAACCATCGGCGTGGAAAAGTTCAATGACTGGGGCTGGCGCCTGCCGTTCCTGCTCTCGATCGTCCTCGTTGGCCTCTCCTACTACATTCGCATCAGCATGGAGGAGTCGCCGCTCTTCGCGAAGGCCAAGGCTTCGGGCAAGCTCGCTCGCAATCCGATCAAGGAGAGCTTCCTCAATCGCGAGAATCGCCGACTGGTCCTGATTTCCCTCTTCGGCGCCACCGCCGGACAAGGCGTCGTCTGGTACACGGGCCAGTTCTACGCGATGTACTTCCTGCAGACGGTGCTGAAGATTCCCTACGAGGTCTCACTCACGCTGATCGCGATCGCACTGCTCCTCGGCACTCCGGCATTCGTGCTCTTTGCCAGCATCTCCGACAAGATCGGTCGCAAGCCCGTCGTGCTCGGGGGCATGGCTTTGGCAGCCTTGCTGTACATCCCCGTGTTCGCCGGCCTGCAGCACTTCGCCAACCCGATCAACC
>JACCDT010404903.1_pt1 | contig 12563 bp, 10 predicted proteins | sample 7446291 | NCBI WGS metagenome assembly JACCDT01 (sample SAMN15323446, study PRJNA562643) | freshwater metagenome | isolation source: river surface water | place: USA:Blue River Watershed | collected 2017-08-17
ATCCGCGCCCTAGCCTCAATCACTGGCGAGATAGATACTGAGGAGATATTAGGGAATATTTTTAGTAGGTTTTGTATAGGCAAATAAAAGCGGAAAAGTATACGTAACTTGTCATAAAAAGGACAAAATACGTTATATTTGTCCTTTATATGACATGTTAAATGAAAACAGCACCAGCTATATTGCCTAAAAACATAAAGATTTTAAAAGATCTCGGTGAGAATATTCAATTGGCTCGCTTGCGCCGAAAATTGAGCGCGGAGCAAATCGCTGAGCGAACAGGTCTTGGCAGAAAAACCATTTATAATATAGAGCAAGGTAGTCCTACTGTTGCCATTGGAAGTTATTTACAAGTACTCTTTGTTTTAGGTTTAGAAAAAGATTTAACCATGGTTGCAGCAGCTGATCCATTAGGTAGAAAATTGCAGGATGCTGGAATCATCACCAATAAGCGTGCACCCAAACAAACCAAAAAGTCATGAAGCACAGCCAAGCAAAAATGTGGGTCTATGCAGATTGGGATTTTTTAGAAGAAGCTCAACTCATGGGTTTTTTGACTTCACAACGCGTGCGTGGAAAAGAGATATTCTCATTTGAATACACAGAGTCCTGGGTGAATCATCATAATCCGATTTTATCCTTGGATCCGCATTTGGGGTTTTACAAGGGGAAACAATATTTGCCAGAAGAGAAAAACAACTTTGGAGTTTTCCTGGATTCATCGCCCGACCGTTGGGGTAGGCTATTGATGCGAAGAAGAGAAGCATGGCAAGCAAAAGAAGAACGGCGAGACGAAAGAACACTTTGTGAAAGTGATTTTTTATTGGGTGTTTTTGATGGACATCGTATGGGAGGAGTGCGTTTTAAATTGAGTGAATATGGACCTTTCATGAATGACCAGAAGAAAATGGCCACACCGCCTTGGACATCTCTTCGTGAACTAGAGCATGCGAGTTTGCAACTTGAACGTGATGATGCCATGAATGACCCTGAGTATGCCCAATGGTTAAGTGTGTTGATTGATCCAGGATCCTCATTAGGCGGCGCAAGACCCAAAGCTAGTGTGATTGATGATAAAGGACATTTATGGATTGCAAAATTTCCAAGTTCAAGGGATGAAAAAAATGCAGGTGCATGGGAAATGGTATTACACGAATTAGCCAAAGCTTGTGGCATTCATGTTTCAGAAGCTCGATTACAAAAATTCTCAGGCAAGCATCATACTTTTTTATCCAAACGTTTCGATAGAACAGATGAGCAAAAACGGATTCACTTCGCATCGGCAATGACTTTATTGGGACTGCAAGATGGAGCGGATTATGTGGAAGGTGTAGGTTACCTGGATTTGGTTGGTTTTATCATGCAACATAGTCCGGAAGCAAAAGAAGATTTAGAGCAGTTGTGGCGAAGAATGGCATTTAATATTTTAGTGTCGAATACAGATGACCATTTACGAAACCATGGATTTATACTCACTCCATTGGGATGGCGTTTATCTCCTGCATACGACATGAACCCCAATGAAATGGGCAATGGGCTAACCTTGAATATTTCTGAAAATAGTAATGAATTGGATATCTCTTTAGCCTTAGAAACCGCTCATTTCTATCAATTGAAAAGTGACAAAGCAGAAAGTATTTTAAAGGGAATGCGACATGAAATTTCTAAGTGGCGTGTCGTTGCCAAGAAATTTGGAATCAGTAATAGCGAGATGGAACAAACTAAGCGAGCGTTTCGGTTGTTGGTTAATGAGTAGTTGCGTAATAATTTTTACTTCTAGTCTCCAATATACTCAAGTACTAAATCTTAATAATATAATTCAGCACCACTGCCGGATTTAAAGGCGAAAAGGCAGTGCCGTTGCCGGTGTTGCTGATGCTGCCTGAAGCGGTGACGGTGTGGCTGTGGCTTTCAGAGCTCGTGGCGATGTTGCTGGGACTGGTACTGTGCGTGTTGCTGGAGGTTCTCCAATAGAAATTGTTGTCGTTGTCAGTGTTGGCGCTGGTTCCATAACGTGAACTTCCGCCGGTTCCTCCGCTGAAGTTTTCGGCGAAATAGGCGTCTTGATAGTTATGGGTGTGAGCATCAGATGAGGTGGTTACCTGGGTTCCGGTGAAGGTGTGGTTGTGTGCTGGTAGATTGGTGGTGGACAATGTGATGCTTTGAGATCCGCCGGTGGCGCCCAAAGTGTTGTTGGAACTGATGCCGCCTGTAGTGGTTAATCTGTTGGCAGCCGAACCGCCCATGTTGTCCAATCCAAAAACAGCGCGTCCCCGCAAATCAGGCAGATTAAAGGTGGTGGAGCCGTTTCCTGAGCCGTAAACCGTGCCAACAGCTGAAAATAAATCTGAATATGTGCTTCTGCTGACTGCAGATCCATCGCAAAGGAGCCAACCCGAAGGAGCAGAGCTGCCGGCATAGGAAACCACAGTGCCGCTGGGAACTGAACTGGCCGATGCGCTCGATAGGTTGGTCCACGAACTTCCGTTGTAATAATAGAAGCCCGAAATTCCGTCGGTTTGAAATACCAAGAGTCCGGTTGCCGGATTTGAGATGCTGGTTCTCTGTGCTGAGGTCATTCGGGGAGTTAAAAGTCCCTTAGAACTGCTGCTGATATCCAATTGTGCGCTGGCATCTGGGGTAGTGGTACCAATACCAACTTGACCCACCAATGAATAAATGAGAAAAAAGAAACTAGAGATAATTGCAACAAAAGATTTCATTTCAAGTAAATAACAGCTAACTGAATACAAAGTTATTGATTAAAAACACTTATTCCATCTGTTTTAAAATGCGGTAGATCATTTTTAAAAAGAACTAAGGGCAATTATACTTAAGATAATCTTGAGTTAATATTAATGTAACACACAAATATCAATTTTACAGAATGCAAAATCCATGGTTGAAGGTAGTGTTTTTGGCATTCTTTTTAGGTATGTCGAGTCTTTATTCACAGTCTGAAAAGGGGCTATTATTAGGTCGCGTTATAGCTGAATCTGGAAATGTTCTATCAGGAGTAAAAATTACTGTTTCTGGAGCAAAGGATACAATTATTACAGATGTTGAGGGGCGCTTTTCAATGAGTATGGACGCTGGTGAGAGAATTGTAACTGTAGAAGCTGATGGTTATGATATGATTACTGAAACCATAATGATTGTGTCTGGAAAAGAAACCTTTTACAATCCAATTGTCACCAAAGCAGAGAAAATTGGGCAAGTTGATATTGTTAAAAAGAAAAAGCCAACAGACAATTCTGTAGCTGCGGCAATTCAAACTAAAAAGCTTTCTTTAGGCATGGTTGAATCAATAAGTGCAGAAGATTTTGCAAAAACAACTATTAGGACTACTTCTGATGCAATCAAGAGAATTCCAGGAGCTACAATTTCTGAGGGGAAGTTTGCAAACATTAGGGGTATGTTTGATCGTTATAATGCGGGATACCTAAATGGTGCTCCATTGCCTAGTACTGAGAGCGATCGAAAAGCGTTTTCATTTGATGTTATTCCTGCAGCTTTATTGGATAACATCGTTGTGGTGAAAAGTGCTACACCAGATGTTATTGGTGATTTTGGTGGCGGTATCATACAGATTAATACAAAGAGTATTCCTGAAAAAATGACCCAGAGTTTTTCTTTTGGACTTCAATACAACAGCATCACCACTTTTAATTCAATGGATGTGTTCAGCCTATCTGGTTCGGAGTATTTGGGATTACCATCGAAAAAGAGGTTGATTCCAAACTTGGATCCTAAAATGCAATTTGAAGGTGGCACGGCTGCTGCTGACCCAGAATTTAATGCGTCAGAAACAAAAAAGTTCAATAATGATTGGAGCTTAAGAAAGGTGAATATTTTACCTGCTCCTCGTTTCACCTATTCAATGGGTAAGCCATTCAATATTGGAAAAAAACAAGCAGGAGTTTTGTTTAGTTGGAATTATTCTATTTCGCCAAGAATGAGCGAAGGAAATATTGTATCTCGCGATTATAGTACAAATTACATTACTAAGAACTTTGAAGATGACATTTTGACAACCAACGTTCAAAATGGAGGGGTATTGAATTTTAGTATCAAGTTAAACAAAAAGAATAAAATTGATTTTCGCAATCTTTTCAGTTTAACCTATGATGCTGGATCCATTTCTCGAAGAGGAATGACAGATGCGGATAACAATATGTTTGGAGAGGGTTATTCCAATCAGGTTAACTTCAATAGGTTGTTCAGCAGTCAAATTAATGGTTTACATAGTTTCGGTAATAATAAAAGCAAATTAAGTTGGTTGTTGAATTTCGGTAATACTTATCGATCTACCCCAGATTTTAGAATTGCAAGTTACTCATTGCCAGATAATGATATTGATTCAAGACAATTGGTATTGAATGCATTTTTTAATGCAGGTACGGGTAGATTTTTTAGTTTTATGAACGAAAACAATATTTCGGCAAGTACCGATTATGAATATAGATTTGATTTAGGTGGAATTGTAAATAGTGTGAAAAGCGGTGTTTTTATTCAAAACAGACAACGCGACTTCAGCAGTAGGCAGTTTGTTTATGCTCCTATTGGTAGTTATTTACCCACGAAAGATTTACCCGAACAAGATTTGGGAGCAAATGCAATTTCTGATAAGACCATTTATTTGATAGAGAAAACTGGTATAGATAAAGATTTGTATGAGGGAAGAAGTAGTCTTTTTGCGGGTTATTCAATGATGGAAAATCAAATCCCGTTCTTTAAAACTGGTACTAAAGTGAATTTTCTCAAGTTGATTTACGGGGTGAGAGTTGAACAATTCACACAAAGCCTAAATAATGAGTATTTTAGAAATTCTGGAAAAGTGATGAGCGATTTGGGAGTAAACACAGATTGGTTGCCATCCGTAAATATGATTTTACCGATTTCAGCTAAGAGCAATCTTCGTTTTGCTTATTACAGAACGGTCAATAGACCCGAATTAAGAGAAATGGCGCCTTTTGCTTTCTATAATTTCGGTTTGAATTCAGAGATTCTAGGTAATACAAACCTGAAACGCGCATTTATCAACAATGCGGATGTCAGATGGGAACTTTTTTCTAATAAAGAAGATATGATAAGTATTGGTGGATTCTATAAGGAGATTCTAAATCCAATTGAAGTGAATTTGGATGTTTCACAAGCATTGATCAGAACATTTACCTATGGAAATGAAAGCAAGGCAAAAAATTTAGGATTGGAATTGGAGATAAGAAAAAACTTGGGTAGTTTGAATCGTGGAGTTAAATGGTTAAAATATCTTACTCTTTACGGTAACTTGGCATTAATCAGCTCAACTGTTGAATTTAACGATGGCTCAAATAGCAATAATAACAGACCACTACAAGGTCAGAGTCCATATGTCGTGAATATGAGTTTATTTTACGAAAATAATGGTTGGCAAATCAATACAAGTTTCAACAAAATTGGGCAGCGTATTGCATACATTGGGGTAGCTCAAACAGTGCAACCATTTGGTGCCGATATTTATGAATTTGGAAGAAGTATTCTAGATTTACAAATTGGCAAAGACCTTGGTAAAAATGCTAAATATGGTACAATCAAATTAACATGTGGAGATTTAATTGCTCAGAAGTCAGTTTTCTTCCAAGACTTAAATAAGAATGGCAAATATGATAGTAAAGCTTGGACAGATCAAGATAAGGATGGAGACAATACACTTTTCAGTTTCACTAATGGACGGCAAGCTACGGTTACCTACAGTCTAAGGTTTTGATTTTAAGAATTCATTTATATTATTTTGGGGCGCTATTAATCAAAAGTTAACATTACAGACACACAAAAATTATAAGCCGGGTAGATCTTCGCCTTATAATTATGAAAAAATTTAGTTTAATCGTTTGTGCCTGTGCCGCTCAGTTTTTGGCAGCTCAAACATTGGAAAAGGTAAATTTTGTTGGTGCATTGCACAGAGATGCATCAAAGGATTGGACCAAGGGTTGGGCCGAGTGGAATCCGAAAAATGCTAGTTATCCAACTTCTACTGATTCTACAACTTTAAATGATGCTTCAAGTATTAAGAAAATTACTTCTACGTTAACATTAGATGCTAAAACAGTATACTTATTGAAAAGTATGTTGGTAGTTGAAAATGGTGGAAAATTAATTATTCCTGCGGGGACTGTTATCAGAGGTCAAGCAGATCTTCAAGCTTCACCAAAAAATTACGCGACGATAGTTATTGAAAGAGGTGGACAAATTGATGTTCAAGGAACCAACACAAATCCTGTAATTATGACCTCAAACAAAGCCGCTGGATCTCGTGACAGAGGTGATTGGGGCGGTTTGGTTATCTGCGGTAAAGCTGTAAATAACCAAGGTACGGACGTGCAATTGGAAGGTTTCAATAACGTCTCTGTAAATAACGGATTGGGTAAATTTGGTGGAAATGATGACAAGGACAACAGTGGATCTGTTAAATATGTTCGTATTGAATTCGCTGGTCTTGCATTTGAACCAAATAAGGAAGTCAATTCATTGACAATGGGATCTTTAGGTTCTGGAACTGTAATTGAAGGCGTTCAGTGTTCTTTCGGAAATGATGACGCTTTCGAATGGTTTGGAGGTAAAGTTAATTGCAAAAAAATCATTTCTTACAAAACTACAGATGACGATTTTGATACTGACTTTGGATACACAGGTGTAGTTCAGTTCGGTATTGCTGTACGTGATACTAACTATTACGATTTATCATGGAATGCAGCTTCTGGAGCTTCTACTTCTGAAACTTTTGAAAGTGATAACGATGCAGCAGGTTCTGGTAAGTTGCCTTTGACTGCACCAATCTTCTCTAACATTACTTGTGTTGGTCCAGTTGCTTTAGATAAAACCTACAGCGATTTAGGTAGCACAAGAAGAGGTGCTTTCCGTCGCGGTGCACGTATTCGCAGAAATAGCCGATTGAGTATTGTCAATTCAATTTTCATGGGATACAGAAACTTCATCATGTTTGACGGTGATAGTACATTAATAGCTGCTGGTGTTAAGGCTGGTACAATAAGCGAAAATGGTAACTTGTTCAGAAATAACTACATCGCAAACACTGCGGCTGCAGCAAGTTCAAGTGCTACTAACACGGGTTTGGCCGAGGTTGATTCAAAGAATACTGCTTCTGGTTTAGATGCTTGGATTAAACTTGCTGGAAATGCTAACCAAGTTGATAAAGCTCAATATAAATCTGGTTTGATTTTAATTGATCCACAAAACGCTACAGCACCTGATTTTCGTCCAGTATCTACCAATACAGATTTAATTGGAAGCAGTGATTATTCTGCGAACTTGTTGAATAAAGTTGGTTCATTCGTGATTTGTGATGATTTTACGGTAAATCCAAAGTCTGTAACCCTTAAGGCGGGTGAAAATGCATCGTTTGATGTTTCATACCCAGACCTAGATGCTCAATATTCTTGGCAAATTTCTAAAGGCGCAAACTTTACAAATCTTAGCGATAACGCAAACTTAAAGGGTTCTACTAACGATACCTTATCAGTTTTGAATATTACTATGGCTAACAACGGAGAGTTGTATAGATGTTTAGTGAATACTCGTTGGTGTAAAGATACCAGTGCAACGGCTAAATTGAATACTATTTTCAAGGCTTGTACTTTGATTACTTCGCAGCCTAAAAATGAGACAGTTACCATTGGCTCAGACGTTAAATTTACTGCAGGCGTTAATGATACTGCAAGCAAATTCACTTGGGAGACAGATTTCGACTTAGGATTGGTTGCGTTACCAACCGTAAGTTCAAAGTATGTAGGTGCTAACACAAAAGAGTTAAACGTAAAATCAGTAAGTTTAAGAAATCATAAGCAGGCATTTAGAGTCATCGCTTTCACAAATGTTTGTATTGATACTTCTAACACTGTTTCATTAACGATTGCTGATACATGCGTTGAGACCAAAAGTGTTACAGTAACTGATACATTGATGGTTAAATTCTCAGTTAAAGTTAACAGTATTTCTAAGAATCAGTTGGTGAAAGTTTATCCAAACCCTGCTCAAGATCAATTAACTATTGATGTTAGTAACCTAACTGACTTGAATGGATATACAGTTAAAGTATACAACAGCTTAGGTGCTGAAGTATACACTCAAAATATTAGCCAGCAAGTGTACACAGTAGACTTGAAGTCATGGTCTTCTTTGGGTGTTTACAGATTGGAAATTTTAGATAAACAAGGTGCGCGTGTTGCAACTAAGTCTATCATATTGAACTAAAATATAATAACTCAGTAAAAAAAGGGATGTGAAAACATCCCTTTTTTTTTTAGAACAAATCGCCAAAGTCGAAGCCGTTGTTCATGCGTTCCTTGCCCAACTTTTGGTGCTCTGCTAAAGCCCACAACACGAATTCTTTAAGGAAAAGTTGATCTTTTACAGGGAACTCGGGTTGGTATTGCGTAATCAGATCGCTTAAGGCAGTGATTTTATTGATGGATTCAGTGTATTCGCTATCTTCGCAGTCGTCGTAGAGAAAGAGTCCGCCTTCGGCAATTAGTTCAGCGAGAAGTTCATCATAGGGTGTTGAATCGGTCTTTTTGGATAGCTTTTCAATCCTCGGAAACAAAGAAGGAAAGAGAGTTTTAATTGCAGACCCTAGCAGTTGTTCAGCCACAAACGTGGCACCTTCTTGTTCGCCTTCGTAAACCAGCTCAACTTTGCCCGTGATGGCGGGAATGATTCCCATAAAATCAGACAAACGAACCGTGGTGTGAGTTTCTTTATTGAGCAAAGCTCGACGTTCAGCCGTACTCACCAAGTTTTCCAACATGGATATGCTCATACGAGCGCTCACGCCGCTTTTGTTGTCAATGTACTCGTTGTTTCTCGCCTCAAAAATGATTTGTTCCAAGAGGTCTAAGGCAAAATCAGGCACATGAACTACTTCTGATTGAGATGTATGAATTTTTGCTTCCTGAGCGGATATTTTACGCGCAATTTCAACGCTCTCCGGGTAGTGGGTCAATATTTGAGAACCGATACGGTCTTTGAGCGGAGTCACGATGCTTCCGCGGTTGGTGTAGTCTTCGGGATTGGCCGTGAAAATGAATTGAATGTCTAACGGAAGGCGGAGTTTAAATCCGCGAATTTGAATGTCACCTTCTTGGAGAATATTGAACAGCGATACCTGAATACGTGCTTGTAAATCGGGAATTTCATTGATCACGAAAATACAGCGGTTCGAGCGAGGAATCATGCCGTAGTGAATCACTCGATCATCGGCGTAAGACAATTTCAAATTGGCTGCTTTGATAGGATCTACATCGCCAATGAGGTCGGCCACTGTAACGTCAGGTGTGGCGAGTTTTTCGGTGAAACGGTCATTTCTGTGCAGCCAAGCGATGGGGGTATTGTCGCCTTTTTCGGCAATGAGTTCATAGGCATAGCGGGAAATGGGGTTAAAGGGGTCGTCGTTGATTTCAGAACCTTCAATATAGGGAATGTACTCATCTAACAGATTGACCATTAATCGAGCGAGTCGTGTTTTTGCCTGACCTCTAAGTCCCAAGAAATTGATGTTGTGCCTTGATAAAATGGCTCTTTCCAATTCGGGAATGACGGTTTTTTCAAAGCCGTGTACCCCTTCAAAAGAGTTGATGCCAGATTGAATGTTACGAATGAGGTTTTCGCGCAATTCATCTTTGATGGATTTTGGGGTGTAACCTGAAGCTTTAAGTTCGCCGAATGTAGAAATCATATTATTTGAGTCGTTTTTTTCTGTTTGTTTCGTAGTCTTGAAAAATCATTTCACCGAGGCCTTTGAGCCCGGTGTAGAAGGCCTTTCCTTGATTGGCTTCGGTGAATTTATCGACAAATTGTTGCAGATAGGGGTCACGGGCAATCATGAAGGTGGTTATGGGAATGTGAAGTTTTCGGGCTTGTGAAGCTTGAGTGTAGCACTGTTCCGTAATATAGGGGTCTAATCCATTGCTATTCATGTAGTAACGTCCATCGCGCTCTTTCACACAACTGGGCTTACCATCTGTGATCATAAAGATTTGTTTGTGGGTGTTTTTCTTCCTTCGGAGGATATCCATAGCGAGTTGCAAACCAGCTACCGTATTGGTATGGTAAGGGCCAACTTTTAGATAAGGGATGTCTTTGATGGATATGCGCCAGGCATCGTTTCCAAACACCAGAATATCAATAGAATCTTTGGGGTAGCGCGTCGTAATCAATTCAGCTAAGGCCATTGCCACCTTTTTTGCAGGTGTAATGCGATCTTCGCCGTAAAGAATCATGGAGTGACTGATGTCAATCATGAGCACAGTGCTCATTTGGGTCTGAAATTTGGTGTCTTCCACCACTAAATCATCCTCAGTGAGATTAATGTCGCCCAGTCCTTTGCGAATTTGAGCATTTCTCAGACTTTCGGTCATGGAAATGCGTTCGAGTCCATCGCCAAAGCGGTAGCTTCTAAATTCGCCCGTTAGTTCTTCTCCTGCACCGGCGGCTTTGCTTTTATGATTTCCGGCGCCGCTTTTATGGAGGTTGCCAAAAATCTGATCTAAAGCGGTTTGTCTAATAGCGCGTTCGGTTTTAGCGGTAATGCCCATGCCAGAACCTGAGGGATTGTCGAGTTCTTCCCGAATGTAACCGCGATCTTTAAGGTCTTCAATGAATTGATCTACCGAATAATTTTCATCGGTAAGTTGGTATTCTTTATCAAGCTCACGCAACCATGAGATGGCTTCATCAAAGTCACCTGAGGTATGGGTAATGAGTTCTTTAAAAATATCGAAAAGAGCATCGAAAGGGTCTAAGCTCTTTGGTTCAAATTCTTTGAAGTAAAAACCTTTATTCCCTGAAGACGATATCATTAATGAACAACGAGGGAAGTCCCGAAATTGTTCATTGAAATTGATAAATATTAACCTTGTTTTCTGCGAACATTGATAGCCGCTTCACCTTTAGGACTTCTTTCTATTTCGTATTCAACCTCAACGTCTAGTTTCCAATCGGGAGGAAGATTGCTCATGTGAACAAATACACGGTCTTGCGACTTATAATCTTGGATGAAGCCGTAACCTTTTTGGTCGTTAAAATAGGTGATTTTTCCTTTACGGGTGTTGGTAACTACATTGTGTACCACTTGATAACCGCTGGTACCGATGTCTTCAGCCTGAATTTCTACTAATTTGGTAGGGTCTGCTGGACGATCTGAAATGTTACCATTCTCATCGACATAAGCTAGCATGTCTTCGAATGATTTACCTTTATTGTTCTCAAATTTGCGCTGAGCCATTTTTTCTTGTTTCTCTTGGCGCTTTTGAATTTTCTTTTTTTCTTTTTCTTTTTTGGAGAATGTGGTTTGGGATTTAGCCATTGTTTTTATTAGGGAAGGGGAAAAAAGCCGCCCTTTTGGGGGCGGCTTGGAGGGTCAAAATTACCAGCGTGAATTGCGATTCTGATTGAAACCGCCACGAGCGGGTCTTTCAGTTCGTTCTTTAGCTTCAGAAACTGAGATTGTTCTTTCGTTCAGCTCAGATCCATTTAACGCAGTCATGGCAGCTTGCGCTTCCTCGTCTGAGTCCATTTCTACAAAGCCAAATCCACGAGATCTTCCGGTTTCGCGGTCTTTGATAATTCGGGCAGATGCTACGTTCCCATACGCGGAGAACGCCTGCATCAATTCATCGTCACCTGTTCTAAAATTCAGGTTTGAAACGTACAAGTTCATTTAAAATACTAGTTAAAATTTGTGGCTATTTCCACACTCGCAAGGTAGTGCGAATATTTGGTAAAAAATAATTAAATCTTCTTTACAAACTCACTTTTTAATCCCATAGCCCCAAAACCCGGTATTTTACAGTCAATATTGTGATCGCCGTCAACCAATTTTATGTTGGTGACCTTTGTGCCCACTTTGATGCTTTTCGATGCGCCTTTTACGGGTAAGTCTTTGATTATTTGCACGCTGTCGCCATTTTTCAATAGGTTTCCTAATGAATCTTTTACAATAATTTCGTTAGACGGTGCTGCATACTCATCTGAATTTGGGTCCCATTCAAATGCACATTCTGGACAGACCCACACATTATCAAGGGGGTAGGCATAATCGCATTTGCATGAAGGGCAGGGGTAGTTTTCTTCGCTCATGATGCACAAATTTACATTTAATTTGAGCGATGCCACTTTAAATATGTTGAATAGTTAATCTGATTACGGTTGGATAATTGGAATTTTAGATGGCTTTTCAACAAGTTTTTATGTTGAAGATTTTGAATTTCTCCGCTGAATACTTTACTTTTGGATCCTGAACCATACGCAAGAAATAGTACCTTAGACTTTTCTTTGATTTCTCCGAATGTCAAATGACTGATAGCTGCCATTAAAATGGAAGCTGTATACATGTTTCCTATTTCTGAAGATGCCCTTTCGCTTGGTTCAATGAAGTCGGCCACAAATTTTTTATAGGTTGGGTGCTTAGAAAGAATTTTATAAAATTGTTCGGAATCTTCAATTTTACCTAATTCTTGTTTTACTTCATTAAATATTGAAGGGTTTGTTAAAGCGATTTTGTCCCA
>JACCDT010680627.1_pt1 | contig 12556 bp, 10 predicted proteins | sample 7446291 | NCBI WGS metagenome assembly JACCDT01 (sample SAMN15323446, study PRJNA562643) | freshwater metagenome | isolation source: river surface water | place: USA:Blue River Watershed | collected 2017-08-17
CCAGAGGCGGTGGTGGCGGGGGAGCACCTGCTGCTGCCGGAGGCGGTGGCGGAGCACCTGCTGCTGCCGGAAGCGGTGGTGGCGGGGGAGGTGGAGCCAAACCCGGCATCATGTCAAGAGCGGCATCGTTTTTTGGTTTCGGTGAAACAGATCCAGACGTGCCGGCTGAAGGAAAAGATAAACCAAAAGAAGTTAGTTCTAAACCTAAAAATGTAGAAATAAGTCCTACTGCTGACATATCAGGAGTAGACAATGCATTATTAACTAAATTCTATAGTGCCGCTAGTGAGTATGGTCAACCTATCAGAATCAATAGTGCATTTAGAGGTGACGATAAACAAGCAGAACTTTGGGTTAGAGGCAGAATATTAGGTGAGCCAGGTATACATATGCCTGCTAAGCCTAAGAATGACACACGAATCAATTATAAAGGTACTGAATATAGTGTACCTGGCAGTGGTAAAGGTAGCAAGCATAGAGAAGGTGATGCATTAGACTTCACTGCTGATTATGGTATAATGGATCCAATATTAGCAAAATATGGATTGCACCGTCCGCACTTACCTAAAGATCCTCCCCATGTTGAATTAAAAGCAGAAAAAGGGGGAGTCTTATCAGGTCCTAGAACAGGATATCCAGTTACTGCGCATGGCAATGAGATGATCGTACCTATAGATCCTAATAGCCTATTAGTTGAATTAGGTAAAAAATCTAAGAGCGAAGTAGAGAACCAATTGAGTCAAAAAGGTGGAAGTTTGGGTGGCGGCACAAGTTCAGAATCATTCAAGGAACTTGCATCCATCAACCAATCAATGATGGAAATGATGTCAAATAAACTTGATGCTGTGATCAATAGACTTGAAACTAGCAACGATACACAGGGCAAGTTATTAAGGCATAGTCAGGCATAATACTAAATAATTCTATAAGCCTATGCCATACTTAAAAAAATTCTTAAACAAATCGGGTTTCACAAGCCCAATCAGCGGTGTTAATAGTAATTCCGGGGCATGGAACGCCAGCGTAGGAAACGACAGCGGGGTTAACAACGCCGACTGGAGTTATAGAAACTACATGAGTAGACTTCCAGAAGTCTATACAGGACATCCAAACCGTATTGAAAGATATAATCAATATGAAATGATGGATGTCGATGCTGAAATCAATGCTTGCTTAGATATTATTTCAGAATTCAGTACACAGAAAAACGAACAAACTAATCTACCATTCATACTTAAATTCAAAGAAGATCCTACACCACACGAAATAAAAATTCTCACACAACAGTTGAGCCAGTGGTGTTCTTTAAATGAATTCAATCAGAGAATTTTCAAGATATTTCGTAATGTAGTCAAATACGGTGATCAAGTATTTGTTCGTGATCCAGAAAACTTCAAGTTATACTGGGTCGATATGGTTAAAGTTATCAAGGTTATCGTCAACGAAAGTGAAGGTAAACTTCCAGAACAGTATGTCATCAAAGACTTAAACATCAATCTACAGAATTTATCAGTAGCACAGAAAACTAATACTGACTTTGCTGCCAACCCTGCGACAGGGTTAGGTGGTAGTGGTGGCGGAACAAACACACCTTATACTGTTCCTGCTATGCCATACAATACATCAGGTAGCCGTTTTACATTAGGTCAGAGCGAAGCCGCTATCGATGCGAAACATATAGTACATTTGAGCCTGACTGAAGGTCTAGACCGCTTTTGGCCGTTTGGTCAATCAATATTAGAAAACATTTTTAAAGTTTACAAGCAAAAAGAATTGCTTGAAGACGCAGTATTAATCTATCGTGTGCAACGCGCCCCTGAACGCAGATTGTTTAAGATCGATGTGGGTAACATGCCAAGTCACTTGGCTATGGCATTCGTAGAGCGTATTAAAAACGAAATACACCAACGCAGAATTCCTAGCGTATATGGTGGACAATCAATAGTAGATGCATCATATAATCCATTGTCTATGAACGAAGATTACTTCTTCCCAGTCACAGCAGATGGTCGTGGATCAAGCGTAGAAGTGATGCCAGGTGGTCAGAATCTAGGTGAGATCGATGACTTGCGTTATTTCAATAACAGATTGGCTCGTGGTTTGCGAGTACCAAGTTCATATCTACCAACAGGCCCAGATGACAGTGATAGACCATTAAGTGATGGTCGTGTTGGTACAGCATTGATTCAAGAATATCGTTTCAATCAATATTGCGAAAGATTGCAAAATTATATGGCGACTAAACTTGATGAAGAATTCAAGTTGTTCTTACGCTGGAGAGGTTTCAATATCGATAGTGGGTTATTCGATCTAGAATTCAACCCACCACAAAACTTTGCCGCTTATCGCCAAAGCGAACTAGATACAGCAAGAGTAGGTACATTCCAGGCTATGGAAGCATTTCCTTATATCGCAAAAAGATTTGCTATGGAGCGTTTCTTAGGCTTAAGCGAAGAAGAGATCGATAAGAATGAAAGATTGTGGCGCGAAGAAAACGGTAAAGAACCTCTTGAAGAGCCTAAAGGCAGCGATCTGCGTAGCGTGGGCGTAAGTTCAAGCGATGTACAACAAGATCAGCAAGCCGGCGAAGAAATGAATGCTGAACCGGAAGCAGGAGCAGAAGCCCCTGAAGTAGCAGGACCTGTGACATCAGAACCTGCAGGCGGAGCAGCCGCACCGGCGGCACCAGTTACTCCTGGAACTCCAGCCTAAAGATAAATAATAGTATCATGAAACTACTTGAAATGTTTGACGCTCCCATTAATGGTTATCAGGATGTTAATCAAGATAACAGTAAACCAGAGTGGAAAACTTCAAGAAAGACTAAACTCACTCTGAAACAACTCAGAAAATTGCGTAAGATGCTAGATGTTCGTAACTTTGAAAAGAAAGAACATCTTAAGAAAGTCCGTGAACAATACGGCGCAGCCAATCAGCCTGCCGAAGCATCAGCCTAATTTTGCCATTTTAGTATCTTATAATACTAAATTTAGGCAAAAACGCAAAAAATAAGCACTTATTGTGTGCTTTTATTAACTACACACTAAATAATTCTACAAAGCCATTTATATCCAGGAGAAATCACAATGGAACACAAGAAATTTGAACAGCTTATTGACCTAATTATCAATGAGCAAGAAGATAAAGCCCGCGAATTATTCCACGAAATCGTCGTAGAAAAGTCACGCGAAATCTATGAGTCAATCATGGACGAAGAGATGATGGGCGACGGTATGGAAGAAGGCGATGACATGGTTGGCGAAGTAGGCCAATTAATGGATGAAATCACAGCCGAAGAAACCGGTGATGTGGTAGAAGCCGAAGAAGATGATGCTGACATCGAATTCGATGACGGTGCAGAAGAAGACGGCGAAGAATTAACTCATGATATGGAAGCAGATCATGATGAAGAACCTAAGACTATTGATGATGTTAAAGATAAGTTTGAAGATTTGTTAGCAGACTTTGAGCGTATCCTAAGCGGCAAAGATGGTGAAGAAGAAGAAATGATGGCCGGTGACGAAGAAGACGTAATGGAAGCAGTTCAGTTACAGAAAGTTTCTGTAACACATGGTGACAACGGTGAAAACACTAAGAGCCCAGCATTGCATGAGCCAAAGATCAAGGCAGACGGCGTAAAGCCAGTCAAGTTCTCAGGCGACAATGAAACTGTTCCAACTGGTCCAAAAGGTCCATCAAATGAGTACAGCAAGAAAGAAGGCACTTTGATCGGTGATGTAGGTAATACACCCGGTATGAAGAAGGCCCCGGCACTTAAGGCAGCACCTAAAGCAGTGACTAAAGACGGCTCAGCCGACAAGCACAGCCCGGTAGCCAAAGGCTAATAGAAGGAACCTAGAGACAAATGGCTTTGTATCTCAAGGAGCACTTGACGTTCGATAGAGCGAACATGGTCGTTGAATCCGTTAAGGAAGGCAATGACGAACTGAAGACCCTCTATATGAAGGGCATCTTCATTCAGGGTGGGGTAAAAAACGCAAACGAGCGTGTTTACCCCGTTTCTGAAATTGAGAACGCTGTCGATACATTAAACAAGCAAATCCAAGAAGGTTACTCAGTATTGGGTGAAGTAGATCACCCAGATGATTTAAAGATCAATTTAGACCGTGTGAGCCACATGATCACAAGTATGTGGATGGATGGCGCAAACGGTTTCGGCAAATTAAAGATTCTACCAACTCCAATGGGACAATTAGTTCGCACAATGTTGGAGAGTGGAGTTAAACTAGGCGTTTCCAGTCGTGGATCAGGTAATGTAAACGACATGGATGGCAAGGTCAGTGATTTTGAAATAATCACTGTTGATATAGTTGCACAACCAAGCGCACCTAACGCATATCCTAAAGCAATATACGAAAGCCTCATGAATATGAAGCATGGTCATAAAGTTTTGGATATCGCTAGGGAAGCAAGGGGCAACAAAAAGGTACAAAGTTACTTAGGTGAGGAAGTAAAACGCCTCGTCAAAGAGCTTAAAATAAAATAATAGGGGATATGAGCATGTTAGATGCTATCAAACCATTACTAGAAAGTGGTCTAATCAACGAAGATGTCGCCCAAGACATTAACAAAGTCTGGGAATCAAAGTTGACTGAAGCCCGCGATCAAGTTCGTGCTGAACTCCGCGAAGAGTTTGCACAACGATATGAGCATGATCGTACTGTGATGGTAGAAGCCCTTGATAAGATGGTAACAGAGAGCCTTTCAAGTGAGATTGCAGAATTTCACGAAGAAAGAAAATCTCTTAATGAAGACCGCGTAAAGGCTAAGGTCAAAATGCATGAAAATGCGGCAAAATTCAATGATTTTATGGTAACCAAGTTAGCAGAAGAAATCAAAGAATTGCGCAATGATCGTAAAGTCCAGATAGAGAATCAACAGAAACTTGAGAAATTCGTTGTACATGCTCTTGCAAAAGAGATCAAAGAATTTAGTCAAGATAAACAAGCAGTTGTTGAGGCTCGTGTCAAGTTGGTCGCAGAAGGTCGTGAGAAACTTGAAGCACTTAAGGCAAAATTCATTGCTGAAAGCGCCAAGAGAGTTAGCGCCGCTGTTGCATCTCATTTGAAGGGTGAACTATCACAACTCAAAGAAGATATCAAGACAGCCCGTGAAAATAACTTTGGTCGTAAATTATTCGAAGCATTTGCTGGCGAGTACTCAGTAACTTATCTAAACGATAAGGTTGAGGCCCGCAAGTTAATTTCGGTAATCAAAGCCAAAGAACAAGCACTGGCTGAGGCTAAACAAAAGGCTGAAGAAGCCCAGAAGTTAGTCGAATCAAAGGATCGTGAAGTCAGAATCATTAAAGAATCAACTCAGCGTGAAAAGGCAATGGATGAACTCCTAGCCCCACTAAACAAAGAGAAGGCTGAAGTGATGAAGGCTTTACTTGAAAGCGTACAGACACCAAAATTGAAGTCCGCTTTCGATAAGTATCTACCAGCAGTTCTTAATACTGGAAGTGAAAAAGCAGGCGCTAAAACTGCTCTCACAGAAAGTGTTATCAAAGAAGTAACTGGTGATAAAGAAACTGCCACTAAGAAAATTGATGAAGATCCAGCTGTTAAAAACAACTTGATCGACTTCAAGCGTCTGGCAGGGCTTAAGTAAGACATATTAGGAGATAATTAAAATGTCAAAAGTACTCTTAGAAAGCCGTTGGGACGAGACCAAAGAGGCCCTACTAGAAGGCTTGAAAGGCACTCGCCGCTCAACGATGGGTGTTGTATTAGAAAACACTCGTAAGCAGTTGCTCGCTGAAAGTTCAGCAGGCACTACAACTGCAGGTAATATCGCAACATTGAACCGCGTAATTCTACCGGTCATTCGTCGTGTTATGCCAACTGTTATTGCTAACGAACTAGTCGGCGTTCAGCCAATGACTGGTCCAGTTGGCCAGATCCACACATTGCGTGTGCGTTATGCTCAGTCATTGACTGACAACTCAGCAGCCGCAACTAGCGTAACTGCTGGTGAAGAAGCATTGAGCCCATTCAAAATTGCTCAGGCATATTCACGCGCACCATCAAGTGCAACAAGTACAAATTACTACACTGGTAATGATACTGCTGCCCTTGAAGGCAACGGTGGTAAGCAGATCAGCGTTCAGATTCTACGTCAGGCTGTTGAAGCCAAGTCACGTAAGTTGCAAGCACGCTGGACATTTGAAGCCGCTCAGGACGCACAGTCACAGCACGGTATCGACATCGAAGCAGAGATCATGGCAGCACTTGCCCAAGAAATCACTGCTGAAATCGACCAAGAAATCTTGTTGTCATTGCGCACTCTAGCTTCAACTGAGTTCACATACAACCAAGCAACAGTATCAGGTACTGCAACATACGTCGGTGACGAACACGCTGCCTTAGCAGTGTTGATCAACCGCGTTGCAAACTTGATTGCACAGCGCACTCGTCGCGGTGCAGGTAACTGGGCAGTTGTATCACCAGCATCATTGACTGTTCTACAGTCAGCAACAACTTCAGCATTCGCAAGAACAACTGAAGGCACTTTCGAAGCACCAACTAACACTAAGTTTGTTGGTACATTGAACGGTGCAATGCGTGTATTCGTTGACTCATATGCTCCAGATACTCAGCCAGTATTGGTTGGTTATAAGGGTTCAAGTGAGACTGACGCAGCCGCATTCTACTGCCCATACATCCCATTGATGTCAAGCGGTGTTGTTCTAGATCCATCAACATTCGAACCAGTCGTGTCATTTATGACTCGTTATGGTTACATCGAATTAACTAACACAGCATCATCATTCGGTAATGCTGCGGACTACGTTGGTGAGATCGCTGTACAGAATTTGACTTTCCAATAATAGTTGGATTGATCAGTTCAAAAGATTGGGCGCTTCGGCGCCCTTTCTTTTTGTGATAAATATATTATGTCGGCAATCTTATATATTTTAATCACAACTCACATCACTATACTTTGTGTAACACTATTTCTACATAGAAGCCAAGCACACAAAAGCATAGAATTTCACCCTGTCATACAACACTTCATGCGATTCTGGTTGTGGCTCACAACAGGCATGGTTACAAAAGAGTGGGTGGCAATACATCGCAAGCACCATAGATATAGCGATCAATTTGATGATCCACATAGTCCTAAAGTTTATGGTATATGGAATGTGTTATTTAAAGGCGCATTCTTATATGCTAAAGCCAGCAAAGACAAAGACATGATAAATTCTTATGGTGTGGGGACACCTGAAGATTGGATAGAGAAACATGTCTATACTCCCTATCATTTTGTAGGAATTACTTTGCTATTATGTGTAAATTTACTTTGGTTTTCCTACTGGGGATTATTGATTTGGGCTATACAAATGCTATGGATACCATTTTGGGCGGCTGGTGTCATCAATGGTATAGGACATTATTTGGGATATAGAAACGATGAGACAAAAGATAATAGTCGCAACATTAGTCCTTGGGGCATTATTATTGGTGGAGAGGAGTTGCACAACAATCATCACCTCAGCCCTGCAAGTCCCAAACTCAGCCGTAGATGGTTTGAGATAGATATAGGTTGGGTTTATACAGTGATATTAAGTAAACTGCATTTAGCCAAGATCAAGCAATTTTAATATTAGCATCTACTTCATGAATTCTTCTATATGATTAGCTAAGATTAAATGCCCTTTTGCATTCAAATGATATCCGTCAGGGTAAAAATATTCTTGCTGTATGTTTTGTAGATTTAGTTGTACATTATATGTTTCATATAGAAAATCTATAGTATCTCTATCAAATTTTTTTAAGTAGTTTTTAAAAACAGTAGAAATATAAACGATTTTAGGTTGCACATAATCTTTATAAAACATTTCCCGTATACTAGGTATAAAACTAATTAGATTTTTTGTCGATTCTATCTCTTCTAATTTATGGTGCCCACCTATCATGTGTATAGGATAATTCAGGCTATCAAACATCAGATATGAATTGGACCACAATTCATCATACATTTTTAAAACATCTTTGTATGTTATAGTGTAATCGGGAACATCGAAATATTTAGAATATAAATTATCAGATAGTATATCTCTAAATGGATTGGTATAAAATGCAAAAACATAATCAAATTCTGATAAGTCAACTTTTTTTAATGATCTATAAATCTCGGTATTTGAATAACCGCACACGGATAAATTAGTCACTGTGTGACCTCTCATTTGTAGAAATAACTCTAGGCCTCTATGTGTGTTTCCGTTCTTATTCCAACACCCGCATCCCCAACTATCACCTGCTATTAAAACTTTCATCAACTAATCCTTATATCAGCATCTACAGTCATGTTCATCACTGACTTTTTACCCTTGCGCAGGCGTTTTTTGTATAGACTACCGCAATTTTTACAACAGGTTTTCAAGTTTGCTGGTTTTTTATTCTGTATGTTACCGTCTTTGAATACTACTTCTAATTGACACTTATCTATAGCCTTAAATCCGCAAAAATCACAACGATCTCCCTTATTCTGTAGATGCTTGTAGTTGTCATTATACATCATCTTACTGCAATCTACACAATACTTGTGCCACTTTTTAAACCCTAACTTGCTGATACCGTTGGGTTTGGCAGGTACTAAGCCGCAATGCGTACACACAGGTCTCGATTTTTGTTTCGTTAACATGACTATATTTAGAAAAAAGTTCTAATCGGATCTTTTTTATGCGGTTAGTATTTACATATTGCGATAAATATTAAAATAGGGGACTCACTTTTAATGTCTACGGCCACTCCATTTAATGCGCTAGGCGGTTTCTCAGTAGGAATACCTCCAGAAGTTGTTATTGACGAAACAGGTAATGTCGTCAATAATGTTAACGCACCTAATAGTAATGTAACTGCTAATCGCGTATTTGCGAATGCATTTTTATATGCTAACGGTTCACCGTTGAGCATAGGAGCCGCGGGTTCTAATACACAAGTTCAATATAACAATGCAGGTCTTTTAGGTGCAAGTTCTGCATTCACATTTAATAGCGCAACAAGTTTATTAACAGTAACAAATTTACAAGTAGGAAATAGGGCCAATCTAGGTAATGTATCTAATGTTGCTATCTTAGGTGGTACTAACGGCTATTTCCTACAGACAGACGGTTCAGGTAATCTAACATGGGCTCCTGCAGGTAATGGTGGAAACACAGGTAACGGTGTACCCGGCGGTGCCAACACACAAGTTCAGTTTAATGATAGTGGTTCATTCGGTGGTGATGCAGGATTTACATACAACAAGACTTCAAATACATTAACAGTTGAAAATGTTATTTTAGGTAATGTCACAGCCAATTATATTGTAAGCAATTGGGATGTTACAGCGAATGTCGTCATAGCCAATTATTTGCACGGTGACGGATCGAATATATCAAATGTAAGCGCAGTAGTAGCATCAGTAGCAAATAGCGTAGCAGGTGCTAATGTTACAGGTCAAGTTAACTTTGCTGCCGTCGCAAATAGTGTAGCAGGTGCAAACATAATTGGACAAGTAGCATTTGCCAATGTAGCGAATAATGTTGCTGGCGCGAATGTTAGCGGTCAAGTAGGTAATGCATTAGTTGCCGGAACAGTTTACAACTCAACACAAAGTAACATCACAAGTGTAGGTAATCTTACATCTCTTACTGTTATAGGAAATACTACCTTAGGTAATCAAACAGTATCAAATTACTTTATAGGTAATTTATTTGGTACAGCAAATCTTGCTAGAAATGTAACACTAGCATCACAACCAAACATCACCAGCGTTGGTACACTAACATCACTAACTGTAAGCGGCACAACAACATTAGGAAATGCAGTTACAGCAAATTATTTTGTAGGTAATTTATATGGTGTAGCCAACAGTGCTATACTTGCCAACACAGCAAATTTAGCCAACAATGCTAACAGAGCAAACTTAGCAAATGCAGCCAATGTTGCAGGAACTGTTACAGTTAATGCTCAACCAAATATTACTAGTGTAGGTACATTAACAAGTTTATCAGTAACAGGAAATGTAAATGCTGCCAATTTTATAGGCAATTTTGTGGGTAATGTTTCAAATGCAAATTACTCTACATTTGCAGGCACAGTATTAACAAATGCTCAACCAAACATCACAAGTGTCGGTACATTGACTAGTTTATCAGTAACAGGAACTATTACTGCTTCAGGTATTGCTGGACCTTTATTAACTGCGGCACAACCAAATATTACTAGTGTCGGTACATTAACAAGTTTATCAGTCGCAGGTAATGTCTCAGCAGGTAATGTTTCTGGTGGAAATTTAGTAAGTGCCAATTTTGTAACAGGTACGCTAACAACTAATGCTCAACCAAACATTAATTATGTAGGCAACTTAGGTTGGTTAAATGTTGATACTAGTGTTGCTAACAGTAACGGTAATATTAGATTTAACGGTAGCATGACCGGTTACGGTACTTCAAGTAACATTAATATCACTGGTAACTTAAATGCAGGAAACTATGTAGAAGCCGCAAGATTGATAGGTTCTTTGGCTACTGGATCTCAGCCTAATATAACTAGTGTAGGCAATTTAACATCACTGACAGTAGTGGGAGTCACTAATCTAGGCAATGTAGCAAATGTAAAAATACAAGGTGGAAATGCCAACTATGTGTTAAGCACTGATGGTTCAGGTAATTTAACTTGGGTAGAGCAAGCAACTGCAAACGTTACTACACCAGGTGGATTAAACACATATATTCAATTTAATGACAACGGAACATTCGGTGGTGATAATACATTAACATGGAACAAAAATACTGATACCATGTTCGTCGGTGGTAACTTAAATGTTTCAGGTTTAATCACAAGTCCAATATTCAATTCAAATGTGGCTAACGGTACTGCTCCTATACAAGTATTGAGTAGTACTCCAGTAGCAAACCTTGCTGCCGCTACAGCAGACACAGTTAGAAATGCGGCTCAACCTAATATCACTAGTGTCGGCAATTTAACAAGTTTAACTGTATTAGGTAACATCGACACAGCAAATTTAAGTGTCACAGGAACTTTCAGCGCAGGTAATATCTCTACACCAGGTACAATCGGTACAACTAACTTAAATGTTACGGGTAATGGATTATTAAGCGGCAATACAACCATCACCAACGCAGGAAACTTGATAGTAAACGGCAGAATAAATGCAGCCGGTTCTAGCAATGTATTTTTAGGTAGTGTTTCTAATGTCAAGATCACGGGTGGTGTAAATGGTTATGTGTTGTCTACTGATGGTGCAGGTAACTTAAGTTGGGCAGCAGGTGGCGGCGGAGGCGGTAACGGCGTTCCTGGTGGCAGTAATACACAAGTACAATATAATGACAGCGGCGCATTTGGTGGTAGCGCATTCTTCACATTTAATGAAGCGACTAACAATGTTCAGATAGCCGGTAATCTGATAGCAAACAGCGTGACTATGGGTGCTGGAATCTATGAATTCAGTCATTCAAATGTCTTTTTCGCAACTACAAGTAGTATTGCTACACAAACTTTATTATCTATAGATGCATCCGATGTTGCTGCCGTAGATTACACTATTATATCTACTGATGGTGCTATTAGAAATTTCATCAAGATTTCTACAGTAATCAGTGGATCTACTTTAAACTATGTAGAGTATAGCACTCTACCTGTTAATGGATATACTGGAGACTTTGTAGTAGAATATGATGCAGGAAATATAACATCACCTCCATCTATACAACTAAAAATAAGTCCCCAATCAGCGAATACGATGACTCATAAAATGTCAGTCACGACATACAAAGAGTAAGGAAACGATAAATAATAAGATAACGGAGATTAGCACAAATGGCTCTAAAACCACTTAATTCGGTCGGCGGTTTCTCAGTAGGAGAAGTCCCCGCAAATGTGATTCTTGCAAACGCAGACATCACAGCAAACAAGGCTACATTCGCAGGTAACTTGCGAATTTCAAACGCCACCCCGGGTTTAGGTATCTTAACTGATAACCTATACTACAGTAACGGTGTAGCATGGGACCTACAGCAAGCCGCAGGGTCAAATACACAGATTCAGTTTAACAATAATAATGATTTTGGTGCAAGTGCTAATTTTACATTTGATACAGCAACTAATCTTCTTACTGTTACAGGTAATGCAACGATCACTGGTACATTGAGCGCAGGCTCTATTCAGACTTCAGGCATTTCAAACGGTACATCAAACTTAACAATCCCTGCTGTTAACGGTAATGTTAATATCAGCAGTGCGGGTAATGCTAATGTTCTTGTTGTAACAGGTACAGGGGTCAATGTCGCAGGCACTTTAAACGCTACCGGTAGCGTGGCTACAGGAAGTTTAGGTGTTACAGGTACATTGAATGTTACAAGTAACGCTAATGTCCTAAACATAGGTGCAGGTCAAGGCGTATTCACATCAAATATCTCTGCTCTAAATGCAAATTTAGGCAACCTAGCAACAGCAAATTATGTCAATGTTGCAAATGATTTAAATGGTAATATTGCAAACTTTAGCGGTAACCTAAGTTCACA
>JACCDT011669115.1_pt1 | contig 12550 bp, 12 predicted proteins | sample 7446291 | NCBI WGS metagenome assembly JACCDT01 (sample SAMN15323446, study PRJNA562643) | freshwater metagenome | isolation source: river surface water | place: USA:Blue River Watershed | collected 2017-08-17
CTGAAGACATCGAAGGCGAAGCACTGGCAACGCTGGTGGTGAACAACATCCGTGGCATCCTGAAGACCTGCGCCGTCAAGGCACCGGGCTTCGGCGACCGTCGCAAGGCGATGCTGGAAGACATCGCGATCCTGACCGGCGGCCAGGTGATCGCCGAGGAAGTCGGCCTGACGCTGGAAAAGGTCACGCTGAACGACCTGGGCCAGGCCAAGCGCATCGAGATCGGCAAGGAAAACACCACCGTCATCGACGGCGCAGGCCAGTCGGCTGCGATCGAGGCGCGCGTCAAGCAGATCCGCGTGCAGATCGAAGAAGCGACCTCGGACTACGACCGCGAGAAGCTGCAAGAGCGCGTGGCCAAGCTGGCCGGCGGCGTTGCCGTGATCAAGGTTGGCGCTGCGACTGAAGTCGAAATGAAAGAGAAGAAGGCCCGCGTCGAAGACGCGCTGCACGCAACCCGCGCAGCCGTTGAAGAAGGCATCGTGGCCGGCGGTGGCGTGGCGCTGCTGCGTGCCCGTGCAGGCCTGACCCTGAAGGGCGACAACCCGGACCAGGATGCCGGCATCAAGATCGTGCTGCGCGCGATCGAAGAGCCGCTGCGCATGATCGTCACCAACGCCGGTGAAGAAGCTTCGGTCGTCGTGAACAAGGTTCTCGAAGGCAAGGGCAACTTCGGCTATAACGCCGCCAACGGCGTCTATGGCGACATGGTCGAGATGGGCGTGCTGGATCCGGCCAAGGTCACCCGTTCGGCCCTGCAAAACGCGGCGTCGATCGCCGGCCTGATGCTGACCACCGATTGCATGGTGGCTGAGTTGGTCGAAGACAAGCCGGCTGCTCCGATGGGCGGCATGGGCGGTATGGGTGGCATGGGCGGTATGGACGGCATGATGTAATCGCCCACAGCACTTGCTGTTCGAAAAAGCCCGCAGAGATGCGGGCTTTTTTACGTTTGTTCGTTTGACAGATATCAAAGATCGAAAGCGGAAAGTACTGACCATTTATCGAAAGCCCTCACCAATCGAGCTTGGGCGCTCTTGGATCGAACGCCTGCAACTGATCGACAGGGGGCGCCATGTTCAGGACCATCGTCAAAGCTCGCCGCGGGAGCAACCCGCTGGCATTCGGAAAGCAACAGTTCAGCACCGCCCCGGACGCGCCACTTGCCCGACTGAAAGGATCGCTGAAGCAACTGCCGAAGCAAGCCGACATGGTCCAGTCGCTGCGGGAGTTGCGCACCTCTCCGATTTACGGAGAGCTGATGAACTGGACCAAAAAACAGTATGAAGTCATACCCAAAAGCGGCGACGTGCATGACGATCCGCGGGTTCGCAATGTCGCTGGCGGCCATGCCTTGTGCTACGCACTGAATTCCGTCGTACACCTTGCCAACGGTTACGACCTGAATCTGACTGACAGAATCGCAGCGACCGACAACGATCCGGAAGCTGCAGAACGCGCTTTCCTGAGCCAGATCCGACCGGCCCATGCCGAGGCACTCGTAAAGGCGTTCCGAGAATCCTGGCGAGCCAATTCTGAACTTCGGCAGGCGGCCATCCTGTCGGCGCTGCAACCAGGCGTTGCGGAAAAACTGGGACTGACAATTACTGAACGTCACACGCGGCTCGCGCAGGCCTGGGGCACGATCTCGGCTTCTCAGCAGCTGACCCTGGGCGAACTGCTGGCGCTGGTCGATTACGTGAATTCGGCGACCGGCACCTTCAACGCGGTCAATGGGACGGCACTGGCCGCCGCCTATTACGGCGAGCCGGTATTACAGAAAATGACCGCGACGCTCTCGGCCACACTCGACAGTGCGATCCAAAAACTGTGCCGGCACCCGTATTTCGGTCGGCAAGAAATCACGACTTACAAGGGCATATTGTTATCTGACGAAGCGGGCGTTTTTCGGAAAGCGATGCTCAATGCGGCGGTAGGTAGCGGCAAGCTGATACCTTTCCCGAACGTGCTGTCCGCTACTGCCAACCCGAACAAAAGCTATGCGGCGACCAAAGACAGCCTGGGCTACTCGATCGAGTTGCAAATCACGATGCGCACAGCTTTCTATGCCGATCCGTTCCATGACACGTTGACCATGGGCGAAGACGAAGTGATTGGTCCGCGCGGACAGAAATTCATCGTCACCGAAAAATTGGCGACCGAAGTCTTCTCCGAAAGAAGGGAACGATTCGAATGGATCGATCGCTATGTGCTGAAGCCGAAAAACTGAAGGACCGCACATGCTGCACGCCGATTGCGGTCAGGGCTTCCAGGCCGGCTTGCGTTTGTCGATGAAGGCCTGCACGCCTTCCAGCGCCGTCTCGTCCATCATGTTGCAGGCCATGGTTTCACCGGCCAGTTGATAGGCAGCGTGGATGCCCATCTCGGCCTGCCGATAGAACAGCTGCTTGCCCATCGCAATGGCGACAGCCGGCTTGGCAAGGATGCTGTCGGTCAGCTTGCCAATCTCCGCATCCAGCGCATCGGCGGCAACGACGCGATTGACCAGTCCGCGTGCCATCGCAGTCGATGCATCGATGAATTCCCCGGTCAACAACATTTCCATCGCCTGTTTGCGGCCCATGTTGCGCGACAAGCCGACCGATGGCGTCGAACAGAACAGGCCATAGTTCACGCCTGACACGGCGAACTTCGCTTCCGACGAAGCGACGGCGAGGTCACACATGGCGACCAGCTGGCATCCTGCCGCCGTGGCAATGCCCTGCACGCGAGCGATCACGGGCTGCGGCATCTGCTGTATTGCCAGCATCAGCTTGCTGCACTGGTCGAATAATTTTTTGTAATAGGCTGCCGACGGCGCCGCACGCATTTGCTTGAGGTCGTGCCCGGCGCAAAAGGCCTTGCCATGCGCGGCCAGCACCACGACGCGCACCGACGCATCGCCGGCAATCGCATCCACCTCGGCCTGCAGTGCGGCCAGCATCTCTTCGGACAGCGGATTGAACTTGTCGCCCCGATTCAGGGTCAGCGTGGACACGCCATCCCGATCCTCACGCATTACATAGGGTACTGCGTCGCTGGCTGCATGGTTCGAGGTCGCCATCGCGTCTCCTTGTCGTTTTTGTCTTGTCCACCGCGTTGCTGAAGCCGGCACGCTCTCGGCTCAGTCATCGTCGACTTCCGGTAGCGGCTGAGGCTCGCCCAGCGACGGCGGCGGCACATAGCTGGCCAGCAGCGCGATCCGGCTTTCCGGAGTCTCGAGGCTGATGCGACCAAGCGCACCGCTGCGGTAATCCTGCAGCAGGGTATGGGCTGCCTTCTCGAAATCAGTATCCCCCCCCTTGAGACGATAGCCCCGGCGTGCAGCGATGGCCTCGATGACGCCGACGCCGTCCGTCCCTTCAGGGGCCACGCCATAACGCGCCTTCAGCAGCTCAGGGTAGCGCGCCAGCAGCTGTTCGGCAAGGAAGGTTGCGACCTCTTCCTCGATGATCGCGTTCACGCCGATTGCATGGCTGGCGGCCAGCATCAAGCCGTCGGTCGGATGCTCGATCTTGGGCCACATCAGGCCCGGGGTATCGATCAGCACGATGTTATTGCCCAGGAACAGACGCTGCTGGGTCTTGGTCACGGCCGGCTCATCGCCCACCTTGGCCACGCGTTTTTTCAGCAACGCGTTCATCAGGGTGGACTTGCCGACATTGGGTATGCCCATGATCATCACCCGCAAGGGCTTCAAGGCCGTGCCGCGATGGGGCGCGATCTTCAGGCAGTGATCGGGGATCTTCGCAACCTCGGCCGGCTTCTTGGTCGTCAGCGCGACGGCATGCACGTCCTTCTGCTTGCTGAAATAGGCAAGCCAGGCCTTGGTCGCTGCGGGATCGGCCAGGTCGCTCTTGTTCAGGATCTTCAGGCAGGGGCGCTGGCGTGCCTTGCGCAAGGCTTCGATCATCGGGTTGCTACTGGCCAGCGGCACGCGGCCGTCAAGCACCTCGATCACCATATCGACCTTCTCCATGGACTCCGCGGCCTTTCGGCGCGCGGAGTTCATGTGACCGGGGAACCATTGTATGGACATGCTGTGTATTTCCTGATTACCTGAATGTGTGGTGCGCGTCTGTCGGCTCAGCCCAACTCGGCCAGCGAGCGCACATGGGCCACCACGCTGCGGCCCAGAGCCGACAGGTTGTAGCCGCCTTCAAGGCAACTGACGATGCGGCCTTGTGCATGCTGCTGCGCGACTTCGACGATGCGGCTGGTGATCCATGCGTAGTCGGCCTCGACCAGGCCGAGACTGGCGATATCGTCTTCGCGATGCGCATCAAAACCGGCCGAGATGAAGACCATCTGCGGACGCTGCGCGTGCAACGCCGGCAGCCAATGGGCCTGCACCAGTTCGCGGATGGCCTCACCGCGGGTGTAAGACGGTACCGGAATGTTGATCATGTTGGTCGGCGCAGTGCCCACCGCATGCACGCCACTGTACGGATACAGAGGATGTTGAAAGAAGCCGACCATCAGCACGCGTTCGTCGCCGGCAAAGGCTTCCTCGGTACCATTCCCGTGATGCACGTCGAAATCCACGATGGCCACACGCTCCAGACCGTGCGCCTCGAGCGCATGTCGTGCGGCGATGGCGACATTGTTGAACAGGCAGAAGCCCATCGGGCTGCCCGGACGTGCATGATGGCCGGGCGGACGAATGGCGCAAAAGGCATTGGCGAATTCGCCGGCCATCACCGCATCCACGGCGGCTACCGCTGCGCCGGCTGCGCGCAATGCTGCCTGCCAGCTGTGCTGGTTCAGCAAGGTATCGGCATCGATGGGATGGTAGCCGCCGGGGCCCGGCAACGCATCGCGCACGGCCGCCAGCGCGCTATGCCGGTGGACACGCTCGATTTGTTCGATGCTGGCCAGTGGTGCGTCTCGCCTTACGAGCAGCGGCGCAAGGCCGCTGGCAATCAATTGATCCTCGATCGCCTGCAAACGCGCAGGCGACTCGGGATGCCAGTCGCCCATTTCATGCTTGCTGCAATCGGGGTGGGAAAAGATCGCGGTGCTCATCCGAACTATTATGCCCTACTGGTGCTTGCACTATACTTGCGCCTGACCCCGGTCAGGGCTGCTTCCCGCTCTGGCGTGGTGCTGGCCCTCCCTTCCCGTTCCCCTGGTCGCCCCTATCTTGTCCGTCAACCTTCGCAACCCATGAAAGCCACTCTTGCTCCGGTCCTGCTCGCGCTGAGCGCCGCGCTTTGCCTACCTGCTGCCGGCTCCCACGCTGCCGGCAACGCCAGCGACATTGCGGGGACGAACGGCAAGCCGGCCAAGAAGCCGTCCGGCACGAAAGGCACCGGCAAAAACAAATCGACCAACGCGAAGACCAAGACAGCAGGCAAAGTAAAAGGCAAGACCATGGCCAGCCTTGCCGCCAATGCGAAAAGCAAGCGCGGCAAGTCCGCGGCGCGTGGCAGCGCGCGCGCCGCTGGCGGCGACGAAGATATCGAATTCGCCAACTTCAACCAATGGCGTGCGGTGTCGGAGTTCATTGATGAAATGAGCAGCCAGCACGGCTTCGACCGGGAGCAGCTACGTACCCAGTTCGGCCGCGTGCGTTACAGCGATGCCGTCGTCAAGCTGATCAATCCGCCGCCGGCAGGCAAAGCCAAGAACTGGACCGCATACCACGATCGTTTCATCGAGCCGCAACGTCTGCAAGCGGGCGTAGCATTCTGGAACCGTCATGAAGATGCGTTGCGCCGCGCCGAAGCCGAGTTCGGCGTCCCGGCCGAGATCATCGTCGGCATCATTGGCGTTGAAACTTTCTACGGCCGCGACGCGGGTCACTTCCGCGTCGTCGATGCACTGACCACACTCGCCTTCGCCTATCCTGATACGCCGAACCGTGATGCGCGCAAGAGCTATTTCCGCAATGAATTGCGGCAAGTACTGCTGTATTCGCGCGAGAACGATATTGATCCGTTCACGCTGAATGGCTCGTTTGCCGGCGCGATCGGCTGGCCGCAATTCATGCCGGGCAGCATACGACAGTACGCCGTTGACTTCGATGGCGATGGCAAGATCGACTTGCGCAATTCGCCGGTCGATGCGGTCGGCAGCGTGGCCAGCTTCCTGTCGCATCATGGCTGGCAGTCCGGCTTGCCGCTGGTCTATCCGGCGGCTGTGTCGCCAGCGACCGATGCAGGCTGGCCTGCGCTGATCGGCCAGGGGCTTGAGGCCAAGTACACGCTTGGCCAGATGAAAGAAGCCGGTGTCAATGTCGCGCTCACCGTGCCCGACACGATTCCTTACGGCCTGGTCGATCTGCAAGATGGCGAGCGTCCGACCCGCTACTGGATAGGCACGTCCAATTTCTATGCGATCACGCAATACAACCGCAGCTTCTTTTATGCGATGGCCGTGATCGACCTCGGGCAAGCGGTCGGCCGGCAGCGCTTGAAATGAGCTGCGAACACATCAGGAATTCCCCCGATGACTGAAGGCACACCATCAGCCGGCAAAGCCGCGAATGCGGGATGGCATGGCAGCAGCGAAGTTATGCTCGATGACGATGCCATCGTTGCCCTGAGCAAGGCATGGCTTGAAGAGGCTGTGATCGGGCTAAACCTGTGCCCGTTCGCCAACGCTGTCCATCGACGCGGGCAGATCACGTGGAAGCTCAGCCATGCACGCACGCCGGCAGCCTTGCTGGAAGCCTTGGGGCAGGCATTGCAATCGCTGTTGGACACGCCCGCCGAAACGACGGACACCTGTCTTTTGATCCACCCCTGGGTATTGCACGACTTCCTCGACTTCAACGACTTCCTGTCGGTGGCGGATGAACTGCTTGAGGACAACGGGCTGATTGGCGTCGTTCAGATTGCAAGCTTCCATCCGGACTATCGCTTCGGCGGCGTTGATGCTGACGACATCACCAACCACACCAATCGTTCCCCCTTCCCGATGTTGCACTTGCTGCGCGAAGACAGCCTGGACAAGGCGATTGCAGCGATGCCGGATAGCGACCAAATTGTCGAGCGCAATCTCGAGTCCTTGCGCAAACTTGGCCCGGAAGGTTGGCAACAACTACAGCAACGCATTCGCACCAAGGCAGGACGCTGATACCGCCATGTTGACGGCAGTACACTGCCAGTAACACCTCGTCCCGTCCCGCCTCCCCTATCGGCAGTTCACTCCGTTGCAGGTCTTTGCAGATCCAGGCCGGCGCTCGCCGGCCGAATCCCCCTCATTCTCCGGTGTCGAAGCTTTCATGACCATCCGGGCCGGACACCAAGGCGGCACTTTCTTAGTTGGCAATGATTGGCCATGAGCATTGCGAATTCTCAAGATGGGGGGTTGTTTAAATTACTACAATAAAATTGCAATAGAGAAAATAGGCCGGAATAGATTTAACAATTGCTTTGCCAAAAACAATGAAATTACCGTGGCAGCGCAGGTCGAACCGTTATGAATCATGGACTTATTTCATGTTTCACTGGTCAGGATAACGTAACTCCCGGTGTTATTAGATTAAAAATTAATTTACTTTATTGCCAACAATACATAAAATTTAGTTGTCGAAAGAAAAATTAAAACGAAGTCTGTGCGGCGCGGGTTTGACAAGGGAGCAAGGGGTGACTACTGCGTGTGTTGTCTTGCCGCGCAGCATCCGGCGCGTTTGACTCAACATTTGTGTGGGAATGAACATTCAGATGACAACTCAGTTCGAAAATCACATCAGCAATCGGCTGTCCGACCAGGTCGCCTATGATCCCAACAACTTGCTCGACTCGCTGATAGAGAAGCTGCACCTGAAGAATGATGCTGCGCTGTCGCGGGCACTCGAAGTCGCGCCGCCCGTCATCAGCAAGATCCGTCATCGCAGGTTACCCGTCGGCGCGTCACTCTTGATTCGCATGCACGAAGTCAGCGATCTGAGCATTCGCGAACTTCGCATCCTGATGGGCGATCGTCGCGAAAAATTCAGGATCAGCGACAAGCAGTTCAAACCCAAGATGATGGGCAATTGATTCGCGCGGGCGAAGAAAATCCCGGACGGCGAGCCGGGCTCGGCTCGCCGCCGCCAGCGGTACCGGCCGGTGAGAAATGCGCGAGGCTGTCGGCCCTTGAAGATGGCCGCGCAAGCCGTCGCGATGTATTAATGAATGATCGTCTTGGTCAGGCGGGGAAAACGCCGGTCGACAGGTAGCGATCGCCGCGATCGCAAATGATGAACACAATGACGGCGTTTTCGGTCGTCTGTGAAATTCTCAACGCCACTTCGCACGCACCCGCTGCGGAGATGCCGGCGAAAATGCCTTCCTCCACCGCCATCCGGCGCGCCATTTGCTCGGCAGCCGACTGACTGACATTCTCGACCTGGTCTACGCGGCTGCGATCGAAGATCTTCGGCAAGTAAGCTTCCGGCCATTTGCGGATACCCGGAATTTGCGAACCCTCTTCAGGTTGCGCACCGATGATCTGGATGTTCGGGCTTTGTTCCTTCAGGTATTTTGACACGCCCATGATGGTGCCGGTGGTACCCATCGCGCTGACGAAATGCGTCACGCGGCCTTCGGTGTCGCGCCAGATTTCAGGGCCCGTTGCTTCGTAGTGGGCGCGCGGATTATCCGGGTTAGCGAACTGGTCGAGGATGATGCCCTTGCCTTCCTTCTGCATCTGGTCGGCCAGATCGCGCGCATATTCCATGCCGCCCGTCTTGGGCGTGAGGATGATCTCGGCGCCGTAGGCTGCCATGCTCTGGCGGCGCTCGAGGCTGAGGTTCTCGGGCATCAGCAAGATCATCTTGTAGCCGCGCATCGCCGCCGCCATCGCCAGCGCGATACCGGTGTTGCCACTGGTGGCTTCAATCAGGGTATCGCCAGGCTTGATCTCGCCGCGCGCCTCGGCGCCACGGATCATCGCCAGTGCCGGCCTGTCCTTCACGGATCCGGCCGGGTTATTGCCCTCCATCTTGCCGAGAATGATGTTGTTGCGGCGTGCCGCGTCTTCCCCGGGAATGCGCTTGAGTTGCACCAGCGGAGTATTGCCGACGAGGTCCTCGATCGAATGGAAGTGCATGTCAGTCTGCTTGGATAAGGGCAAACCGCCATTCTATCCGCAGTGGCCGACTCGGGTTGTGCAGACCCTGCCCTGAAATCCAAGGACAGCCTGCAGATGAAGCCGGACAGGCTAGTCGCCGTTCGCCACGCTGTCCGGCCGGGAGGCTTACTTCAAGTGATCGCTGGCTTTCATCACATCGGCCGACTTGCCGGCTTTGTCAGGCTTGTCCATCTTGCCGGCCTTTTCCATGCGTTCTGCTTTGTCGGCCTTGTCAGCCTTGTCAGTCTTGTCCATCTTGTCGCCTTTGGCCTTGCCCGTCGAGGACATGGCTGCTGACGATCGCGGCTGGCCATTCACCAGCAGACCGGCCGCCGACAACTTGACCGCATTGCGTTCGCCGATGCCCTTCACACGATGCTCGAGGTCGCTCCAATCTTTGTAATTGCCGTGCTTGTCGCGCTCATCGATGATGGCCCTGGAAGTCGTCGGACCAACGCCCGCGATACTGTCGAGCGCAGCCTGGTCGGCAGTATTGACGTCGACTGCAGCCAGCGCAGCACCTGCAGCGAAACACAGGCTGGAAATCACGAACAGCATTTTCTTCATCATGATGCACCTCCTTGGCGTGGGAAAAAACAATGCCCTCGCATTTAACGGGAAGATGTCAATTTTGTTGCGTCAACTAATCATGATTAGTTTGCATGATGTCGAATTTCATTCGTTGATCGTTTTCTCCGTTCACTATCTCTTTATTTTGTGCAACCGCGAGGTAGCCGCCTGACGATTTCAACTCAACACTTCATCAACACTCACCATCGCCGTACCCGGCTTGCTGATCGCAAGCCGCGCAGCCTGGTTGGCGATCGCTGCGGCATGATCCAGCGCGGCCCCTGCAGCCAGTAATGACGCAATGACGGCAATCACTGTGTCGCCAGCACCGGATACATCGAATACTTCGCGCGCCTGTGCGGCGAAATGACCCACGCCGCTTGCATCAAACAGGCTCATGCCCTCGTCTGAACGGGTCAGCAACAAGGCATCCGGTTGCAAGGATTCGAGCAAGGCCTGCGCACGGCACAGCAAATCCGATTCGTCGCGACATCGCTCAACGCACCCTTCGCGTCATCGGAAATGACCAGTGCGTGGTGCGCGTGTAGCACGTCCCGGTCGGGCAACAGCGTGGGTACCAGAGGAGTGCCAGCGCTGTCTGCCTCAGGGAAAATGCGCTTCACGTCGCCGAAACAGTAGCGATCCAGCATAAGGTCGCGGGCCACCAGCACGCAGGCACGGGACAGCAAAGCCGCCACCGATGCCGCGGGCAATCCAATCAGAGAGTTTGGCGGCCTGCTTGCGATGGCCTGTCCCCTGCCCTTGCCCGGGCAGCGGGATCAGCCCTGGTTCATTACGGAGAGTTCTTCAGTGCGGCGCGGCGCGTAGCTTTCCCACTGGCTGCATCCCGGGCATTGCCAGTAAAACTGCTTGGCCTTGAAGCCGCAGTGGCTGCATTGATAGCGCGCCAGCTTTTGCGCGTAACCCCCGACCAGGCTTTTAACCATCGACAATTCGGCTAAGCGCTCTGGCGGAGAGTACATCAGGCGAGCCTCGATCAGTTTGTCGAGCCCCAACAAGGTCGGGGTACGACGCAGTTCATCGCTGACCAGTTGATTTGCCGCATCCGGGCCATCGAGCTCGACAACGGCCTTGAACACGACCTCCAGCAAGTCGATGGACGGTGCCTCGGCCAGGTAGCCTTGCAGCAGGTTCACGCCTTCGCGCGCACGGCCGACGTCCTTGTAGCCCTTCATCAGTCGCGGGGCGACCAGCGCCACATGCGGCGCGCTTTGCTGCTCCACTCGACGCCATGCATACAACGCACCTTCGGTGTTTCCCTTGGCGAGCAAGGCATCGCCGGACAAGATCGTTGCGCGCACATTATTGCGATCGAACTGCAGCGCCTGCTCCAGTGTTGCCAATGCCGCATCAGGGCCAGCATGCACCAGCTGGTCTTGCGCGACCTCGCAATGGAACTGCGCAATTTCTTTTTGATAGGCACCGGCACCGGATGCTTGCAGCGCCTGCGCGGCATCGATCGCGCGCTTCCATTCTTTTTCGCGCTGGTAGATCTCGAGTAGCGCGCGACTGGCTTGGGCCGCATACGGGGTGCCAACCAGCGCATTGAAGGTTTCTTCGGCACGGTCCAACAAGCCAGCCTTCAGGTAATCCTGCCCCAGTTCATAACGCGCCTGCCCGGCCAGCTCCGGCGACAGGTCGCCGCGCGCCAGCAGGTTCTGGTGCACGCGCACCGCACGCTCGATGTCGCCACGCTGGCGGAACAACTTGCCCAGCGCGAAATGCAGCTCGGCAGTCTCGGGATCCAGGCGAGCGATCTCAACAAAGGTATCGATCGCCTTGTCCGGATTTTCATCCAGCAGCTGATTCAGGCCCTGGTAGTAGCTGCGCGGCAGGTTGCGCGACTCGGCCACCACGGCGCGGATATCGACGCGCGCGGCAATCCAGCCCAGCGCGAAGAAAAACGGTATGCCGAGCAGCCACCAGGTTTCAAATTCCATCAGGGTGCCTTTCGGTCACAAGCCGATCTGTTCGATCAGGGTATCGGGGGCGGGCGCTTGCGTGCGGGTGGCGGCCTGTTCGGCGGCTTCGGTCTTGAGTTGCTCGAGCTCCTTGCGGACACGCGACAGCTCTCGCCGGTTGCGGAGCAAGGTACCCGTCATGGCAAGCACGCCCATTACGGTACCCGCGACCAGGAAGGCCAGCAGCAGCAGAATCAACGGCGAGCGCGCCTGGCTATTCCAGAAGAAATGCAGCACGACTTCATCGGTATTCTTCAGCGCGAAGCCGAAGAAGATGACGAAGAGCGCAAAGGCGATCAGGCGGACCAGGAGCTTCATGCGGGCCGTATACGCAGCGAAAGTGAATATGGATGAAATTGTACGCGAAAAGAAATCCATTTCCCGCTGGATCTTCCAGCGGGGATGCGGGGCGCGTGCCGGCTTCAATAGTCCACGACAGGCGAAAAAAAACGGCATTCCGAAGAATGCCGTTCCCATGGGTTACCGGACTGCTGAACGTCAGTCGTCGAGGATCGGTTGCCCGACCATCGCATCCACCCGCTCGCGCAACTCCTTACCCGGCTTGAAGTGGGGTACCCGCTTCTCGGGCACCATCACCGTCTCGCCGGACTTGGGGTTGCGACCCATGCGGGGCGGCCTGCTGTTCAGCCCGAAGCTGCCGAAACCACGAATCTCGATGCGCTGGCCAGCGGCCAGTGCATCGGTCATCGCGTCGAGCAGTGTCTTGACGGCGAAATCCGCATCCTTGGCTACCAGTTGCGGATAACGCTCGGCCAGACGGGCAATCAGCTCCGACTTGGTCATCAGTAATGCCCGGATCAGCCTTTGTTGTCGAGCTTGGCCTTGAGCAGTGCGCCGAGGCTGGTGGTGCCCGAAGCGGCAGCGGAATCCGCCGACATCTTCTGCATCGCCTCTTGGGTCTCGGCATTGTCTTTCGC
>JACCDT010953614.1_pt1 | contig 12549 bp, 16 predicted proteins | sample 7446291 | NCBI WGS metagenome assembly JACCDT01 (sample SAMN15323446, study PRJNA562643) | freshwater metagenome | isolation source: river surface water | place: USA:Blue River Watershed | collected 2017-08-17
CCTCCGCGCGTGTAGAAGTCCGCCGTTACGGCATAAGATTCAGAACGACAAGCGCTCAAATCGGACTCAGAACGGTCGGGAGTGTCGAGTATTCCTCTGGAATGCTAGAACTCGAAGAACAGAGGGCCAGGCAGCGTGAACGCCAGCGGGCCTACTACCAGCGGACGAAGGAAGCCCACAAGGCCCGCGTCCGAGCCTGGCGCGCGACGCACCAGATCGAGGGCGCGGCACGAGACGCGGTCGCCAACGCCCTTCGCGACGGAAGGCTCGTGCGTCCCGCAACCTGCCAGCGCTGCGGCTGTAAGCCCCCGGCCCGCCATGGGTCGAGGAAGCCAGGCAACGTGGAGGCGCACCACCACCGGGGCTACAGCCCGGAGCACCAGCTCGACGTCCGGTGGCTCTGCAAGCCCTGCCACGCGATCGAGGACCTGGCCGGCCATGGCGAGTGACCTTCCGCCCGAGCTCATGAAGTTCAAGCCCGAGAACCGCGAACGGACCAGGCGTGCGATCGCGAAGGTCGTCGAGGAGGCGGTTCGCGACGCGGGCACGAAGTTGATCTCGGTCGCGAAGGTCCGTGACGCCGGTGCGAAGGACAACAACGCCGCACAGGAGTGCCTGAAGGCCTGGCGGGCCGGACTTTCGATCGCAGAGCCCTGGATCGACCCGCCGACCCCGGCGAAGCCTGGTGACCTGGCGCCGCCCGCGGAGGCCCGCTCGCTCCTGGCGCAGCGCATCCGCGAGACGCAGACGGACGGCCAGCGCGAGGCGGTCATGCACGAGCTCGCCGCCCTCGTGCTCGACGGCGTCGTCGACCCGGATGAGGCCCGGGAGATCCGGGGCCCGCTCCAGGAGGCCCGCCAGGCCGGCGAGGCGAAGCGGGCGAACGAGCCCCCGCCCGAGGACCCCACGAAGCTCGCGCTGTGCTCCCTGGAGGCCGCGCAGGCCGCCCGAGCCCTCGACCTGTTCGTCGGGGACGAGCGCCGGGACCGGATCATGGCCATGATCGCGGCCGAGCTCGAGGCCGACACGATCGAGCACCCGACGGAGGAGGCGTGACCCCGGACGAGCAGCTCCGCGGCCTCGAGCGAGAGGCGTCCGCCGGTGACCCGCTGGCCGTCCAGCGCCTCGGCGAGGAGCGCTGCCGGCGAGGCCTCCACGACCTGCCCGACGGCCTGGTGATGTGGCGCGTCAGCGAGGGGCGAGTGGAGACGTTCCGAGCCTGCCGCCGCTGCGGCGCGGCCGTGGGGCTTCCGGCCTCGGTGACCGTCACGTTCTCGAGCCGAGATCTGTCCAGCGAGGACGAGACGCGCGACGAGGCGCGCGTCCGGCTTCGGGCCCACGTGGACGCGAACGCCGGACAGGTGACGCGCGCGGTTCAGGCGGACGGCTGGGTCGATATGGAGCCGCCTCGGCTCCGCCGCGACCTCGCCCCCTTCGTCCGCGCGGGAGACGAGCCGATCAGCTTTCGGCGGGAGCACCGCTTCCGCGTCCGGCTGATCGAGTTCCGGTGCGGCCGGTGCAGGTTTCACGCGGCCACGCTCCACATCGAGGGAGAGCCGGATCCGGCCCCTCCTCCAATGCACCGCTGCCGATGACCCGCGCCGAGGCCATGGCCTGGGGCCGAGCCTGCACGCGCCGGATCCCGACCCGCGACTTCCCCGCCGAGGTCCTCGCCCTGGTCGAGGAGCGCGAGGGCGGGAGGTTCTGCGGGGCCTGTCGGGAGCAGGGGCTACAGACTCCTCCGTGCGAACCCCTGGAAGTGGACCACCGGCGCCCGCTCTCGAAGGGTGGGACGAATCACCACCTGAACCTCGGCTTCCTCTGCCGGGCGCACAACAGGTCCCGGTGCAACCGGTTCGGGCCGCTGGCGCCCCCGACGTGGGCCCGGGGGCCCGGCGGCTCGCGGCCGTCCTCGAGCGGGTAGGCCCGCGCCGCCGGCGGCGCGCGACTGGCGCGGCCCTGGCGGTCTGCTCCTACCGGGCCGGGAGCTGGCGCGCGCAGCGGATCCTCCACCGGGCCGTCGAGCGCTGGAAGCTCCTCGTATCGGGCCGCGGCGTCGGGAAGACGCACGCCTGCGCCTACGAGCTCCTGCAGATCGTCCTGGACGCGCCGCCGGGCTCCGAGGGGGCGGTCCTCGCGCCGACCCTAACGCACGCCGAGGCGGCGATCGCGAAGCTCCGCGAGCTCGCGGCCGGCCTGCCGGGCGTCACCGACGAGTCGTGGGTGACCAGCCGCCGGCGGCTCATGCTGCCGGGCGGCCGGTCGATCAAGGTCTTCAGCGCCGACCGCAAGGAGGTCGTGCGCGGGCCGTCGATCGTGGCCCTGTGGATCGACGAGGCGGCGCTCGTCTCGGCCAAGGCGATCGAGGCCTCGCTGCCCGCGCTGCGCCGGCCCGGCGTGCGCGTGAAGCTCCTGATCTCGACCACGCCGGCCGGCAAGAACTGGGTCTTCGAGTGGTGGGAGCAGGCGAAGAAGAAGCCCGAGCTGGGCCTCCTGCGGCTGCGCTTCAAGGGGACGGAGTCGCCCTACAACGACCAGGCCGTGATCGCGCTCTACCGCGAGACGGCCTCGCCCGAGAAGTTCGCGCAGGAGTATCTCGCCGAGTTCGTCGACAACATCCTCCTGGCCTTCCCCGACCGCGACTTCTGGGTCGACAGGCTCGACGAGCGCGCGGCCGGCACCCCGTGCTGGCTCGGGGTCGACGTCGGGCAGAGCGACTTCTACTCCTGCACGCTCGCCAACGAGTTCGGCGAGGTGCAGATGGTCGGCCGCTGGAACGAGGACACGCCCGGCTTCGCCCCGGCGACCTACTTCCGGCAGAGCGAGCAGCGCGTGCTCGAGCTGGCCAGGCGCTTCGGGGCGACGGTCGTCGTGGACACGGGCGGGCGCGCCGGCGCGCCCGGCGCAGTCCTGGCCGAGAACCTGCGAAACCCGGGCGACGGCAAGCCCGGCGTCCGGGTCATGGAGATCAAGACCTCGAGCCAGGGGACGAAGGCCGAGATCGTCGAGCAGTCGCGGCTCGACGTGCAGGCCAAGGTCCTGCGGGTCCTGCGGGACGGCGAGGGCTGGCACAAGGTCCTCGACTACGAGATGTCGCGCTTCTGCGGCACGAAGAACGTCGTCCACGGCCGCGAGATCATGAGCTACGAGGGCCCGCAGATCCGCGGCGAGCACGACGACACGGTGATCTCGTTCTGCCTGGCGAACTGGGGCCGCTCGAGGGGCGAGAAGGTCGAGGACCCACTGAAGGGCGACTTCACCGGCTTCGCGGTCGAGCCCGACCAGGCGGCGCCGGCCACGACGGCCGAGGACCTCGGGGGCTGGGGCGCGGTCTGATCCTGTCGGGGCCGTAGGTCACAAGGTGGCCATGGGCTGGACCGACTACCTGCCGTCCTTCTTCAGGCCGAGCGTCGAGCTCGCCGCGCCCGTCGTCCTGGCGAAGGACGGCTCGTCCGGGCCGCCCGACCTCTCCGAGTTCGAGCGCGCGACCTGGGGCCTGGGCTCCATGTCGCTCACGCAGGTCGCGCAGTTCGCGGCCTTCGGCATGGGCGTCCGGCAGGACATGGACCCGCGGCTGATCCCGCCCGAGGTCCTCGAACTCCTGGACTACGACACGACCTTCGCGATCGGGAACGCGGCGATCACCGCGCCGGCGCTCGACCCCGAGCTCTACTACGTCCGCGGCTCCGACCGCGACGTGGCCGAGACGGAGGCCTGGCTGCGGCCGATCCTCCCGCAGCTCCTCGCGTGCTTCGTGCGCGCCTTCAGCTACGGCGCGATCCCCGTCGTCCTCGACTGGAAGGTCGAGCCGCTCTCGTTCGAGATCCCCGACGCGCCGAAGGACCCGCAGCCCGTGGCGCTGCGCCGGAAGAACCTCGACGGCCACGCGCACTACGACTTCGTCCACGAGATCTGGCCGAGCGACGCCACGCCCGAGGTGCGCAACGACCGGCTGCTCGCGCTGCTCTACGGCGGGAAGCGCTACGGCGGCCAGGACCTCGACGACCCGAGCGAGATCCGGGCCTTCGTCGCGACCTGGGACAAGGCCTTCGGCCGGCTCGCGGGCTGCGGCTCGCGGCACCGGGCCTTCGGGCCCTGGTGGCGGAAGGGCACGGGCGAGCTCTGGAACGGGCGCTTCCTCGAGCGCAGCGTCGACCTCCCGCGCGTCGGCTACGCGCCCGAGGGCGACGTCACCGTCAACGGGACGAAGATCTCGGCCACGAAGATCCTGCGCGCCGCGGTCCTCTCGCTGCGCAACGGCTCGGCCCTGATCCTGCCCTCGACCTACTCGGCCACCGGCGAGCCGCTCTGGAAGGTCGACGTCCTGAAGACGACCGAGGGCGCCGCTCAGGCCTTCGACAAGAGCCTCGACCGCAACGACGTCCAGATCCTCGAGGCCTCCTTCGTCCCGCGCGGCGGGGTCGACAAGGCGACCGAGGAGCAGATCAGCGACTCGGCCCAGCGCATCTGCGACTTCGCGGCCGAGCGGGTGACGGAGGTCGTGCGCGTCGTCGACCGCATGCGGAACGGGAAGCGCGCCGACGCCCCGCGGCTGCTCGCGAACGACGTCCCGAAGCGGAAGCGGAAGATCCTGCTCGAGATCTTCGGGAAGGTGGCCGAGGCCGTTCACGAGACGAGCGACGGCAAGCGCTACAAGATGAGCGAGCTCGTCCACCCCGAGATCCTCTCGCAGCTCGGCGTGCGCACGCGCTCGATCGAGGAGGCGGCCCGCGCGCCGCGGCCCGGCGACGAGGGGCCGGCGCCCGGCGCTCCCGGCCGGCCGAGCAGCCCGACGGGCGACCGCGACCAGCGGCGCGACGACTCGAAGACGATCGACGGCGAGAGCGACACGGGCGGGAAGGACGTCGAGCGCCAGGAGCGCGAGGCCCTGCGCTCCCAGCTCGTGGCCGACATCCAGTCCCTGCGCCAGGAGAACGCCGAAGCGCGGACCCGGATCACGGAGACGCTTGCCCGGCTCGAGGGGGCCGCCTCCGTCTCGGCCCCGCAGGCCCTCACGATCAACATGCCGAAGGCGCCGGACGTCCACGTCGCGCCCGCGGAGGTCCACTACCACGCCCCGGACCAGGCCCCGCCCGTGGTGACGCAGAGCTTCACGCTCGAGGTCCCCCAGGCGCCGCCCGCCGAGGCCCCGGAGATCCACTACCACGCCCCCGAGCAGCCGGCCCCGATCGTCAACATCGAGAACGTCGTGAACGTCCCGAAGCCGGCGGCCAAGGACATCCGGGTCTCGTTCGACCACGGCAAGGACGGGTCGGTCAGCAGCGCCACTGGGACGGTCACCCCGACCGAGTAGATCTTCAGCCCACGGAGGCCACATGCCCAAGTCCACCAGCTTCGCGAACTCGCTCCTCGAGCTGATCCTGAAGGCCACCACCTTCGCGGACTTCGCGGAGAACGACACGAGCTCGCCCGCGACCTTCCTCTACATCAGCCTGCACACGGCCGATCCGGGGATCGGGGGCAGTCAACTCACGAACGAGACCGCCTACACGAACTACGACCGCGTCGCGGTCGCGCGGACGGCCGGCGGCTGGACGATCGTGGACGAGGAGGCCGCCAACGCCGCGCTGATCCAGTTCCCGCAGTGCGGGGTCACGGGCGCGACGGTGACCCACGTTGCGATCGGCAAGGCCGACCTTCCGGCCGCGGGCCTCGTGATCTGGGCCGGCGCGCTGGCGGCCTCGCTCGCGGTGGCCAACCTGATCCAGCCGCAGTTCTCGGCTGGGGCCCTGACGGTCGCGGAGACGTAGATGGCCTCCTCGATCGAGGACATGGCCTACGCGCTGGACACCACGCACGACCCCGACAAGGAGGATTGCGAGGAGGCTCGCGCCCTGCTGATCCGAATGGCCCGTGGGCTCGACAAGTTCGCGGAGCACATCCACCCGTGCCCCGAGGGCGAAGACTGCAACTGCGGGCTGGGTCCGCTCCTGGCCGACGGCCTTCGGGTCCTCGCGGCGTTCGGCGCCGAGAGGTTGCCGAGGTGATCGACTACCGCTGTGCCACCTGCGGGAAGCGCGTCGCCGTGATTCACGAGGCCGGCAAGACCGCCCCGGCAATCGTCCGCGCCTGCGGCCACGAGGGAGCGGGCGTGACGGCCGGGCTCGTGGCCACCGTGTCGGGCAAGGCGAAGGTGAGCGGGTGAGCTTCTCCTCCGTGCGAGACATTGCCGAGAGTCGCACGGAGGGCCGGACCTTCCGGGGCCCGATCCGCAAGATTCCCTCGCAGGCCAGCACGGCCGGCTGGTGGGTCGACCTCTCCATGGCCTCGGGGACCCCGAACCCGAACTACTACGCCTCCTCTCCGCTCGTCGCGGCGACCCTCGACGGAAATGCTGGGATCAGGACGGGCGGCGACGTCTCCCCGGCCACCAAGATCCTCACCTCGTGGGGACTCTGTTCCCCGACGGCCGGGCTCGTGGGGCTCTACTGGCTGCTCGACTACCTGCTCTATTACGGGTTCGTCGACTTCGACGACGTCGACCCCCAGACCATGGACAACACCGTCGCGCTCCCGCGCTACACGGACGGCGTGGGCGTCCAGGCCATGCTCGTCGCGGTCACGCCTACCGTCGGCGGCGGCACGTTCGAGTTCGACTACGTGAACCATGCCGGCGTCGCGAAGACGTCGCCTGTGCAGAGCTTCTCGACCGCGGCGGCCAACATCGCCTCCTTGCCCTGCTCGCAGCAGGCGACCGCCGCCGGTGGGCGACCCTTCCTGACGCTCGCCCACGGCGACACCGGAATCCGCAGCCTGACCGCCTGGCGCACCCTGACCGTGCACGGCGGCCTCGGGGCGGTCGTCCTCGTGAAGCCTCTCGCGGAGCACGTGATCCGCGAGGTGAACGCGTGGAACGTCGCCGAGTGGCCGCAGATGGGCTACGGAATGCCCGTCGTCGAGGACGGGGCCTACCTCGGAATGATCATGAACTGCGCCGCGACCGTCGCCGCAGGGACGCTCTCCGGGTTCGTCCAGAGCGTCTGGAAGTAGGAGACCACCCATGACGATCAACTCCCATGACGCCCTGATGTCTGCGCTCACGAGCGGGCAGGCCGTCGGTCCGGTCCCGTCGCTCAAGACGACGACGCCCGTGCACACCGTGAACGGCTGGCACCTGCTCGCGGGCCTCGCCGGGTCAGGCGGGCCGACGACCTACCCCGGCACCGATCTGCTCTGGGCCCACTGTGACGAGTCGGGCGGGGACGGCACGACCGGGTTCGGTCTCCCGCACGGCGGGCCGGTGCTCCCGTCCACGAAGCACCTGACCCGCCTGAGCGCCATGATGGTCGCGGCGGCCGGCGCCCCGTGGACGGCCCAGCTCGTGGACCTGCTCGGCTACTACCGGCTCTCGACCACGAACGTCACCGGGACCGGCAGCCGCGTCCTGATCAACACGAACACGTTCACGGCGTCGAACAGCGGCGGCAACCTGCTCCTGACCTATACGAACGACTTCAAGAACCTCACGCGGATCCGCTGCACGACCACGACGACGCTCCCGACCGGCCTGGCGACGAGCACGACCTACTGGCTCGTGCGCCAGTCGAGCACGACGGCCAAGGTCGCGACCTCCTACGCCAACGCGCTCGCGGGCACGTTCATCGCCTACACCGACGGCGGTACCGGGACGCACACCCTGACGATCCGGCCGCGCTACGACGGGGTCGGGGCACAGGCCGCCTTCGTCGTCCAGACGGCCCCCTCGACGGGCGGACCGAACATGACCGCGTCGAGCTACACGAACTCGGCTGGCACCCCGGGCCGGGCCTTCCAGGGCTCTCCGTCGTTCGCCGCCGCGGCGGATGCCTACGCGGCCAGGATCCCGCACAGCGGCACCGGCGCGGGCCGCAACCAGTTCCTCCCGCTCCAGGGCGACGCCGGGATCCTGTCGATCGAGTCCTTCACCCTCTCGACTGGCACGGCCTACACGGGCTCGGGCGTCCTCGCGGTCTGCCTGGTCAAGCCGATCGGCCCCGAGGTCCCCCTTCCTGTTACGGGCGCGGTGCAGATCATCGACACGGTCAACCAGATCCCCTCGCTCGACAGGATCGAGGACGGGGCCTGCCTGGCCTGGATGCTGTGGGGCACGGGCGCCACGACGAATAACTCCCCCTTCTCCGGGACGTTCTCGGCGGTCTGGGGGTAGCCGTGCTGCTCGGGAACGGAGCTCGGTCAGTCGCGCTCTGCCCGGGCATGCTGCTCGGGTTGACGGGGCCCACGATCGACCAGGCCAACCGCTCGAGGTCCCCGGCCATGGGGCTCATGAGCGGCGTCGGCTCGTGGGACGGGTCGACGCTCCTCGCCGCCAAGTCCGCGATCCCGCGCGGCTACACGCACCCGACGGCCTGGGTCCTCCCGCGCGAGGGCGGCGACATGGCGACGGCCTACCAGGCGATCCTCGGCGAGGCGACCGTCTACGCGAACCTGGCCGGCGGCTACAACCTCTCGGCTGCGCTCACGGGCGCGGGCGACGTCACGAGTGCCGCCCTGGGCCTCGTCGTCTCGGCCATCGCGGCGCTCACGGGCTCGGCGACCGTCGTGGCTGCGATCACGGGCAAGCTCGAGGCGGCGGCGGCCCTGACCGGCAGCGCCTCCGTCGTGGCCAGCCTGGGGGCCCTTGCGGACCTCGTGGCCAGCCTCTCCGGCAACGCGACCGTCGTGGGCGCGATCACGGCCACGGGCTCCATGACCTCCGACATCAACGCCTCGGCGACCCTCACGGTCGGCGCCATTGCCGACGCCGTCTGGGACGAGGTCCTCTCGGGTCACCTGACGGCAGGGACCACGGGCAGCGCGCTCAACGGAGCTGGCTCGGCCGGCGACCCGTGGGGCACGGCGCTCCCTGGCGCCTACGGGGCGGGCTCGGCCGGCAAGCTGATCGGCGACCTGCTCGCCTCTGGCTCGGTCGACGGACTCGACGTGCTCGAGGCGCTGCGGGTCGGCCTGGCCGTCCTCGCCGGCAAGACCTCCGGCTTCGCCTCGGGGGCCGGGACCCGCACCGTCCGATCGGTGGACGACACGAAGGATCGGCTCGTGGCCGTTCAGGACGCCAGCGCCAACCGGACGAGCACCACGCTCGACGGTTCGTAGTGGACTTCATCGGCGGGCTCTGCGGGACGCTCTTCGCCAGCCTGCTCGGGGCTGGGGAGGCCGTCGTCGAGGCGCCCGTCGTTCGCCGCGGCGGCGGCGGGTGGCTTCTCCCGCGGCGCCCGACGAAGTCCGAGCTCGAGGCGGCGCTGATGGTCGTGCTCCTGGCCGAGGAGGCTGACGAATGAAGTGCTCGCGGTGCGGGGCGGAGACCGAGGTCATCGACTCCCGGCCCATGCCGGACGGGCGCGCCGTTCGCCGCCGGCGCCAGTGCTTCGGTCCCGAGAAGCACCGGGTGACGACGCACGAGTTCGAGACGGCTCGCGGCGTGGCCTACGTGCCCGTGAAGCCCGCGCCCGCCCGTATGTAAGACCACCACAACATGTAGAAGATCCTCGGCGATCTCTCCGCGCGCGCGTAGACCTGGCGCATGCGCGTGCGCCTCCGAGCCAAGAACTCCGCCACCAAGCCCCCGCGGGTCGACCGCGCGGGGCCCGGGCGGATCAACGGCCTGTCGCTGATCACGAAGGGCGAGGCGCTCGGCCACGGCTTCTGGATCGACGAGACCACGCTCTCCCAGGTCGCCGAGCAGGCCGAGGGCAGCAAGGGCCGCTGGACGCACGGGAACCTCTGCGCGGACGGCCTCGGCACCCACCTCGGGCGCTGGGAGAACGTCAAGCAGCTCGGGGACTCGGTCGTCGGGGACTTCGCCTTCTCGCCTACCGCGAAGAACGTGAAGCCCGAGGGCCTCTCGGTCGACGCCCCGACCTACCTCATGGACCTGGCGGAGCGCGACCCCGACGCCGCCGGCGTCTCGACCGTCCTCGAGCTCGACGCCTTCGCGCTCGAGGAGCTCTCCGAGGCTGACAAGAAGGCCGGGAAGGAGCCGAAGCGCTTCGCCCGGACCAAGTCGACCCCGCGCGCCGACTTCGTGGGCGACCCCGCCGCGAACCCGGACGGCCTCTTCGCCGGGACCCCCAGCGAGCTCTCGGAGCGCGCCTCGAGCGCCCTCGACGAGGCCGCCGAGCGCTTCGGCGCCGAGCGCGTCCGCGGCTTCCTCGCCGCCTACCTCAACGGCAAGGCCCAGACGGCCTCGCTTTCCACCCCCAGGCCCCAGGAGGGCACCGTGGACATCGAGCAGCTCAAGAAGCAGCACGCCGAGGAGCTCGCCGCCCGCGACGCCTCGATCGCCGCCCTCAAGGGCCAGATCGAGGCCAGCCGCGCGGTCGAGAAGGCCCGCCGCCAGGTCGAGGTCGACGCCTACGTCGCCAGCCTGAAGGAGCGCGCCGGCAAGGCGCAGCGCCCGCTGGCCGAGGCCGAGGTCGCCAAGGTCGTGAAGCTCTTCGAGGGCGGCCACGACGAGGCGGCCCGGATCGTCGGCGACGCGCTCGCCGCGAAGGCCGAGGCGCTCGGCGCCGGGCCCTTCGAGCGCGCGACCGAGGGCGGCACGCTCTCCCCGAGCGCCCCCCACAGCCTCAAGGCCGAGATCGCCCACCAGGCGGCCTCGCTCCGCGACATCGGCTGGACGGTCGAGCTCTCGGCCGACGGCACGCAGATCACCAAGCGCACGCCGCCCAACAAGGCGGGGAGGTAGCCCATGAACCTGCTCCCGGGTCTCGTCTCCTTCCCGCGCCCGGCCCGCCGGGTCACTGTCGAGAAGCTCCCGCGTCTCGAGGCCTCCGAGGTCACGATCCTCGCGGGTCAGGTCGACAGCGGCAACTCGGCCTTCCGCACCTCCTTCATGCGCCCCGGCATGGTGCTCGTCGAGCACACCGACGGGTCCGGCAAGTATGTGGTCGGGTCGGACTCGAACGCCAAGCACCAGACGCAGGCGGCGGTCGCGACCCTGATCACGAACCCCGGGGCCGGCGGCTGGGACGGCACGGTGACGATCCAGGGTCACTGGGGCTCGTTCACGGTCGCGCTCTCGGGCTCGAACACGGACGCCGCCGTCGCCGCCGCGATCATCGCCGCGGCCGCGGCCCTCAACCCCGAGTCGCAGGCGCCGATCACGGCGGCCGACACGACGGGCGAGGTCACGATCACGAACCACGACAAGGGCGCCGGGACCTGGCTCAAGGCCAGTCACGGCACCGTCCCGACCATGTTCGGGGCCGCCGGCGCGGTCTCCTACGGCGTCGACCCCGACGTCGTCGTGACCGAGGGCTACGTCGACATGCTCAACGGTGCGGCGGCCAGCGTGGACGCCCTGTCCGGTGAGGTCCTGCGCGTCGGCTACTTCGACGCCTCGAACCTGATCAACCTCACCGCGGAGGCCGCGGCCGTGCTCCTGAAGCGCGGCTCGCTCTTCTCGGGCACCCCGACCCTGGCCGGGTAAGGAGACCTCCCATGCTCATGCCGACGCCGATCGCGACGGTCCTCAGCCCGGGTGCCCTCACCGGGATGGTCCAGTCCTTCATGGGCGCCCAGCCGAAGCCCATGCTCTCGCTCTTCGAGGGGGGCCGCCCGCTCTCGGCCGACCTGGCGCTGTCCACGGGCGACTCGATCGCCACCTGGGACCAGGTCACCGGCCGTCGGCGCCTCGCCGGCTTCGTCGGCGGGTCCTCGCCCTCGCAGGAGGTCGAGCGCGTCGGCGTCGAGACGCGCACCTCGGCCTGCGCCCACATCAAGCTGTTCAAGCGGCTCCCGGGCACGATCCTGATCAACGAGAACGCGCCCGGCATGATGCGGCCGGACGCGCAGGCGGTGGTCCGCCAGGCCCAGAAGGACCTGGCGAACATGATCGCGGACACGATCGAGCGCGCCTGCGGTCTCGTCCTCTCGACCGGCAAGTTCACGGCCAGCAAGGCCAACTTCCCGGACACGCAGGCGATCTTCGACGTGGACTACGGCGCGTCGGTGAACACGGCGTTCACCCGCTCGGCGGCGTGGGCCACCGTCGGCACGAAGATCATCAGCAACGACGTCCCGCTCCCGCTCAAGCGCTCCTACATCAACGCCACGGGCGAGGAGGCCGGGCACGTCGTCTACGGCCCCACGGTCGAGGCCTCGATCCTGGCGAACACCGAGTTCCAGGCGCTCGCGGCCCAGCAGGCCGGCCTCACGATCATCCAGGGCGCCGGGCTCGGGGCGACCGTCCAGCAGTTCAAGATCGGCGGCCTGAACTGGGTCCCGACCTCGGGGACCTTCAAGCCCTCGGGCGGTTCGGTCACCCCGTTCTTCCCCGCGGACACGATCGCGGTCCTCCCGAAGAGCCTCGAGGAGACGCTCGGCATGGCCTACGGCCGCGCGATCGTCCCCGCCGGGCAGGTCTTCGGCCAGTCGGGCGACTCGGCCGCCAGCCTCCTGAAGCTCTCCGAGCAGGGCGTCTACAGCTGGGCCGAGGTCCAGGGGAACGGCGTCGTCCTCCACGCCGGGATCGTCTTCCTGCCCGTGAACCTCAACCCGATCAACCTCATGCGCGGGGCCGCCTAACCGGCG
>JACCDT011642989.1_pt1 | contig 12547 bp, 10 predicted proteins | sample 7446291 | NCBI WGS metagenome assembly JACCDT01 (sample SAMN15323446, study PRJNA562643) | freshwater metagenome | isolation source: river surface water | place: USA:Blue River Watershed | collected 2017-08-17
CTTTGATGATTTCTGGTTCGGTTTGGTACTTGCGGGTCAAGTCTAGAATAGGCTTGGCCATGGTAGCCGAGAAAAAGACAGTTTGTCTCTCCTCTGGCATCTCCTGCAAGATGGCTTCGATATCGTCCCGGAAGCCCATGTCTAGCATTTCATCTGCCTCATCGAGAACGATGATGCCAGCATCTTGCAGTTTTAGGGTGCCACGGTTGATGTGATCTTGTACACGTCCAGGAGTACCTACGACGATCTGTACGCCTTTTTTCAGAACACGAATCTGCTTGTCGATGGATTCGCCTCCGTAGATGGCTACTGAATAAATTTTCTTGTGGTATTTAGCCAGCTTTTGAATTTCTCCTTCTACTTGAACCGCTAGTTCGCGGGTAGGGCAGAGGATAATGGCTTGTGGTTTGACAAAGTCAGCATCTACCAAATCAATGATAGGAATTGCGAATGCTGCCGTCTTGCCTGTACCCGTTTGTGCTTGACCGATTACATCGCGTCCTTGCAGTACAAAGGGAATGGCTTGTTGTTGGATTGGGGAAGGTTGGGTGTAACCCATTTCTTCCACTGCCCGCAAGATTTCTTCCGAAATCCCCAGGTCTGAGAATTTGATTGTGTTTTCCATGATGTTGTCCTTACTTTTTCTTGCCATGGTATCCTAAATCCCAGACAAGCAACAGCAAGGACTCACGGCACGAAAAATAGCTCTGTCAAAATTGACGCTGCAAAAGTAGGTAGAATTATTTTGTAAACCAAGGATTGACCCGAAGTTTTTAGAATATTCTGTATAAATGAGGGGCTTGCTCCGAAATATATTTGGTGGTAGGGTTGTAAAAAATACGAAGTACGAGTGACGAAATACGAGATAAAAAAATATCGAATGCTGAACGCTGAATGTAGAATGCTGAAGTTTTACAAAGTACAAAGTACCAAGTACGAAAAAGACTTTTTGAAACAAGAACCAAGAAATTAGACTTTCTATTGTGGTATCATGGGATTTCTGCTTACTGAATAGCAGCAAAATTAGTCTACCCTTTTACTTTCCTACCGAAGGCAGGTTTCTTTCCTCGTGCCTCTAATTTCTTGTTTCTTGTCTCTTGCTTCTAACTATAAAAACGCCCGATCCTCGGTTGCTTCCTCCGTCATCTTCTCAGCGAGATCCTTGCCCAAGTACCGGTCAATCAGGCCATGTGCGGCATAAAGCACAGGAGTAAGCGCCAAGGCCACGGTAAACTTGTACACGTAGTTGATTAAACCTACCGCAGCGATCTGGGGTAGGGACCAGTTGCCAAAGACATAGAATGCGATCCCTAGCACCACAAACGAATCAATAAACTGAGACACGAGCGTGGAACCAGTAGCACGTAGCCAGATCATTTTTGGGCCTGTCACGGCGCGAAGCTTTTGAAAAACAAACACATCGATCAATTGCCCCAGTAAAAATGCGGTCAACGAACCAATGATGATGCCCAATCCCTGTCTAAAAATGGTATTGAAGGCATAGTTGATGTCAAAGGCACTCCCGTCAGGCATGCTGGCATTGACCAGCATCCAGAACTCGGCTGGTGCCAAGGCAGTCACCAAGGAGATGATCAGAAAGACATAAGTAATCAATCCTGCAGTGAGGAAACTGATTTTCCGCACCCCCTTTTTTCCAAAATACTCGTTGATCAGGTCCGTAGTGATGAAGACCACCGGCCAGATCACCGCCCCAGCCGTCAGGTTGAAATCCAGCACAAACTCACCAAAGAAAGTCCATTGCACCGGTTCAAATCCTAGGGTGCGCTCTGCGGAAAATATCTTCACGCCAATGATTTCAGCTAGGATGGCATTGGTTAGGAAAATGGCTCCTAGAATTACAAAGAGGTTGGTCTTGCGACTTGATGCAGATTCATGCATGGGCTGTAGGGATAGGATAGGTAATTCCTTCTTCACTTAAGCAGGAATTTGGGAAAATGGTTTGTGCTTCTGCCAACAAATTACTTAAATCGGGGTATCGGGTAGAGAAATGCCCCAAAAGCAATTTTTTGGCTCCACTGAGTGTTGCGATTTGAGCGGCTTGTTTGGCAGTACTGTGGTAGGTTTCCGAGGCGCGTTGCTGATCTGCTTCCATAAAGGTAGCCTCGTGGTACAACAGGTCCACTCCAGCTAGGTAAGTGCTTAATTCAGGACTAAATGCGGTATCCGAACAGAAAGCATAGCTCCGCAAGGGAGGATGTGGATGGCAGTAGTCGATCACTCGGTAGGAGTTGCCGTCATTGTCTCGGTAGTCCTTTCCTTCTCGAAGGGACTGGATGGCAGCCAATGGGAGAGAACTTTCTTGGAGTTTTTCCTTGATCAGGGAGCGTGGGCCCTCTTTTTCCTCGATCAAAAAGCCTGTCGTAGGAATTCGGTGGTGAAGCGGGAAACTGGACACTCGAAATAGAGGATACTCAAGCAGGAGAACCTTACCAGAGGTGCTGGTTTCGGTAAAATGTAAGGGATAACTCAAGCGGGTATTACTCCAGCGGAAATGGGTGGTGAGGATCTCGTTAAGTCCACGAGGCCCAAAAAGTTGGAGCGGTTCGGTACGCTTGGAGAGGTGGTAACTGGATAGGAGGCCGATCAAACCAAGGTAGTGGTCTCCATGTAGGTGGGAGATAAAAATAGTAGAAATTTTGGAGGCTTTGGCTTTGTATTTCCGCAATTGGAGCTGGGTGCCCTCCCCACAATCCAGTAATAAAAACTCCTGCCCAAATCGAACGACTTGGGCAGTGTGATTTCTTCCATGCATGGGAATGGAAGAGGTGTTTCCTAGGATGGTGATTTCAAATTCAGGACTCAAGCGCCCTCCTCGTCTTCTCCTCCGTCAATCTCATGCATAAATACCGCTTCACCCGCTTCTTCCAAGTTGGCTACAAGTCGCAGCTTTTTATCGAGCATGGAGATTTTGAGTAGCTTCATTACGTGGTCGCGAACACCCGAGATCACAAAGATGCCTCCATTTCGACCAAATTCTCGGTCGCCTACGAGTAGGGCACTTAGGCCACTGGAATCCACATAGCTCACTTGACTCATGTCAAGTACAAGGTTGCTGTAGCCCTCTGCGTGGATGGTCAATAGTTCAGACTTTAGTTTGGGAGCCAATAGGGAGTCGATTTTTTCCTCTAGTGGGGAAAATACTACGTACTGCTCTTTTTTATCGATGGTATATTTCATGTGCTTAGTTGGCAAGGTAGTCTAAAATACTTTTTTCAATTCGTGTGGCGATGTCAGTAGTTTCTGCGCGGACAAAGGCAGTTCCGGTAATCTTTTCAAACAACTCAATGTAGCGATCTGAAATGCTTTCTACAAGTTCATCGCTCATTTCTGGCACCACTTGACCCTCTTTTCCTTGGAAGCCATTGGCAATCAGCCATTGACGTACAAATTCTTTGGAGAGCTGCTTTTGTGGTAATCCTTGTTTTTGGTTTTCTTCGTAGCCTTCTGCGTAGAAGTATCGGGAAGAATCTGGGGTGTGGATCTCATCGATGAGGTAAATTTTCCCATCTGCTTTGCCAAATTCATACTTGGTGTCCACGAGGATCAACCCTTTTTCCTTCGCCATCTCTTGGCCACGTTGGAAGAGCGCTCGGGTGTATTTTTCTAGAACCAAGTAATCCTCTTCGGAAACTATCCCTTTGGCCAAGATGGCTTCTCTGGAAATATCCTCGTCATGTCCTTCAGACGCTTTGGTGGTAGGGGTGATGATTGGGGTAGGGAAGGGATCGTTTTCCTTCAATCCCTCTGGCATAGGTACGCCACAAAGCATTCGTTTTCCTAGCGCATATTCACGAGCTGCATGTCCTGCAAGGTAGCCACGGATTACCATTTCCACCTTGAAGGGTTCACAACGCTTTCCAATAGTCACACTTGGGTCTGGGGTGGCAGTCACCCAGTTGGGAACCAAGTCTGCAGTGGCTTTTAGGAAGCTTGCTGCGATTTGATTCAGTACCTGTCCTTTGTAGGGGATGGCCCGAGGAAGAACCACATCGAAGGCAGAGATTCGATCGGAAGCCACGACTACAAGTTCCTTTTCAAACATGTATACGTCCCGTACTTTTCCTTTGTAAAAGCCTTTCTGTCCAGGAAAGGAAAAATGAGTTTCTTTGATCGCTTTGCTCATGAAGAATTCGTTTGGGCAAAAATAGAAAAATCGATTTGGCTAGCGGTGAACTTGTGGGTTATTTATTGATTTTATTTCCAAGCTCGTAAGTTTCCGTTCGTTCTAGGATGCCGGTCGCATCGTAGAATTCGCGAATTCCATTTAATTTTCCTTTACTAAATCTTTTGATTTCCTGAATTTTGCCTGTTTCGTAATAAAGTACTGCTTCACCATCTTCTAAGTCATTCAAGAAGGGAACGCTAGAGGATAGTTGTCCAGTTGGATAGTAATTTTCCTCCTTGATTTTTTCTCCTTTTTTAGAATAAAACTCCTGTTGCTGGAGGCTACCTGACTCATAATAGCGGTTACTTGGGCTAATGGGAATTCCTTTGGAGAAGGTGGTTTTTTGTTTGAGTGTGCCTCCTGGATAGTAACTGAGTAGTTCTCCATCGGGAGCCCCTTTTTTGTAGGTGCCTACACGTTCTGGCTTTCCATTTGGATGAAGGAGCAAATAGGGTCCATCCAGCTCTCCGAAATTAAAAAATAGCCGAGAGCGGAGGCTACCATCTGGATAGAAGCTTTCTTCTTTGCCATTTAGTACCCCTCGCTCGTAGTTTCCTGTATATTGCAGGATGCCTGATTCGTTGTATTCTTCTCGGATTCCGTGAAATTGGCCTGCTAAATACCCGATTTTAGATTCGATGGAACCGTTGGGATAGTAGCGGATGGAGATTCCTTCGGGTTTGTTGGCTTTGAATGGAGTCTTTTCTGCTAGTGTACCGTCCTCAAAATAAGAAAGTAAATCACCTTCCAGTTGGTTGGCTACGAAGTTAGAGCGTTCTCGAAGGGTGCCACTGGGATAGAAGCTCAAAGCTTCCCCTTGTCGCTGGTTGTTTTGAAAGGTGACTTGCCGTAGCGTATCTCCGGTTTCTGGATCCAAATCATAGAAGATCCCATGACGCTGGTCATTTTTTAAACTGCCGATTACGACCAATCTTCCATCCAAATCGTAGCGCTTGACTGGGCCATTTGCTTTGCCGTTGATGAGCAATACGACTTCCTTGACTTTTAGCGTATCCTCAGGATGGTAGGTACGAAGCGTATCTTGACCAAAGGTCAAAAATGAAATAAAACCAAAGATTAAGGTAAAGATTATGGATTTGAACATGGGGAATGTCTGGTGGTTGAATCCAAAAACCAGGGTTTTAGCTGGCTTAAGGATTCTGTGACGGGAAATTACAAAGAAGCAAATTCAACTCCACATCCCTTGCCGTATTTAGTTGGGATAGGCTAACTTTGACGTTTCAAACCCAAATCGGCATGCTTTACAATCGCTTTTTTCTTCTGCTTACACTACTAGCCCTTGCTTCCTGTGCATCCAAGCAAGAAGTTACCTTCAAAAATTACGAGGGAGAGATTTTTGGCACCTATTACCGGGTTCAGGTAGGTGACACATCAAGAGACTACCAAGCCAAGTTTGATTCCGTATTTGCTTTAATTAATGCCGCTTCCAATTCCTACATCCAGGAATCGGAGGTTTCGGATTTCAATGCGACCGGAATTTTGGTAAATCCTTCCTTCACCTTTCGGGACATGTTGGATTCCTGTAAAAAGTACCATGTCCAAAGTCAAGGCTATTTCGAGCCCACTCTTTATCCGCTCATCAAAGCTTGGGGATTTTCTTTTGAGGAGCGCGAGCAAATGGATTCCAGCAAAGTTGCTTCGCTGAAGTCCTTGGTGGGCTTTGAATCCCAGTTGCAGGTGACGGATAGCAGTTATGTAGCTGCTCAATCAGGGGTCAAGCTAGACATCACGGGGCTAGGTGAAGGCTATGCCATCGACAAGTTGGCTGAGGTTTTGGATCAGGCAGGCGTAGCCAACTATCTGGTGGAAATTGGAGGGGAGATGAAGGGAAAAGGACAGAATCCCAAAGGAGAAAATTGGACTATCGGCATCGAAGATCCTGCGCAAGCTGAATTGGGAGTGACCAACACGATGCTCACCAAAGTGACACTGAATAAATTGGCTTTGAGTAGCTCCGGCAACTACCGTAAGTTTTACATCGATGAGCAGGGCAATCGCAGATCCCATTTGATTGATCCGAAAACAGGCTTTCCTGTCAGCCATTCCATGGTCTCTGTATCCGTTTTGGCTACTTCTGCCACCCAAGCCGATGCCTTGGCAACCGCTTTTATGGCCATGGGACCTGAGCAGGCCAAGGCATTGGCCGAGAGCCTTCCTGGTGTAGAGGCCATGTTTGTGTTGGCCGAAAAGGACCGCCTAAGAATGGAATTTACTTCTGGCTTTCCGGAGGAGCTGAAGCAGGAGAAAAAGTGATTTATTTTAACGAAATAGATAGCTCGCAAAGGCGCGAAGGCCTGCCTGCGGTAGGCAGGCGCAAAGAGAGAGGTTGTTTGATTTTATATCCTTTAGGAGTTTACTGTTGAAAAAATTAGTCTCTTTCTTTGCGTCACTGCGCCTTTGCGCGAGAAAAAAAGGCTTACAAAGTCTGGTAGCAGGCCTGCATTTCGAAGGAATACTCTTCGTCTTTGCGTGATCTTCTTCTTACAATTTCTCGATCACAATCGCAGAAGCTCCACCACCGCCATTGCAGATGCCGGCCACACCGATTTTTCCGTCCTTTTTATGAAGCACGGTGCACAAGGTGCTGATGATTCGCGCTCCAGAAGCACCTAGGGGATGTCCTAAGGAAACTGCACCTCCAAAGACATTCAATCGCTCGTTGTCTAGATTGAGTTCCCGCTGGTTTGCGAGTGCTACAGCAGCAAAGGCTTCGTTGATTTCGTAATAGGAAACTTCTTCAGCGGATACACCCGCATGTTTCAAAGCCTTCGGGATAGCCAAAGCAGGAGCTGTAGTAAACCACAAGGGATCAGTAGCCGCATCGGCAAAGCCTCTGATTTTCGCAATGGGCTTCAAACCATATTTTTCTACCACTTCCTTGCTCGCCAAAACTAAGGCAGAAGCGCCATCATTCATGGTGGAAGCATTGGCTGCAGTTACGGTGCCATTCGGATCAAATACGGGCTTGAGCGAAGGGATTTTATCAAAAACCACATTCTTGTATTCCTCGTCTTCAGCAATCAGAATCGTTTCTCCTTTTCTACCTTGTAGTTCTACAGGCACGATTTCATCGGTAAATGCACCTGCTTCCCAAGCGGCAGCGGAGCGCTGGTAGGACTGGATGGCATAGGCATCCTGCTCCTCCCGGCTGATTTTCATTTCTTTAGCGGTATTTTCGGCACAGTTGCCCATCGGAAACTTGTAGTATACCTCAAAAAGCCCATCACGTACCAATCCGTCGCTTAACTCCGCATTCCCGTACTTGTAGCCAAAGCGTGCCTTAGGTACGTAGTAGGGGACATTAGACATGCTTTCCATTCCTCCTGCAACTACGACTTCATTGATGCCCAGTTGGATGGATTGCGCACCAAGCATGACCGCTTTCATGCCAGAAGCACATACTTTGTTGATGGTCGTGCAGGGCGCTTGGTAGCCAATGCCAGCCCCAATTGAAGCTTGGCGAGCAGGTGCTTGACCCAAATTGGCAGAGAGCACGTTGCCCATAAATACTTCGTTAACAGCTTCTGCAGGTACCCCAGACTTGGCTAGGGCTCCTTTGATGGCGATACTTCCCAATTCGGTGGCAGCAATACCACTCAATTTACCTCCAAAGCTCCCAAGGGGAGTACGAACTGCGGCAAGAATGTATACTTCTTTAATCATCTGTATTTGGGTTTATGAAATTTAAACGCATCAGCCTGCTTACCAATCGGGTAACCCTCGTTTTGGCTGCTGAGTGGCTTTCTTTTTGTTATCTTGAATGTAGCGTAATTCCGCGGCATTGAGGGATTCTAGGATCTGTGCTGCCTGTTCGGGAGAAAGATTCATTCCTTTCAACTTTTCCCGCATGGCTTCCATTTTTTTCTGTCGATCGGCTAGGTTGGCATCCATCTGATTGTTCCCATTTTGACCAGACTCCTCGCTTTGCTGGGAGGGGTTTTCACCCTTTTGTCCTTCCTTGGCCTTGTCCTCGTTGGTTTTTTCTCCGTCTTTCTGGTCAGACTTGGAATCTTCTTTCTGGGAAGGATCCTTTTGCTGCTGATTTTGTTGGTTTTGCTGCTGTTGGTCTTGTTGCTGCTCCTGCTCTTCCTGCTGCTGTTCTTGCTCCAATTTTTCCTTGAGTGCCTTCAATTTGGCATCGTTGGGATACTTGGCTAAGCCATCGTTGACCTCACGTAGCGCCTGCTCTTTGGCAGTTTTGACATAGGAGCGAGCTGCTCGATTAAAGAAGTCTCCTGCAGTTTGAGCTACGACAGTTTCGCCAACAAGACAAAAGCAAAGCAGGAATGCACTGAATAAGATTTTAGTTTTCATTGATTTCCACCACATCTTTCAAACTGGTCATAAATTCTTGATAGGCGGCTACCGTTTCGTCTTGCGCCAATGCGGCTTCCATTAGGGATAACGCTTCTTTGAACCTAAATTGTTCCACCAATCGATCTGCTTCCGCTTTTTTACGCTTCGCAAAAGCGGAAGGTTCTGGGGTATTTTCGTCTTTATTCTTTCGCTCCTCGTCGCGTTTTAGCCAGCGGGCTAGCAATTCATAGTTGTATCGCGCCACCTCATTTAAGGGGTCTTGAATCAGTGCAGACTGAAATTTGCTCAACGCGGCTTGGTAATCTTTTTTATTGCCCAAAATCACTCCGCCTTGATTGTAGGCAAAAGAGGCTAACAATTTATCTGGGCTTTGACTGGCCTTATCAAAGCTTGCTGCAGCTTCCTCAGGCTGAGAAGCGTAGTGGTAACTTAGTCCCAAGTTAAAATCTAGGGATGCAGATGCTACTTGAAAGCCATCCACCAAAAGACGGTGGTCTTTGATGGACTGTGCGTATTCGGCTGCGGCATAACTTGCGGCAGCTTGATCAATGGCTGCATTCAAGCGACTTACCCGCGTCCAAGAGGCGGGCAAAAACAATAAAACCAGAAAGATCCCTTTGCTCCAGCTCATCAGAGTTTGATTGTTCTAATTGGTAAAATCATATCCACCAAGGCCAATGCCAAGGCGGCCAGCAGGAAGTAAAAATATTTGTTGGAGCTGGCTTCCACTTTTCGGGTGGTGGCTATGCCGCCCTCCAAACTTTCAATCGCAGAAATCAATCCTCCCATTTCTTGGGTTTGATCTGAAATCTCAAAGTATTGTCCCCCCGTTTCTGCTGCAATAAACTGCATTGGCTCCCGGTTGAGCTTGGTTAGGGCAGGCTTGCCAGTATCTGGATCCAAGACAAGGCCATTGCCGCGAGGCATCTCTCCACCTCGGTCAGTGCCGATGCCTACAGCAAACACTTTAATCCCTTGGTCTACTAGTTCCTCGGCAATCCCATCCAAATCTTCTCCAAAGTGCTCTCCATCTGAAATCAATACCACAGATCTAGATTTCTTTTCTTGGCTCTGGTCGTTTTGAAAACGTTCCAATGCCATCCGAAGTGGAGTGCTGAGGTCAGTACCTAGGTTGGGAACTAATCCTATGGAAAGCCCATCAATGTACAAGTTGGCCACAGCCTGATCGTAGGTCAAAGGGAGTTGAAGAAATGCTTCGGTAGAGAAAATAATCAATCCCACCCGATCGGATGGAAAGGACTTGAGTAATTCCTTGAGTTCAAATTGAATTCTACGCAGGCGATTAGGCGCAATGTCGGTCGCTACCATGGACTGGGAAAGGTCCACTGCTATAAAAATGTCTTTTCCCTCTTCCTTAACTTCCTTGAAGGAATCTCCAATGGAGGGGCCTGCAAAGGCAATGAGCAGGAGGATAAAATAGAGGGTACGGATGATTAGTTTGGTGAAAAGGCGCTGCTTTTCCACCTTCAACTTTCGGTTGATAGCCCAAAATCGACTTAGGTAAAGGATATACAGCAGGATAAAAATCCCGGCAAGCAGTAAGGTGAGTTTGATGTCAGGGTATGCCCAAATCATGGCCTGAAATTAGGAAATAAAGCTAACTTTGAAAGCGAAAATTGGCAAAGGAGGGATTGCTTTTCAAAAAGAATCCCAAGAATTAACAAACATTAATTTCTTAGTCTCGTTCGGTTAAGGTAATCCAAGAACCAATTCCCTGATGTTTTTTTATAGGCCACTGCTTTTCATTTGTTTGTTTTTTTTAGGGTATGCTGCGTTTTCACAGGAGAAAAAGCAGCTGAAAGGCCAGGTTTTTGATGCTTCCAATCAGCAGCCACTTGTGGGAGCAGCTGTTTATTGGGAAGGGCAGCCTCAACAAGGCACGACAACAGATTTGGAAGGTAATTTTTCGCTAAAAGCACCCGCACTGCCCGCAAAGATCATTCTTTCCTATCTCGGTTATGAAAAATCCATTCGCACAATTCAAGCAAAAGACTTGGAAAAAGTGCAGCGATTTTACCTAAAGTCAGAAGACCTTTCCTTGGAAGAAATCTTGATACAAGAACGGAGAGGGGATGAGCAGGTTAAAAATCTAGAATTAGGGAAGTCCACCCTTTCGATGGAAACCCTCCAATCTTTGCCGGCCTTGTTTGGTGAAGTAGACCTCCTGCGCAGCCTTCAATTACTTCCGGGCGTCAAATCCGCAGGTGAAGGAACTGCCGGACTTTTTGTGCGCGGGGGATCTGCCGATCAAAATTTAGTGCAGGTGGATGGTGCTCCCGTTTACAATGCTTCCCACTTTTTTGGGATTTTCTCCGTATTTAATCCGGATGGTCTCAAAAAGGTAGACCTCTTCAAAGGCAATATGCCGTCCAGTTTTGGAGGTAGAGCTTCTGCCCTGATTGATGTGACCTTACGTGAAGGGGAGCGGGATCGGATTCGTGGGGAAGGAGGTATTGGAACCATTTCATCTAGACTCACGCTTCATGGCCCACTGTTGGGAGAAAAATCAAGTTTTCTGATTAGTGGAAGACGCACCTACGCAGACCTCTTTTTGAAGCTTTCTTCCAATCCAGACATCAAAAACAACCAACTCAACTTTTACGATTTGAATGGAAAGGCTGCCTTTACCTTGAGTGACAAAGACAAACTTTCTTTAAGCAGCTACCAAGGCAGTGATTTGCTAGGCTTGGACGGACAGTTTGCCTTGGGATGGGAAAACTGGGTTTCTGCCATCAACTGGAATCGAGTAAACTCCGATAGTTCCTACTTTGACTTGCAAGGCTATCATTCGAGGTATAGTTATCAAGTGAAGTTTGACAATGAAGAAAATGGCTTTGACTGGACTAATTCCCTTTCTGAGTCAGGGATAAAGGCCACTTGGACGCGGGTGCTGGCTTCCAAGAGTACTGTATTTTGGGGAGCGCATGGGCAGGTGTATCATTTTGCCCCCACGGACCTGAAACCTGCACCCAATAATCCCATTATCCGCCGACAAACGCAAGGCGTGCAAGGGCTGTTGGGCAATGCCTTTGTCGGGATCACGCAAGAGTTTTCGGATAAGTTGACTGCCGAACTAGGCCTTCGGCAGGGCGTCTATTCGCAAGTGGGGGAAGGAAAAGTATACCAATACCCAAACAATGCTCCGAATCCGGATGTGGATCCTTCAGATTCAATCTTTTATGGAAAAGGTGAACTCATGCAGCGCTACCAAGGGTTGGAACCACGAATCGCTTTTCGGTACCTAATTCAGCCTGAATTTTCACTGAAGTTGGCCTACAACCGCAATTATCAATACGTACAGATTGCTTCCAACAGTTCGGCAGGTCTCCCCATTGATCGTTGGGTTTTGGCCGGACAGTACATTCGCCCCATCCGGTCGGATCAAATCTCGCTTGGTGCCTTTCGTAACTTTGATCAAAACCGCTGGGAACTATCCGTAGAGGGGTATTACAAGGATTTGGATCAGGTAATTGACCTGCGCAATGGCGCGCGGATCCTGCTTTCGGATCAGGTGGAAACTGAACTATTGAGTGGGCGCGGCTGGGCTTATGGAGCGGAGTTCTTGCTTCGCAAAAATAAGGGTAAGACCACCGGCTGGCTGGGGTACACCTGGTCTCGAGCCTGGAGACAGATCGATGGCATCAGTAAAGATCGCCCCTACAATCCCCGATTTGACAGGCCGCATGACCTTTCTTTGGTGCTCAACCACCAATTTTCTCCCGCTTGGAGTAGTAGTTTTACCTTTGTGTACTCCACCGGGCAGGCAGTATCTTTTCCTGTAGGATCCTACGTGGTAGACAATCAGTCCATGCCGCTTTATTCGGATTTTCGAAATGAAAATCGATTTCCAGACTACCACCGCTTAGACGCCTCCATCACTTGGAAAAATCCAGATCAAGGAAGAAAATGGAAAGGCAGTTGGAATTTTGGAGTATACAACCTGTATGGTAGGAAAAATCCATTCTCTTATGACTTCCGAATGGTCTACAACAAGGATATCAA